>Ga0209702_10002363_pt1 | contig 33189 bp, 40 predicted proteins | sample FRY01_FD_187210 | JGI IMG/M metagenome (GOLD analysis project Ga0209702, IMG submission 187210) | Freshwater microbial communities from Lake Fryxell liftoff mats and glacier meltwater in Antarctica - FRY-01 (SPAdes) (version 2) | ecosystem: Environmental > Aquatic > Freshwater > Ice > Glacier...
ATGAGGTCTTGTATTTCACGATCTATGATATGCTTATTGACGAGCAAATCGAGAAAATAATCTTCTGTCGCATTGTCACTTCCTATTTTTGGGGGAGTAGTCATATCTCTATTTTATTAGAATTTGACCTTTTTTGCAAATCCCTAGCATATACATCAAGTAGTAAGTATTATGTAGTGAGTATTAAGACCGTATAACTTCTTATAAAATATGAACACGACCCATATTTCAAAACAAAAAATTTTCTCTCAAGCAACTCCAGATATGGCTCCTTTTCTGGAAAATATGAGAGAAATGGGACTCAAGAGAAATATTCCCAATATCTCCTGGAACACTGCAGCATTTCTGATCGAAATGCTTCGCACGAGAAATATCTCACAAATCCTGGAAATAGGACCCGCAAATGGTTTCTCTACCATGATGCTCGCACTTGCTTGCCCAGAAGCGGAGATTACTTCGATAGAGTGTTCCAGACATGCGTTTGAGGAGTTGAGATATAATATTGGCATATTTGAGCTCCTTTATAAAAGAGCTGTCGAAGAATGAGACTGAGGATTACAGGGGGTTGGAGTGCCTGCTGATTTTCCGCCAAAAGTGACCTCGGATGTCAATCAGGAGAAAATAGGTCAGTTCTCGCTCTATTATAGTGATGCTCGCAAAGTTCTCCCAGCTTTTCTCCAATGATCTAGGGAAGTGGTCTGTTCCCATCCAGAAAGTATCATATATGATGTCCCTCAAAAAAAATTCGATTGTATTTTTATAGATGGAGCTTTTCGTATGACGAGGGAGTTTTTTGATCTTTCTCGCCCACTTCTCTCCCCACAGGGGATTATTATCATCGATGATGCCATCAAATATCGTTGGAAAATGGAGGGTTTTCATGAATACCTCGAAGAACAGAATATTGCTTATGAACTGGTACAAACGGACGAAGATGATGGAGTTATGGTTATTATGATATAATAGACTGTACTTTGTATTTGGTATGAAGTATTAAGACTGATTCAGGATCTCAATACAATCTCCCATCTTCATGCTCAATACTTTTTCGCCCTTCCATTTTGAAATATTTCTCAGATTTTTCCCTTGAAAATCACCCAGAATATATATACTCTTTTTATGCTCAAAATAACACTCGAAAGGAAAAAAAAAGACCTCTATTTTGCCTCTGCGAATGGTATCGAATGAGCCTATGCACAAGGCGAGACCCCTGAGGTATGTCTCGATAATCTCGAATCCGTCCTCCGAGAAGTTTTGTCTCTCAAGATGGGGTATATGAATCTCTCCATACTGATGCTAAAAAGCTAGAGCTTACTTTCTAGGCATGTGAATTTATAATTTCACATATTCGGATATTGTTCGCCGGCTCAGAATGCTTGGGTATATGAAAAAACAAGAAGCAAAGTGATCGCATGAAATCTGGGTACATACAGCTCAAAATCATATTGTCACAGTCCCGAAACACGCGAACAAGACTCTCTCCAAGGGCGTTTCCGCTCTATAGTACGGACGACAGGTTTGTCAAATGAGGCATTTCATGATTTATAATTTCCGTATGCACCTCTCCAAAAACAACATCATCATCATCTCTTCTTCAGTTTGATTGCTCTTGGTTATCGCTGCTGTGTGGTTTTTCTTTTTTCGTTGACCTGCACAGGATACTAGAATCGCTCCGACCATAGAAGAGCCGCAGAAACAGGAAAGTGCTGATGATATCCGTATTCGCCATCTCAACCTCATAGAAAAACAGATTATAGCAGCTCTAAACCGAGGTATTTTGCTCCCCATTCCAGAGAAAGCATTGGAATTAAAATTTTTTGAAAAAACACTCAGCACACAGTGATATATTCCTTCTTCTCTTTTTGCAAATATTTGACTCAATGAACTCCTTAACCCAGTGGCGAATGAGCCCTATTTTTATGCTATTTCTCCTGGTGGTCTGAAATATCAGATTTTTGTGTATATCGATGATGAACAAAGAGCAAATGCATCTCTAGGTAATCAAAGGGTGTATTCCGTTTGAGTTCCTGATCTTTTTGTTTTAAATTCAAAGAATCAGATACTTACTTCACTTCAGATGGATGCTAATTCAGTTGATATGACCTTGCCTGATGTACGCAGAAAAATGTGATTAGAACCTTTCGGGAGTTGTTTGGATATTTTTAATTTTAAAAATGATTTTATTGCAAGACCAAAATCAGGAGCATATACTATCGATATAGATGGTCGTGAGACGAAAGTTTTCTGTGACATGCAGACTGATGGAGGTGGCTGGACACTTTTTTATGCCAATAACGGCTATGCGGAATCACCTATAGCGAAATCGTTCGTCGAAATGAGGGAGACGATGACCACAGAGCCAGTTTTGGATATGAGCAATTATGATGAGCCAAACCTCGCAGGACTTCTCAATTATACTCATTTTATAAAGCTTTGATCGTACGAGATGCTGATTCGTAATCGTACAGGAGACTCGACTAAATGGGTGAAATTTATATTTAGCAATGCTCGGACCCTCGAGTGGGCACTCTGACCTCTTGTCCTCTGAAAGACAGAATCTGGATGCTTCAATCTCCCCCGTAGGGATACATGGAATATCGTGAATAATGATCAAACGATTGTGTATGAAAATCTCCGTCAGATTATGAATCATTGAGGCACGAGCTGGGGAGTGAGTCATGGTAGTTATTTGTGTAATGGATATGCGGAGCTAAAAAATCCTCATATTGGGTTTTATAGTGCTTTTGATAACAAGACAGAATCAAGAGCTCGATCTGGTGATGGATTAGGTGGAAAATGGTGAGGAGAGAATGAGTATCGGTATTTTGTGAGATAATTATGAATAAAAAGATAGCTATTATTTGACCGGCGTATCCTTGGCGTTGAGGCATTGCTCATCATACAGGATCTATGGCTCATGCTTTTCGGGAAATTAACATTCCAACGAAAGTTTTTAGTTTTTCTTTTCAATATCCATGATTTCTCTATCCAGGAAAGTCACAGCAAGAGATATGAAGTAATCCTTTTCCATCAATTCAGCCTCACTTATCTATTCACACCCTTAATCCTGTCACTTGGTGGCAGACTTATAAACTTATCCTAACAGGATGATTCACAGTTTGTATTTTTAAATATTGGCATTTTTATTTTGCGCCTTGCTTTGTTTTTATTGCATTTTTACTCCGCAAGAAAAATATAAAAACTGTATGTATCATTGATAATCTCTATAGCCACGAAGGGAGTATTTTAGATAAAATTATGGCTAGAATATTTTTCCATTGTATAGATTTTTCTGTTACTCAGTCAGCTATCGTAGATACTCAGTTTTCTACCATATTTCCAGATAAATCACACATCATGATTCCCCATCCTATTTATGACCATTTTGGACCAAAGATCTCTAAAGAATTGGCTCGAGAGAAATTATGATTACCCACAGAAAAAAAAATACTTTTATTTTTTGGTTTTATCCGCCCATACAAATGACTAGATTTATTTCTCAATATTTTTCCTGAAATTATTAAAAATATACCCGATATTCATCTAGTCATTGTTGGAGAATGCTTTGGTTCTTTTGAGCTGTATGAAAATATAATTATACAGAATAACTTGGCTCAATACATAACAAGTAATATATGATATATTCATAACTCTCAAATTCCTCTCTATTTCTCAGTGGCTGATATATTTATAATGCCGTATAGGAGTGCGACAAATAGTGGAGTTATGGAAATTGCTAAGTTTTATTGATTACCTGTAATTGCATCTGATATCGAAGCATTTAGGCAAAAGGTTCGATATAATGGTTTATATTTTGCGAGCACATCAAATACGCCTTCTTATATTCATCAAATAGAGAGTATTAATCATGAAAAATTTGTGGAAGATAAATTTGGTACCTGGTTTGATTTTGTAAGAAAAATTTCTACTTATATTTAAATTGACTTGGTTATCATGGTAATATTTACTAATAAGAATTCTGGTCTATTTAATCGAATATTATAGAAAAATCTAAAAATAAATCAACCACAGTTGCTAGCAATTATTGTTTATAAAAACTTAAAATGTGCATTTCTCAAACATGTTTATGCTATAAACCAATTTTTATACGAAGTACTAAAAATTTATCAATAAGACTTTGTCACACTCTACACATGAGAAGTCCAAGGTATGTCATTGCAAGTTTCTTCTTAATCGCGAATATTGCTTTACTTAAGAAATATTTCTCTCCTCAAAAAGAATAATGATGATTTGCAAACACTTCATTTCAATATTTTTGTGCGTCTTCTAGATTGTTCCAATGTTCTGGATAAAAATAGTGTCAGGGTAAAATTTTAATTTTATGTTTTTTAATATAGTTTGAAATGTAATATGGTCATGTTTTAAGTCGTGTGGGTAATGTTTTTTTTTGTAATGTTTTTTCAAATCATCAATAAATTTCCTTAAGCAGAGGATGTTCTTCGGTGGCAGCTATAAAAGCATTATTGCATGTATTTATGTTTTCTTGTCAAATCACAAAATTCTCATTTTGTAATAAAATATCAATGTTTTTGTAGCACTCCATGTCTGTATCTATATATACCCCTCAAAACTCTAATAACGCACAAATTCTTATATAGTCAGCTTTTTCACTTGCGTTTTGGCAGAGATCTAATTTGGATACTTCTAGATAATTTAACTTCTTGATACTATCATCGCCCCATAAAGTATGTATGTAATCTGGATGTAAATCTATCCAATTTCAAATATAATCCAAGTATATTCTTGGAATTTCTTTTTCTCAAACCCAAATTTGGTGGAATATTCTGGGTATCATTTTATTTATTTATGAAAAATATTTGTTTTGATGCTAAACTAAGTAAAATAGTTTAGTTCGAATTTTGTATTATTGTAACTTATTTTATTTAAGTGCAATTTTTTTCATCCTAAGGAGAAATAATCATTTTTTCTTGATTTAGATACTATTAATTAATAATGTATTAAATTGAGCCCTGATTTTCCTTCTACTTAATTATTATCAGCTCACCGAGTAATTTGCTTATCAAATGAAAAATAACATTAAATACAATATATTTGCTTTGTTGTTAGCATTAGCAAGTTGTCTACTTTTCTATAGAGGAAATATTAACAAATTATTTTATCCAGATAATTATTTTCGAACTTGTACAGATTATGGTCAATATTTTATAGAAGTAAAGGATTATCTAGTTGAGAATACCTATTTTAAAGACCTTTTTAAAGTTGGACAGGATCCGGGTTTTTATGCTGTAACATCGAATCTCTGAAGAATTACTAATATTAACACTCAGAGTATATTAGTTTTCTTTTCGATGTTTACATACTTTGTACTAGTGCTTATAGTATATCATTTAGGTAAAAAGTTATCTCAAAGGAATTCATATCTTACTTGAATAGTGTGTATATTTTTGTATTTTTCCCTTTATTGAAATATATATTCCAATATATCATGAATTTGAAGACAAATTCTTGGAACATTATTTTTTCTTTTATTTTTGTGGTCTTTTTGTCATAAAAATAATATGTGATTTACAGTAGCTTGAGTTCTGTTTTTTGCAATGTCACTTTTGTCTCACAGGATTTTCACTCTCGTCTGATTTAGCTTTTATTTTTTTATTTTGGTTAATTCTTTTTTTTCTAATAAAAAATTATTTATAAAATATATATATATATTAATAATCACTTTTCTACTCTGCCTACCTTATCTTATTTATTTTAGTGAATATCTTCATCACTATATTGATTATTTAATGCTTCCTTCTTCAGACACAGTTGGAAAAGTTACTGAAAAATATCTATGATTTTCTTTTTATGGACCAAGAGATTCGAGGACTCCTATTATGCATTATTTATTTTATCAATGATATTTATTAATTGCTTGTGTTGCTTACTTTAAAAAAACTGTTAGATTTATTGATAAACATTATCTTTTCATTTTTGTTTTTCTATTCATTTATGTTTCAAATAGATTTGATTTTTCTGTAAGGATTTTGTTGTTTTTTGAAATTGTTATGGTTCCAATTATTGCTATAAATTTAATTTCTCATTTTCCAAAATTTTCCAGATTGCTTATTATTATCATTATTTTTTTAGTTTGATTTTCCAGTATAAGTAAAGGTGCTCTAAAGAGAGCTGACGCGAAAAAATATGATGAGAATCCGTGAGTACAATTTTTGATAAATAATATAAATAAAAATAAAGAACATTTTTTCATGGCCAGTCCTTGTTGATGAGATTTACTTGCACAAATTGGTTATACTAGTCATTTTAATTTTCATATGGGATTACATAATATTAGACAGAAAAAAGCAGCACAAGAAATGGACTTTCAGGATCTTGAGGGAATAGTTATGGCGAACATTTATTTACTTAAAAGACAAGCGGTTGTCATGGATAAGTTTAAAAATATGGATTTATATATTGTTTTTATCAATATTGATAAGAAAGAAGTCAGTTTACTTCGGAAAGGCACTTCAGATTTATTAGGCAAGAAATATTTGACCCTTCTTTACCCTAATAATATTTTTCAACCTCAAAATGGAATAATTGATTACATTTTTAAAATTAATACCGATCTTATTACCTATACAGATGCAAAAGCTTATATTAGTCGGAATGTTGACGATCTTAACCTTAATATAGATTACTAATAATTTTTTAATGAAAAAAGCACTTATAACATGAATTACAGGTCAAGATGGTTCTTATCTCGCCGATTTTTTACTGCAAAAATGATACGAAGTTCATGGCATAAAAAGAAGATCTTCTCTTTTTAATACAAGCCGGGTAGATTCCCTATATGAGGATCCGCACTCGTCCAATCGTCGCCTTTTTCTTCATTATGGCGACCTTACTGACGGTTCTGGCTTAACTAGGCTTATTCAAGAAATTCAACCAGATGAAATATATAATTTATGAGCACAGTCTCATGTTAAAGTGTCATTTGAAATACCTGAGTATACAGCGGATGTAGACGGATTAGGAACATTGCGAATTTTGGAAGCTATACGAATACTGTGACTTGTAAATAAGGTCAAATTTTACCAGGCATCTAGTTCAGAGCTTTATTGATTAGTTCAGAGTGTTCCGCAAAATGAAAAAACTCCATTTTATCCTCGTTCACCGTATGCAGTGGCTAAATTGTATGCATATTGGATTACGGTGAATTATCGTGAGGCATATAACATGTTTGCTTGTAACGGGATACTCTTTAACCATGAATCTCCTGTCCGGGGATGAACTTTTGTCACACGAAAAATTACGCGTGCTGTGACAAAAATTTGACAGGGCTTACAAGACAAACTTTTTCTCGGTAACCTTGACGCCAAGAGAGACTGGTGACATGCCCGAGATTATGTCGAGGCTATGTACCTCATGCTACAGCAGTCTTCTCCTGAGGATTTGGTTATCGCTACTGGCCAGACAACATCAGTGAGAGATTTTGTTAGGATAGCATTTCAGTGCATATGAATAAAGATTCAATTTGTATGATCCGGTCCAGATGAAGTTTGATTAATAGAGTCACTAGATTTCGATAAGGGGAAAGAATTGAACTTAGATTTTTCTCATTTGAAAGTTGGCATGGAAGTCATGGCGGTGGATCCATTTTATTATCGCCCTACTGAGGTTGATGAACTCGTTGGCGATTCGAGTAAGGCGCGGGAAAAGTTACAATGGTGTCCAAAACATGATTTGAACGCACTCATAACTGATATGATCACATCTGATCTACAATTAGCTCGAAGAGAACAAGTCATGAGAGATAATGATTTCCTGAATTTGAGCGATAACGAATAACCTTATGGAGAAATATTCAAAAATATTTATTGCAGGTCATAATGGTATGGTTTGAAGTGCCATTCACAGGAAACTGAAAGAAGAAGGTTTTTCAAATTTTGTTCTTCGTAGTTCTTCAGAATTGGATTTACGCAGACAATCTCTAGTGGAAGGTTTTTTTTCCTCCGAAAGACCGGATTATGTTTTCTTAGCTGCTGCAAAAGTAGGGTGAATATTGGCTAATAGTACGCGGAGAGGAGAATTTATCTATGATAATCTAGCCATACAAAGTAATATTATCCATGCCTCATATCTCTACCATGTGAAAAAATTACTTTTTTTAGGATCGTCGTGTATTTATCCAAAGCTAGCACCTCAGCCGTTAAAGGAAGAATATTTACTCACAGGTACACTTGAACCAACTAACGAACCGTACGCTATAGCAAAAATTTCGGGGATTAAAATGTGTGAAGCATACAGAGATCAATACGGTTGCAATTTCATATCTGCCATGCCTACGAATCTCTATGGACCGAATGATAACTATGATTTAGTCACGAGCCATGTTTTACCTGCAATAATCAGGAAGGTCCACGAGGCACATATTAGTGGAGATTCGGAAGTTGTTATTTGGGGGACATGAACTCCTCTCAGAGAGTTTCTGCATGTCGATGATCTCGCTGATGCTTGTTATTTTCTTATGGAAAGATATAATAAAAAAGAATTTGTAAATGTGGGTTCTGGTACTGAAATTTCTATACTTGAATTAACTCAATTAGTTGCAAAGGTAGTCGGATTCCACTGAAGAATCGTAAATGATTTAAGTAAACCAGACGGTATGCCCAGAAAACTTATGGATAGCTCAAAGATTAATCAGCTATGATGGATGTCGAGTACAGAACTTGAAATAGGTATCTCGAAAATCTATGAAGAGATTAAACATTTTTTTTAGGAGCATATGGAATCAATTTGCACATTATCGACAATAAAAAACATAAAAGATTTACAACTGTTATTAAAAAGTCTTGAATTAATTGGCAATAATAGGCATATTTATATTTTGTGTGATAAGGAAACCTCTGATGTAATTAATGTTAAAAATAATATACACTTAGTACCTACTCTTGAGGTACCATCTCAGAGTAGAAGAGAGATGGTGAAAAATAATATATGGATTGATTTTATGCTTAAAAAATGTGATATTATCGACGAAGCTTTAAGGTACCATAAAAATACCCTATTTGTTGATTCAGATATAGTTTTTTTAAATGATTTTAGTCTAGGGTTGGAATCTAATTGTATCTGATTAAGCCCGCACTATATTACATTAGAAGATGAATATAAATATGGAAGATATAATGGAGGGTATCTTGCAACGGCTAATTCAAGTTTTACTTCATGGTGGAGAGATGCTACGAGGACTTCAAAATTTATGGAGCAAGAATGTTTAATGAGAGCATCTTCTTTTTTTCATTGTAATGAGATTGACATACAACATAATTTTGGATGGTGGCGATTATTTCAAGCAGAGAATACTCAAAGCAGAAAGGATTCGTTTTTAGCTAGTGATAATATTTATTTCGAAGGATTACCTCTTATTTCTATCCATACGCATTTTTTCTCTTCAGAAAATTATAGTTTATATAGAAAATATAATTCTTTCATCTTAAAATTACTTAAACAGTCAACTAAGTTAGAGCATCAAGAATTGTTTAAGATAATCTCGTCGTGACAATCATGCTTTAATTTCCTTGGGGGGTGTCTAAAGTAATTGATTACTTTTTCTAATTCTTACTATTCTTTCCATGAGGAGCAAAATACGACTTTAAATAAAGACACGATTTTCAGAGAACAAAATACTGGACATTATTGAGTATTTTTCAACGACTGTACAACAGATTTAATAGCGAGAATTTTTGTCGTCACCTGTAAGGGTATTATTGATTGTACCTGAAAATAGTTTTACTCTGTTATCTACAAAGAGAATTATCTGAAATACTTCGATGAACTCTAGAAATGGATGGAAGCTACTTTTGACCGACTCGGCTCAAATGAAGGATGGGTAATGAGTAGATTGAAAAACAATGTTCGTGAAAACTATGAAGTTTTTTACAAACTAATACCCTAGACCTTAAAAAATTCATGTGAATCTTGAAAAACAAAAACATATAAGTATGCTAATGAAAATTATTTTAGTTAGTCAAAAAATGAATACACCACTGTCATGTTGATGTTTTCTCCACAATGAACATGTTACTTATTTTAAAAAAGAAAAATATGTTAAAAATTCTATTTTTTTTAACAGATTTCCAGACCAAAAATATGAAGGATTAAAAATTTTAGATTTTGGTTGTGGACACGGTGCTCTCTCAATTGACCTAGCCCTAAAAGGTGCGGATAAAGTGTTCGGTGTAGATATAGATAAAGAGCGCGTGGATTTTGCTCAAGAAAATTTAAAAGCCAATTTTCCAAATCTGGCCGATAAGGTCACTTTTAGTTGCACGGATTTTCAGACAATAAGTGCGGATGATTTCGATATAATAATTTCTAAAGCCACATTTGAACACATTGTCGATTTAGAAATACTTTTGGTGGAAATGAAGAATAAGTTAAAAATAGGAGGTAAAATCATTTCAGGCTTTGGTCCTTTATATAATAGTCCTTGGGGTGACCACAATAGGTTAAAACATTTTTTACCTTGGACACATATTATATTTAAAGAAAAATATTTCTTCAAAAAACTGAATAAATATAGAGCAAATAAAATAACAAATATTTATGACCTCGGGCTGAATGGTTATTCGTTAAAAAAATATAGGACTATATTTGGTGGTGTAGAGGGGTTGGTCCTTTCTGATTTCAGAACTAATGTAGCAAGTTTTAAAAAAAATCCAGAAAAAAATATTGCTATGTCAATTTTTAATTTATTTGCTAACATTCCTTTTTTACGGGAATACTTTACTTACAATATTTATTGTACGCTGGAGCGTGTAAAATAGAAATATTTTAGAGCCTAAAGTAATTGATTACTTTCTGTAATCCTTATTACTCTTTCCATTATCCTCTAGTATCTTTTTCTATGATAGGAATTTTATACATCAGGACATCAAATGTTACTTTTCCTAGAGCTTTCTTTCCCGAACAAACCGAAACAATATTAGATTTTGAAAAAAAGAATTTTCAATTTTTAGGGTCTTGACTAGGAAATAATATTTCCTACCATCAAGATATATGATTAAATACAGTAAAATCACCACCTACAAACAATGAAAACTGTTTTACTATTTTTTTCATGATTTTTCAGCCACTCAAACAGCAAAAATTATGAGTATAAAACGTAATACTGTGAACCTCTGGTATAACAGATTTCGTGAATCAAAAATACGAGTGAATATTATCACTTCCCGTGAACTATAAGACGGAGAATTTGAAGTAGATGAGAGCTACTTTTGAGCTAAAAGAATACGATGAAAGAGAGGAAGATGAGCTGCAGGAAAAACACCGGTCTTTAATCTTTTAAAGAGAGATGGGAAATTACATGTTTCCATTGTCTCTGATTGTTCTCGTGCATCTCTTATTGCCCATAATACAAGGGTAGATACTCGAATGATCTACTATTCATTCTGATGGATGGAAAGCCTACGATGGACTCATACTCAATTGATATAATCATTACAGAGTATTTATAGTAATGAAGTCTATGGACTGAAAACGAGTACGGGACACATAGTGTGGTAGGATTACGAAGCTAGGACTTATCCATCCTACCACATCCTTTCCCACAAAGAGACAGAGAAGAAGTATTATGGTTTACGGATATGTAAACCTAATTGCTGCAATTGTAACACACAAATTTCACCTCCACTTGAAAGAATGTGAATTTAGATATAATTATAGGAATTTTAACACAGCTAAAAAACTCATTTTTAAGAATTCGCTAGTCTAGGCTCTAATATCATGGAGTCAGAAAGAATTGACTTAAAAAATTTATGAGGAAACTATCGATATTGTTTAAATAATTTGTATGACCTTAAAAAATATAATTAAAGAGATATCTCAAAGAAAGGAAATACAAAATAATCCACCAGTACTTATTGATATATGAGCTTCAGGATGATTTAACAAATTATGGAAATCTATTGCATACTTTTCTGTTTGCATAGGTTTTGATGCTGATGAGAGGGATTTTGATAAATCAAAAGAAGATAATATCTATAAAAAATTAATAAAAATTAATAAAATAGTTACTGAGAAATCATTTAAAGATTGAAAAACTTCGTTTTACCTTACTAAGAATCCTCACTGCTCAAGTTTGCTTCAGCCAGATAACATATCTCTGGAGGATTATAATTTCTCTACTTTTTTTGATGTAATTCAAGTAGATACAATTGAGGTAATTAACCTTTGAGTTTTTTAAAACAATATAATATAGAGTACATTGATTGGTTTAAGGTTGACTCACAAGGAACAGATTTAAGACTTTTGAATTCTTTGTCGTCTGATTTTTTCGCGAAATTGCATGTTATCGAGTTAGAGCCATGATTTATCGATGCCTATAAAAATGAGGATAGAATAGAGGATTGTTTAGAGTATATGAAGAATAAAAAAGAATTTTATTTAACTAAATTTCATGTTAAAGGTACTGTAAAAATCCCCAATCTTTTATTGCATGAATTGTTTCCTTCTGACATTATAAAAAAAATTGCTTCAAAAGTTTTAACAACTGTACCGGGTTGGGCAGAAATTACTTATATGAATTCTCTTCGTGGTTGTATAAAAGCGAATTCGAGGGATTATATTTTAGCTTGGCTATTTAGTATTCTTCAGGGGCATAATGAACTCGCCTATGTTTATAGTAAACGAGCCATTGAGGTATTTGAGGGTGATCATCTTTTTATCAGAATGCATCGTTACTCCAATAAAAGAATTAAGAAAATTATGTATGGTTATACTGGTCTGATACGTTTTTGCATATGGTTTTTTAATAAATATTTTCTATAATTTCCTATTATAGTTTATTTGTTTTTATAAAGCTTTTTAGTCTACATAAGTATATATCTAGGTAGGTGGAAATTTTTGATCATAGATATTTGAATGCCCAAAAGCGGTATATAGATATTTTATTTCTATTAACTATTTTATTTTCAATATTTGAAAAATCGTCTTGTTGAGTAATTAGAATTTTATTACTAATGTAGCATGGATATTCATATTGTACTACATTTGCAAACCACTCGTCGAAAGCTTTGTATTTATTACCTAGATAGTATTCATTAATTTTCGGGGAGTATTCAGATGGATGTTTTTTTAGATAGATATCAAAAAATCTTTTATGATATATTACTGCATGCGCTTGAAAATTTCCTTTAACTCTAAGGACATACGGAAGTCATTTTTCTTTACATAATTCACTATATCTGCCCATGGACCCACCAAAATATAGTATATACCAATTTTTTTCATGTAATATGTCGAGCATCTTTTGAGTTCGAAGTAAAAAATCGTCATTTAAAAAATTTATATCATCTTCAAAAACACCTACATATTCCCAATTTTTATTCTTGGCATGCTCAATTATTTCTCTATGCGATAATCATGCACCAAATCTTCTATTTTCTGGCAAGGGCTTAGCAATCCATCTTTCTACTTTGATTCCCTGGTCTCGAAACTGCTGCACACAACTACCCCATCTGTCGGTTCTTTTATCTAAATTGATACAAAAAAAATTTACTTGTTGCATGCTATAATTATATAATTTATTTCCACTTTTGCCAATACTAGGATACTTTTAAGGTTTGCATATTTCTGAATATTGTAGTGCTGTATTTTTATTGTGTATAAATTTTGAACCCTTTAACACAATTAGAAAAAAAGTGCGATAAAACTCCTTTTCTACGACTATCTGACAGTCAATACAGAGTGACCACCGAGATAGCGGGCCCCCACAATGAAACCGAATGTACATCGACAACATTGACAACTTTTGGAGTTTACGAAGAGACGGCCTTACAACCTCAACTGAGTAAAAACAATTTCCCACCCTATTTCAAAGAATGTGAATAGCGTTATTCAAACAAAACAATTGAAATCGGGCAGGAAGTGTTTACAACGATTCGCAATTTTACAAAAATTAATTTTCTTCTGACCTAGATCCAATGTTATTACTACCTGTGTGACTAAAAGAGATAGTAATTGTATAGAGTCTAATAAATTAATTTTTTTGTGGTTTTCTCATTTGAAAACCCGGTATTTTTTCACCTTTATTTTTTCATGCATCTATAATTAATACCAACAGTGCACTTTTATAACGAGCAGGAGCTTCGTGAGTAACTGACCATTGACCATCCATAGGGAAATGTATTTCTATTCTTTCTTTATTGGCGAGATAGTATGTCACTTTTGCTGTTATACCGTCTCGAGCCTCTCAAAAAGTTATGAACTTTTTTGGTAATATTTTATCTGTCGGAAATTCCTGAGTTATTTGTAGATATCATGTTTCTCATAAATCCATGGCTCCATCCTTATCAAAAATATGTTGTGTACAAGTTGTTCCGGGATTAATTTGCCAAGGTAGATTAATTGTATTGTTTGGTCCAGTTTCCGGGGATCATGCTATTAGGTCTTTATCTATTTTTAATTTTAATGATTTTATTTCAGGCTCTATACTAGCCTTAGGAGGAGCAGGTATTACTCCTGTAGTAATTCCCTGATTTGTTGGCACAATAGTTGGTACCCCTAAAACGCTTTTCTTTATTGCTTCAGCACCAACTTCATCAATTTTCTCAAGTAATTCTGCAGCGGCAAGTATTTCTTTGTGTTCTTCATCGGTCAGCTCACCATCTACTGTCAACAGTAGTAAATCTCTGAATTTTGCTACAGCTGCTTGATATTTGGAGGAATCTAATCAGTCTATAACTTTTTGAATAGCTGCCTTTGTATCTCCCACTCTAGCATCGGTAATTTTTTCCTGAGCTTTACTCGGAGCTGCGGCAAGCATCAATCCTGCGATGGCAATAGATGTATGTAGATTGTTTTTTCCCATAATTTTTGGTTACAGGATAACATTATGTCTCTTTGGATTCTTTGTCAAGAAAAAAACGAAAAAAACTTTTGCTGAAATCAACTCCGTGGATATAAGGTATGTCCTTTTTTTCCTTCCGAGCACAAGTATTAGGTACAGAGTATTAGGTACTCAGACTGGCTGCTTGTATTAAGACCGGCTGCTCGTAGTAAGATTTTCCATGAATACAAAAGACAGAGCACTGCTCTCTATCTTGTACAAAAATTATTTCGGATATAATGGGGGGTATGAACACTATTACTTCTGCACTTCTCAAAAAAAATCCAACACATGCATTTCAAACGCATGGCTTTTCTCGAGTAGTTTCTGGAAAAAAGGACCTCGGCATTATCGTGAGTCAAGAATTAGCTTCCCGACTTTTTGAATCAGGTGTTTTACAACAATTACAAGAAGAAATGATGGAATCTCGGGATACTTCTCTCATACATACTGTTCATATGTCCCGTGAACAAAAAAAATCCTCAGGGTCTCTTCTATTAGCAGACTTTAGAAAGCAATATGGTGTATAGCATTATCATCATTGATGAGAAAGCTTTTTATGCCGATATAAAAAAGATACCAAAAAATATCCGTGAGGTTGTCATGGACAAAATTGGTCTTCTTTCTGTACAGTGAATAGAACATGCTCAGGTGAAATATCTCCACAATTATGATATAGCAGATTACAGGATTCGTGTTGGTGATTATCGTGTGTTGTTCAATTTTTTTCCAGAAAAATCAGCAATTCATATCATCGCCATAAGACACAGAAAAAATGCTTACAAATAAATAGGTAAAAAAACTTTTGCAGAAGTGGAGTCTATGGATATAAGGTGTGTCCTTTTTTGCCTTCCGAGGACAAGTATTAGGTACAGAGTATTAAGTACTCAGACTGGCTGCTCGTATTAAGACTGGCTGCTCGTAGTCAGATTTTCCATGAACTCAAGAGACAGAGCACTGCTCGCTGTCTTGTACAAAAATTATTTCGGATATAGTGGAGATATGACCACTATTATCATCAATAAAGAAAATATTCATTCACAGGGAGCAAATATGCAAAACCTCGTGAACTCTGGCGAATATAACATCACTCTCACTATTGAGCCAGAGGAGATAAGTCTCGCTCAGTATGTGAAAACTAGTAAACGCCTTGATCCTTCGTATGGGACTTTTACAACGGCTGAGTCTCTCTTTTCATCTCTCGATGCTTAAAACAACAAATCAAAATTTTTCACGAGAATGTATCCATATTTTTCCTATTTTTCATATTTTGGAGTATTGAATTTTATTGAAAAAATATATAATACTTTTATGAAACTTTCGGCTCTTGCACAGGCTCATGCGGAAATTTTTTGGGACATACCCAAAAAATCTCTGAAATCTCTTTCAGATGAGGTTATTTTTGAAAGATTTCTCATCTATGGTCAGTGGAAGGACATCAAAAAAATCGATACTCTTCTTGATTTACGCCAAAGGAGGAGATTTTTCAAAAATATAGCGTATAGAGAACGATCTAATCTTCATCCTGCAACCATATCCTATTTTCAGGACTATTATGTCTCTAAAAAAGTTTCATAAATCTATACTTTCTCCAGAACAGGTCAGGCTTTTCCCCCTTCTCAGAGCGGCCAGGAGAAGTGGATATTATCTCGTGTGAGGAACAGCTATAGCTCTCCATCTCGGTCATAGAATTAGTATTGATTTTGATCTTTTTCACAAACATATATTTTCACCGAAACGCATCGATGGAATTATGGAACGGGGGAGGACTAGATTCTCTCAGCTTTTAGTTGCCCGTGATGATGAAGTGACAGGGATTGTTGCAGGAGTAAAAGTTACTTTTTTTGCTTACCCTTTTGATATCCATGCGGTTGAAGATTTCGAATGAATAATTCAGATACCAGACTTATTGACTCTTGGTGCTATGAAAGCCTATGCTCTTGGTCGTCGAGCTAAATGGAAGGATTATGTAGATTTGTATTTTATTTTTCAACATTTTTCGTTGTCAGATATTAGCAAAAAGGCAAAAACTCTTTTTTCTGGATCTTTTAATGAGAAACTCTTTCGGGAACAGCTTCACTATTTCGACAACATTAATCGAGAAGAAGTCGTAGACTACATTCTCCCCTGTCCCCCTTCTGATAGAGAAATTCAGGATTTTCTTGAGAAAATCAGTCTTCGTTAATTATTCCCAGTCCTTTTGCCTTCCGAGAACAAGTATTAGGTACAGAGTATTAAGTACTCAGACTGGCTGCTCGTAGTCAGATTTTCTATGAACTCAAGAGACAGAGCACTGCTCGCTATCTTGTACAAAAATTATTTCGGATATAATGGGGGTATGAAAACGCCTCCCACACAACACCACAAAATTTCCCTAGATTTTACTATATCCAGGAGTGTTTCTTCGTATCTTCCGAATCAACACCAGATGAGTGAGATCCTCTACGATGCTGTCCTGACTTATATCGAATGTGAACAGGATGAGATTTTGAAAGCAAAATTGGCGAAAAATAATCGTTTTCAAGATGTTAACGATGTTTTTGAAAAAAAATTATGCATTGGAAAATAGTTCCATTCTTTCGTTCCCAGCTCAAAAAAATTAGTAAAATATATCGTTTTATTGATCGTGACTTTGAGGAATTTCAGCAAGTTTGTCACCTCGCTCTGGGCGTTGATATCGGCAGAGGTATCTATAATTCCGATGTAAAAATTCGAGCATCCCTACGGGGAAACGGTGAGGTTTTCGCATTATCATGAAAATTGTTTGAGAAAATGCGATCCCGCTTCTTATCTATTCCAAAACACATATAGAAAATATATCGGATGAGGATATTATTGATGCATTGGAGCAAGTTTTGAAAGAATTATAGTTGAAGAAAAAAACGAAAAAAACTTTTGCTGAAATTAATTCTGTGGATACAAGGTATGTCCTTTTTTGAAGAAAATGGAAGGAAACAGACAGTCTTCGAGAGCCTCTCAATTGGTCCGAGCTATATTAGTCTCTCAGTGTTCGACTGGTTCATGCCCTAGCTCGTACCCGTATGGGTCATCATCTGAATTCAATTATTTTTTTGCATGTGCGAATTTACTGAGAAATACTTTCACTGATATGATTGAAAAATTGTGAATTTCATGAAGAACGAGTAAATCCCTATCTCCTGTCACCAGAATGTGCTCAGGAGAACTCAATAAGACATCTAAAAATTTATCATCTTTTGGGTCACGACAGAGGGTATGAATTGTTTTAGAGACAAACATACGAGAGCGAGTGAGTATTGTCTGTGCGGCAACATATCTCTCTTCTTGGGAAGCATATTTGGAAAATTTTGGTCTCATAGCTACTTCGAGAAATTCTTCGGATGTCTCACCACTAAAGATAAGTTGCGAATTTTTTAGAACAATATCAAGTGCAACTGCTTCATTTCAAGAAAAAAATAATGCACTAATCAGCACATTTGTATCAAAAATATACATATTTTATTCACCCCTTATTATCTCTTTCATTTTTTGACGGGTAAGTCCATTTTTTTTAGCTTGAGCTCGTATATTTTTCAATGTTACATCGAGATCGACAGTTTCAGGATGAAAGAGGTGCACTGTGTATGAGGCAAGAAATGCGACAAGATCATGACGGCGTTTTTGTGAGAGTTTTTTGAGAGTTTGGACGGGAGGTAGGGAAAAATTTATCATACTCTGAGTATATCTTGCCTCATATGTTTTACAAGTTTTTTCTCGTAGATAAAAAAACGAAAAAAACTTTTGCTGAAATCAATTCCGTGGATACAAGGTATGTCCTTTTTTGCTGTATGGAATCATAGAAAGAGAGGATATGAATTTCTCTCTTCTGGTCGAGAGCCTATTTAAAACTCCAACGTCACAAATAGTATATCTGGCCTGGCATTTGTCCTGACTGGCGGTCACCATGTCCCGACTCCCGTCGAGACAAAGATATGTGTATGCCCCTTTTTCTTATAGCCTACAGGGACTTCAAAAATGCGTTTTACGATGAGATTGAGAGGCCAGAGCTGTCAGTTGTGGGTATGACCTGAAAATTGTACGTCTACGCCGTTTTTTTGGGCTTCAGAGAGTTTTTTTGGCTGATGGTCGAGGAGGATAATTGGTTTTTTCTTATCGGTACCCTGGAGGAGTTCACGGAGATCTTTCCTATGACGGCCAAAACGGGTTGCCGAGATATCATCTCTCCCAACTATGACGACTCACCCTACTTCTATGACTTCGTCCTGTAGTATTTTTATATCATGTTCTTTGAGATAGGCTCGAGCCCTTTCCATACCACCTATGTATTCGTGGTTTCCTGTTATGCCATAGACTCAGTAGGTAGATTGAAATTTCCGAATAGAACTTCCTAGGTCTCGACGAATCACAGGATCGAGCTCGCCATCGACTATATCTCCAGGGAGGAGTATGATATCCGGTTTGAGATTGTTGATTTTCCGAACTATACGCTCTATATGACTCCTTCCATTGGTAGGACCGAGATGTATATCACTGGCGACTGCGAGCGTGAGAGATGTATGGAGGGAATTTTTTTTCTTGATTCTGAGAGTGTAGTGTCGTATTTTTGGATTTCGGGCGTTGATATACCCTAGTATTATGGTTATGAGAGTAGCTATTACGGTGATATAGGTGACATGATAAGCGATGTTGCGTGTTTCATTTGAAGTAAAAGTTTTTGTGAGAGAGTTTATTCATAAAAATACATCATAGAGGAGACTTACAAAGAAAAAATGCACTACTCCTACAAACCACAGAGATCAAAATGTGATAAGCGTGTCCGAGAGTCTCGAACTTCTTCTCTGTTGTATCATCTCTCCTATGATGTAGGTGAAGGAAAAGCAGAGAAATACAATCGTGTATATGCTTCGAGGTATTCAAAAATCTCCAATCATATTCCATCCATGGAGAAATATATATCCATTAACAAGCGTATATATGACGATAAAAACTCCAAAGAACAGAAAAAAATAGGGATGTCGCACTTATTATTGCAAATTAAAAATTAACTATTTCCGGGCAATTTTCGAAAAATCATCAAAGTATTTCAAGAGATTTCTATCAGTTAAACCATATTTGTTTTCTCCATAAAATATCACATACGAATTCTTGAGCCCGACAGAGCTCAGTCATTGCTCCAGTATGGTGCCATTTTTGTCTGATTTGCTTGCCATAAAAAGATCGATTATTTCAGAGCTGTTCTTTGAGTGATAGGCTATGCCAGGCAATTATATCTGATGCATTCATTTAGGTAATTGTTTTGATGATATATCGCGTGATTTTATTTTGTATTCCCTTGTCTTCCACTCATCGAGTCATATTCCCGAGAGAAGGTCGGAATTTTCATGGTATGAGTATAGTCTCTTTCTCCTAAATTCAATTATTCAAATTCCCTCAATTTTTATCGTGAAGTATAGTAGCCTTCTCGAATTGTTGTTTTCCCTGTTTCTCTATCTGTATACACGAGAGAATGCTCCGGTACATCTTGTCAGATATGGATATTCGCACCTATCTTGACTCCATTATGAATCGTGGTCGTCTGATTTGCCCGAACTGATATGACACTATTACATCCAAAAAATACATTATTCCCTACGATGAAATGCCCTTTTCCTGTACCATCATAGTTGGCGCATTTGAATCCTCATCAAAAATTTACTTTTTCTCCTGATGTCGTACTGATAATCGTTGTCGAAGGGTGTTTCGCTTTATTCGTTTTCCCGAGGTGTGATTTTTTTACTTCACAACCGATGATACATCATTCGGAAATGATTGATTCGCGGATGACACTTCACCAGAGTATTTCTACTGTTTCTCTGAGTGTGCTTTTTTCTATACGACAATTTCCCTCGATGATGACGTTGTCTAGGATAATCGTATCTGTGAGGAGACAAAATGGGCCGATGGTGACATTTTTTCAAATGGTGCAATTGGTGATGATGGATGTGGGATGTATAGTCTCTGACATGTGCGCATTTTAGTGAAATATTTTTTTTATCCATCCAATAGTCTTTGTTTCTATTATGGCATTTCTTTTTCCTGAGAAAAAATATACTTCACCTATGAAAAAATATCTATTGTTTTGTACTTGTCTCATCTCGGGGGTAATCTTACTATATATTTTTGTTTATTCGCGCGTACTTCCTGAATCAACACTTCAATCCTCGGTGCACGATGCGATATCTCTTGTTTCACCTTCTGTGGTTATGATCGTAGACGAGTGAGTTATTGGATCGGGCGTGTTGATTGACGAACAGACCATATTAACCAGCAAACATCTCATACAAGCAGATAAGAAGTATGCAGTACGGTTTTCTAATAATGATATTGAGTGGGCTGTGTCTATTTCTCTCAAGGCTGATTCAGATCTCGCTCTTCTGAGGCTTGATACCCCTCGTAAATGAACTTTTCCAATATTTATATCCTCTCAGTCACTTCTTCGTCCAGGTGATTTCGTTCTCGCTTTTGGAGTTATCCCCAATATTCCATCTTTTATCCACAATTTTGGTATTCTCTCTCAGATGCAACAAACTGTGAGAGTACAGGAAGCAGATTTTTGAGGTCTTTTATTTACAGACATACCACTGCATGCATGATATAGTGGAGGACCGCTGGTAAATCTCCGAGGGGAGATCATCGGTATCAATACTGTTTTTGATGCACAGGGGAGATTTGGAGGAAGTACTCCTATTGATAACACTCTAATACAAGATTGGATCAGGGATATTCAATAATTTAGTGTCGTGTAAAAGTCTGCCCCAGAGAAAGAGCTTGTTCCTTCTCTTTTCACCATGTGATATGGACTTCTGCTTTCACACATTCTCTCATCCCTGCACCACAGGGTAAAAAGGATATTGAGCGAGTAAATTGTGTCACACATTCTTTTTGTTGTATTCATCAGCAGCGTGGCGTGTTTGTGTCACAGGCTGTGTCTGTTTTGCTCCATTCCTGAGAATACCAACCATGAGTATTGATACACACTGGCATTTTTGTCAGTGTTGTTGTAATTGTTTTATCATCTTTCAGGAAATATGTGGTTCCAGTTTGATAGCATTTGTCATTATTCTGATTGGAGGTATCGATAGTAAAAAAACAGTCGCCTGCATCATACGCTCTGAGATTAAAAGTGTCTCTGAGAGCTCCTATTGACTCGAGTCACTCTTTTGCGAGGTTTGTCGCGATGAGTCTATCATCAGTTGTTTTTGCGAGTTTTTGTCCACTGTTGACGAGAGAATAAATCCCCACGATAGAAACACTCATGATGACCATCATGACGACTACTTCTATAATAGAAGATCCTGATTGTCGCATGAAAAAAAATTAACGTGTAGCACTCGTCTCTCCAGAAGTGAGAGGAGTAGTTGTTCTTGTCCCTGTTGAGGTAAATGCGGGGAGTTTTTTGATGACGAAGAGTTGCTTATATATCTCATTATCCTGAGCATCAAAGTATCGAATAGTGTATGTGTTGACTCATTCCTGCATATTCCCGAATTGTTGATTGGCAAAATAATACCAGCTTGACCCATTGACCGCGAAAGAACCAAGACGAAAATCATTGATAGTGATATGGTGTGCTACCTTTGGTGTAACTCGCCCCTCGATTTTTACTTTTGTTTCGCGAGTTTCATAAAAATCTGTACTTGGTGCTACAATCTTGAATCTATTGTCTGCTTTATATGTCTCGACTTGAGCACGTGTGCTCGAGCCAACGCTGGTACCAGATGAGAGACCACTAGCAGTAGTATAGACTGTCACAATTCCTTTTGAGAGAAGTCCTCCTGAGACATCAAATGCTCTGTAGACGAGGTTGTTTTCTTTTGTAGTGAGTTCGACTGATCAGAGTGAAAAAGTTTGTTTCGCGGGGTCGATTGTCGCAGGAATTCCATTGATCACTACACGTCCTACGCTCGGTGAGAGGATTCTCCCTGTTACTGTAATACTCTTGGTCTCTACTGTAGATTCATCGACAGGAGAATCAAAGAGTATAAGTCCTCCACTTGTGAGAGATGAAAGCGTCCCATTGTTTTCAGGAGCTGCTACAGTGACGAATGCTGCGGCGTTATTTATCTTCATCCAATCTGTTGAGAGGGAATCAGGATTGATGGGTGATATTCGAGATGTGAGGTCTTCTATTGTGAGAGTTTTGAGGGATGAATAATTGAGTTGTTTCCCAGCGACTATCTCGAGAAGGGACCCATTGAGATTGATGGATGCTGATCACTGAAGAACTGTGATAGTTGTGAAGAGTTCATTTTTTGAGATATTCATGACTGTTGTTGAGCTCGGTGTGAGCGTGAGCCCTACGAGATCAAATGCCATAGTGCCTGTATCAGCCTGTATCCAGAGGTCTTTGTTCTCGAGACGGAAACTTGATTTTCCATTATTATCTTCACCCAGATAGCGGAGTTTCGTCCCTGTGTTCATGTTGAGTACATTTTTCTGATTTGAGAGAAAAGCTATCTGGCCAGTTCCATTACGTACTTCTACGAGATCGAGTGTCGAGAGTGGGGTATTTGCGTTGACGTTTTTTTCATCGTTGTCACCAGAAACTATCTGAGCATTGCTCGACGCATCACTGAGTCGGAGACTGATAGCAGCGTCCTCCAGTGAGGGGCCAGAGCTGCTGATAAATTTCCCAATCAAGACAACGAATATAACAACGGCTAAGCCTATTAATATTTTTGACCAAGGATTAGTGTCGAGTGAATTTTGATATTGGCCGCGCATAAGCTAGTGACTAAGGATATTTGAAAAGTGTCATGATAATAAAAAATACTTGTCGTACGACAAGTATTTTTTTGCTTTCTGCTCATATCAGAGCTTTTTTCGTATTTACATCTTTCCGAGAACTTTCCTAGTAATGTTTTCCCGACTTTGCCAATTTTTACTGACTTTTACATGAAGTTCGAGATATACTTTTTTCTCAAATAAATCTTGTAGGTCTTGTCGAGCGAGACTGCCTATTTCTTTGATTTTTGTGCCATGATTTCCGACAAGTATTTTTTTCTGAGATTCGGAGGTACAGAATATATAGGCAAGTATTTTTACGAGTTTTCATTTGTCTTCCATCATCTCTACATCAACATAGGTATCATGGGGTACTTCCTGGTAAGTAGTCTGAAATATCTTTTCTCGTATTGTTTCACTGACACGCGTGTGGACATCTTGATCAGTTACATCTGATTCGGGATAGAGCAGTGGTCCTATCGGGAGCTTTATCCCTAATGCCTGGATGACCTCAGTGACTCACTCTCCTGTAATATTTGAGACAAAGAGTGAATCTGCTGGAAATTTTTTCCTATCTCTCATGGAGAGTATGTCTGATTTTGTGACAATAGTAATAACAGGAACGCTTGCCTCGCTGACTAATGTATCGATGATACCTTCTTCTTCTCATTTTTCTCGAGAGCCGTCGATGACTCTGAGTATGACATCTGTATCAGAGAGTGCGTGTTTTGTCACCCAATTAATGGATTGATTCCATGTATGAGCACTTGAGTGCAAACCAGGAACATCTTGGAAAATAATCTGAAATTGTTCATCAGTATAAATACCTCGAATGAGTCTCCTCGTTGTCTGAGGAATAGACGAAACAATACTCACCTTATCGCCGATAGCGGTATTTACAAAACTTGATTTCCCAGCACTCGGCCTTCCGAGAAGGGTCACATATCACACACGTCGTTCTTGCATAAAAATATTTTCTCTATACTATGCACTTGATTGAAATTTCCAAACTCTTTAGGTCAGAATGTTTCTTGTGTGATGTGATTGTGTGTGATGAGATGTGATTTGCGTGAAGATTGTGATAAAAAAATTGTGATATGATAGGCGTCTGAAACAGTGTTCTCGGGAGCAGAAAAATCATCATTTTAGTTCTCTAATTTTCATTATATGTTTTCGTTTGGAAGCCTCTTCGTAGGCTTGCTCATAGGTGTATGAGCATTTTTTCTCTACATGAATTTGCAAAAGAAACAGGGGGGGATGCAGGCAGGGAGTATCGTCAATGCGGCAGAAAAAGAGGCAAATGATATCCGTCGTTGAGCAGATCGTGATGCTCAGAAGATCATGGAAGATGCTCGAAATCAGGCAAAGGAGGACCGTGATCGTGCTGCTGAAATAGAAAAAAAAGCTATCGACATCGAAAAACGTCTCGAACAAAAAGAGACAAAGCTCGATCAGAAGCTCGATGAGCTCGTCAAGAAAACTGAAGAAATCAATGAGGCAAAGGAGGCTCTCGGAAAGGAAGAAGAAGCTCTGAGCAAGAAAAAGGCCGACATCAGCAAGAAGCTTTCTGAAGTATCAAAACTATCGCCAGAAGATGCTCGTACTCAGCTCATCCAGCAGATAGAAGAAGAATATGAAAAAGATTTCATCGTTCATATAGAGAAGAGAAAAGCAGAGCTTCGTATCCGAGAAGAGGAAGTATGTCGTGAGATTCTCGTCAATTCTATGCAGCAATATGCTGGCGCGGTTACTGCCGAGACAACTCAGACTACTATCGAGCTCGAGAGTGATGATCTCAAGGGTCGTATCATCGGGAAAGAAGGTCGTAATATCACAACATTTGAAAAGGAAACAGGCGTCTCTATTATCATTGATGATACACCAAACACTATCTTTATCTCGAGTTTTGATCTCTTCCGTCGCTATGTCGCAAAGAAGTCTCTCGAAGATCTCCTCTCAGATAAGCGTATCCAGCCTGCCCGTATCGAAGAAATCGTTCAAAACAACCAAAAAGATGCAGAGAAACTTCTCCTTAAGCTCTGACAGCAGGTCCTCTCTGAGATGAATATTTCTGGATTTCCTGATGAGATCGTGAGTCTCATCGGTAAACTTCGTTTCCGAACGAGCTATGGTCAAAATATCCTCAAGCACTCACAGGAAGTCGCCTACATCGCTGAATCTATCGCAAAACAAGTCGGCGCTGATCCGCATATCGCTCTTCAGGGAGGTATTCTCCATGATATCGGTAAGGCTCTGGATCATGATATCGAGGGTACTCATCCAGAGATTGGAGGAAAAATACTTCGCAAATATGGATTTGACGAACGGCTCATCAACCTCACAGAGGCTCACCATGGTGCCATACCTGCTACTTGCATAGAGACAGGCATTATCATGATAGCGGATGCTATCAGCGCTGTTCGCCCTGGCGCACGTCGTGCAAATGTCGAAGAGTATATCAAACGTATGAAGGACATGGAAAACCTCGTCCTCAGCTTCAAGGGGGTAGAAAAAGCGTACGCTCTCTCTGCTGGTCGTGAAGTGCGAGTATTCGTCGACGCAAAGAAAATCTCTGACCTCGAAGCAGAAAAGCTCTCTCGAGACATCGCTGTCGGTATCCAGGACAATCTCCAGTACCCAGGTGAAGTCAAGGTCATGGTCAGTCGCGAGAATCGGTATATCGAGTATGCGAGATAGATTACTTGGTATCGAGTATTTCGAAGTAGCTTATTAAAGGATTTGACCTCTTATTGTCTAGAGATAATGTTTTTTTTAGGTAAAAAACCATTGACTTGTATTGTGCTATATATTTCCACTCAAAAATATAGTCACCGTCTCTTCCTGATATCCTCTTTTTTTGAAGTTTACCATATTTCCTTCTCTGGGGATACTGGGAGTTCCATGTTTTAATCGACATTCTCAGGAAATCGGCGACATCTTTTGTTTCTTCTGCCAAGTCCTCTTTAAATTTTATTGGATCCTCGTCAAGCGGTAATCAGAGATCATGACAAAAAACACTGTTACCTCACAATCTCACCTTATCTCCTGCTTTACCATATATTCCTGCTATTGCCATACTATCGGGTCTTTTGTAGCCAAATTGTCTTAAGATTTTTTGATTTTCCTGTAATCAATTATTTACGTGACGAATTTGGACTCTTTTGGATTGAAATCTTGGTGAACTGAGGTGAGTGCTGGTAATTTGTATGCCAAGAGTTCTTAATCCTCCTCTCAGCCATTCTGGCGAGCTATAGATGAGATCGGTCGCAAAATTTGCGTCTAATTCATATGGTGGCCTTTCAAAGAAACTTTTTTCATGAATTTTTGTTTGGATAAGCATTTCCAGTATATACCATTCTAACGCATTTCAGTTTGAATTTAAAACTCTGTGTAAAGTTTGGTCTATTCACGTTTTTACCCATCAAATAATAAAATCAATTGCCTTTCTTCTTTCGGTAGAACTATATACTCCAGAGAGGTAATTAATGACTTCAGTCGGATTTGCTATACCTCCAAGCATCTGCAAGGGTATGCCGTAGGGATTATCCACACCACCTCGCTCTCTTCAGATTGTGCTTAATTTTTCTAATTCTGGTATTGCATTACTTGAAAGAAAGTTGGGTTGTCCTCCCAGGAATTCTTGTAATGCTAATTCATCTCATCTTTTCATATGTTATAAATAGTATTTATAAATATTTTTGTTGCAAATTTATTTTTTCGTCAGTTTGCATCTTCTCCATGTTTCATATACTACCAGCATATGTACCCCGAACTTTATACATTTACTGTTGGTGACAGTAGTGTTCCAGTGATGACTTTTGGCGTTTGTTTGACGCTTTCTTTTGGTCTTTTTTACTGGATGCTCTGGCGTCTCGGTAGAAAATATCAGATAAATACATCATTTTTTTCTGCGAATTTACTCGCGTTTTTCCTCGTGACATTTTTTGTTTCACGACTGGCTCATGTGCTTCTCTATATCTGACTTCCTACGAAATCAGCGTACTCTGGAGAATTTTGGTTCTCGAGTTTTTTCTTGATGTCAGATTTTTATTTTAGTCTCGGAGGAGCTATTTTAGGATTTTTTGGGACATTGCTTTTCTTTTATCGAGAGAGAGATGCGGCGGATCGTGATGATGCTCTCGATATCACAGTTATAGCATGGTTATTTGGTGGCGCTATCGCCTACCTATGAGCATTTTTCTGAGGTCAGACATATGGCATCCGAAGTGAGTCTTTCCTCTCTGTCGACTACATCAACAATCCTATACTGGCTGAGTTTCCACGTTTTCCACTCGCCATTATCTACATGTTTTGTATTATTTTTATATTTTCGTTTACCTATGTCATCAAAAAACTTCGCTCCGAGCGATGATTTGCTGCAGGTGTCGGAGCACTTCTCTGGGGTCTTATGTGGTTCATAGGCGAATGGTGGAATGACGCATCGAGTGATAATTTTTCATATATATTTGGCTTTATCACTGATTGGAAGGTATTTAATTTTAATCAACTTCTTTCCCTCTTCCTCATAGCGTGGGGTTCATGGAGAATAGCTCATATCGTACCCAGTCCTCTCTCAGAATGGGTCCTCGAAGCAGGTGAGAAAGTCATCGATTGGAGTGATGATGCTATGAAATACATCCGCTCTTCTCAGAAACAAATTCGTAAATGGTGGAAAAGTAGATAAGAAATAGAGAGGGCATCTTGGCAATATCCATTTAGCTCGTATTTAGATGAAAGTATTTGATTCATGAAAAAGAATCTGGTACATTTCTAGTATGAAAACAACGACTGCAGAGTCACAGAGGAAATCAACTACACGATTTCAACCACAAAAAGTGACATCACAGAAAGTCTTAGACTTAAAACCATTTTTTCCCAAAGATGTTCGTCCGGGAACACTTATCGTCGTCGAATGACAAGATGGGAGCGGGAAATCAACACAGGTAAAAATCCTTCAGAAACTTCTCGAATCAAATGGTTTCTTTGTTCATTTTACAGAATGGAATAGTAATCCTCGAGTAAAGCCTCTGACGAAGAGACTTAAAAATGGGGATCTCTATCTCCCAGCACCAGTATTTGACATGGTACATGCGGCTGACCTCATGGAACGATATGTTACCGAGATAGCTGGTATGCTCCGTGCGGGCATGATAGTTCTCTGTGATCGATATATCTATACGGCACTTGCTCGCGGATATGCTCGCGGTCTCGAGATTGATGACCTGCGGCATTTTTATGATCAATTTTTTATGATTCCTGATATGACGCTTTATTTCCGACTTCCCGTTGAGGCTGGCATGAAGCGTGCTGCTGGACGATCAGAACTCAAACACTATGAAGCAGGTATGGATATGCAGTTTTCTGAAAATATTCTCCACAATTTCCATGCATTTCAGACTCGTGTCGTCGATGCGTATGACCGTCTGGCTGACTCTGAAAACATGTATACCCTCGATGCTATGAAACCTGTCTATGAAACTACCCCTGAAATGCGTCGCATGGTAGGTGAGTATTTCCAGCGCAAGTATGGCATGGAGCTAATCTCTTGATTATAACATTCAAAAATAGGCAGAGAAATAGGTAGAGGGTTGATCTATTTCTTACCACGAACAACACTATATCAATTATATCCTCCCTCTATCTTTATCTCTATTCTGCATTTCTATGAAACCAAATTTTTCTCCTCTCAAAAATTTCCCCGGTAGACTCATCATCCTCGAGTGACCAGACGGAAGTGGTAAAACTACACAAGCAAAAAAACTCAAGAAAAAAATAGAATCTGAGGGTAATGTCGCTGTCGTCGTATCATGGAAGGATGCTCCACATTTTCGTGATTTTTTTGGTGAACATGAGCTCAAAAAAGGTATCGATGTCGTATCACCCGAATCTCACCTCTTTCTCCAGGTAGCTGACATGCTCTACCAAATCGAGAAAAAAGTCATACCTCATCTCATAAAGGGGCATACAGTGATCATGGATCGTGCATTGCCTACTATTGTTATTCGTGGTCTTACCCTGGGTCATACCCTAGAGCAACTCGAGACAGGGCTTCTCTGGTTTGCTCAAAGTGTCTATCGTGAATTGTTTCAGAGAGCAACAACTATCTTTTTCTCAGTAAGTCCGAAAAAGACGCTTGAAAACCTCGCTAGACGTGCAAAAAAAGAAGGAGATGTCGGAGAGGGGACACTTCTCTCACTTCACATGGTCCAAAATCTTCGCTATCTTCCTGATGGTGAAAAACTCACTAAGAAAGCGAAAAAGCGTCTTGTGGAAAAACTCCAGGAAACATATGTGACATCGTATCATCATTATTTTGCACATCATCCTGCTTTTACTATCGATGCAAACCAAGATAAAAAAATCGTCTTTCAACAATTAGTGTCCATTATTTTCCCTGTCAAAGTCTCCAATTTTACTCGTGGATCAGTTCAAAAAATTTCTGAAAAAGAAGTGGCTCTTGTGTAGAAAAATACACTTCGAAAGACTCGATAGGTTTGGTTGTTTCAGATTGTTCTATTTTATGAGCAATATGGAACATCCTCTCGATCGAGGGGAAAGCGGTAATAAGTATAAGTACTAATTTTTGACATAGATAAAAGTAAAAGAGAGGATTTTTGTGAGAGATTAAATTTTTCAGCAAGTTCCATCTTGTCTTCAGTCATGGATATAGCTTTCTACCATGAATCATTTTAGTATGAGTCTTAATTCGGGAATTTTTTTTATCATCGCCATAGTAAAAAAAAGAATAATTCAAAACATTTACCACATATCCTTGCGATATTTAGAGATATTTTTAAAATACCCTCAAGTGTTGCACTTGAGGGTGGCAGTTAGGTACTTTCATGCCGAGTTTATCTGCGACGATATCTCCGTAGCTTCCAGGTGCGAGAATGTATGTTTTCATAGTATGAAATTTTGATATTAAAAAACCCTCCGTAGTGCGAAGGGTTGAAAAATGTGTTGTGATACGACAAATTATCCTCCGCAGTTTGAAAGGTCAAAGAAATAGAAGAAAAAATTTGTACGTGTCATAAGGTTATGATAGATTATTTTCCCTAGAAGGCAAATAAATTTTATAATCAATGATGTTTTATGTCAATGTTTTTCTCTGTTTTCTCGCTTACGTATGTGAAAAATTCAGTATCATTCATGCCATGAGCCAGAAGTGTTCGTTGAGTTTCAAGTATTACTGCAGAAACAGTTATTTTTAGCATATTTTATTTGATTATTTCTTCATAGAGTTGTATAATTATGATTATGAAACACCCTCTCCTCCTCTCTCTCACGAGTCTCACTCTCGTCGCTCTCACTGCGACGACACTCTATGCTCAATCAGCTACCATCTCTTCTGTCATCACAAAGATGAAAGCTGTTGCAGCAAATTTCACTCTGACAGAACTCATCCCATCTGGTCAAACAGGACTCACCTCAGCACCTCTTGTCGGTAAAAAGACAGGAGATATCCTGACCGCTGCAGAATACAATCGACTCTTGGAAGTGGTGGCACAGGGTGGGGGAGGATCGAATAATGGAAATGCAAAATGGGTAGTATTCGACGGGACAAGTTGTCCAAGTGGTATCTGTGTTATCAAATCTCACAGCGGTGTCAGCCAAGTCAAGCGCGTTAGTGAAGGTGTTTACAGAGTAACTTGGCAATCGCCCATGCCCAGTGTGAATTATTTAACTATGGCACATGGTTCACAATTTACGTACTCAGGTAGTGGTGATGCTGCTTGCGATATTCCTCCAGCGACTAAAACAGTCAATGATTGGGCATTTTGTCAGGTAAATTGGTATATGCAGTACAGAGACTCTAGCGATATTTCTGTGATGGCAATAAGTAGTGGATGATTATGAGGAAATAGTAATTGATCAGACTGGGTCGATGTACCTCTGACGGATACTGCAGATTTCAATGTTGACTGTGATTATCGAGTAAAGATGAATGCAGTATGAAGTTTACCAGGAGGGAGTTTAGATGATTGGAGATATAATCCTATGCTTGTATGAAAAAAAGTTATTGTGTGGCTCGATTCGATAGTTATTCAGTCTGCATCAAAAAATATTTTATGGTGGCAAACGTCATCTCAAGATACATATATGAATGTAACTGCTGCATGGGGCCGACGTATTACAAAAATAGAAAAAAGCTGTGGTGGTTCTGGTGGAGGTAGTTCTTCAGGATCTTCTTCGATTTTTTGCAGCAGGAAGAATTCTACTTATACGAGCGTTAATACCCATGGTACCAGCCAACAATTGGTGAAATTTACCGCAAGTGATTGTGGTGGTACTCTTCCAGATGCTTCATATTATGGATCTCTTGGTACATTGCTTGTCTGTAATGGTGCCATAGATCATACTGTTTATAATGGTGGTTCAGCAAATGGCCCATGAGTGAGCTTTTCTTTTAGAGGCGGATACGCATGTACATGGCCAGATGGAACTGGATATAATATATCGGTTGTGTATATCAAATAAACTTACTTTTTTCTGTGTCTTTCTTGTGAGGCAGAACAATTAAACTTCGAGTCAATCGAACGTTACCAGCATTAACTCCCCCTTATCCGCCATTAAGCGGATGAGGGGCAGGGGGGTGATTTCTGAACTATTTTTGCTATACTTTCCCCATGTCCTCCATTACCTTCAAAGCTCGAAAACAAGTCCGAGCGTATTCCACGCAGAACAAACAAAATATGAATCTCTCGGAAGTACGTATGTGGATGGTACTGAAATGATCTCCATACAATTTCCGTAGACAGAAGACACTCGGAAACTACATTTGTGACTTCGTGAGCATCAAACACAAGATCATCATAGAGGTAGATGGTATTAGTCATGAGAGCAAGTGATCCTATGATGTTAAGAGGGAACAGTACCTCATAGATCACGGATACAAACTCCTCAAATTCATCGGTATGATACCCTACCCTGAAGAGAGTGTGTACGATTTCGTCTGGGAGAAGATTCACGTACTTGATGAATGAGATATACGAAGAGTGGTTGTGAATACGGATGAGTAACAATCACATTTCTGACAGGCTATCATCACCCCCAACCCCCTCATCCCGCCTTGGCGGGACAAGGGGGAGTTGTATCAGATACTGATACAGATACCTCACAACCTGTAGTGACTCCCCCTTAAAATTTACCAGAAATTTTGAGGGGCAGGGGGGGGGGGTGACTGCGGATACCCCGTATAAACACTAAACATAGATTTGAATTGGCGTGCCATTCGTAGCTTATCTCCTAGAGCAATTCGAGAAAATAAAAAGCCGATACTTCGCGTAAAGCTTCGTAGGGCATTCTACTACTTCAAATGGCATTTATTTTCGAAAGAATGGCGTGCCATTCGTATCCGCCTAGTCGGAGAAGAATGGTGCCGAGGATTCGCCGCGGCGAACGACACAAGGCTTTTCAGGCCTTCCTCCTACGGCGGACAAGCTCCCGCCATTGGCGGATATCCCGTCAGTTTATCTTTAATTGTTTTAATGAAATCTCTCCCTACGCCTGATTTTAAATGTTTTTCTCTTTTCAGAGCTTCTGATTTTTTATCAAATTCTTCTCTGTGCAATATTTCCCATGGTCATCGTGTA
>Ga0209702_10002364_pt1 | contig 33185 bp, 36 predicted proteins | sample FRY01_FD_187210 | JGI IMG/M metagenome (GOLD analysis project Ga0209702, IMG submission 187210) | Freshwater microbial communities from Lake Fryxell liftoff mats and glacier meltwater in Antarctica - FRY-01 (SPAdes) (version 2) | ecosystem: Environmental > Aquatic > Freshwater > Ice > Glacier...
TACCTGGGAAATAGTTCAAGTTAATTTGGATAAACCTTGGTCTTGGTATTATCTTTCTGAAAATAGTAATATTACCTGGGAAATAGTTCAAGCTAATTTGGATAAAAATTGGAATTGGAGTTGGCTTTCTGCTAATCCTAATATTACATGGGAAATAGTTCAAGATAATTTGGATAAAAATTGGTCTTGGAGTTTGCTTTCTAAGAATCCAAATATTACCTGGGAAATAGTTCAAGCTAATTTGGATAAACCTTGGAATTGGCATTTTCTTTCTAAAAATCCTAATATTACCTGGGAAATAATTCAAGCTAATTTGGATAAAGAATGGAGTTGGTATGATCTTACTAAAACTTTATACAATTCTTTAGAAGTAGAATATGGTAGAAAGCATATATCTGCTTTCTTAATTCAAAATAGATGGAGAAATATCTGTGTCGATATTTATCATCCGATTGGTAAAAAAATAATAAGAAAAAGATTTAATCAGTTATAACCAAGGTAGAAATATCTTTCTCTTTTACCACTACTACAGTACCTTTTAGTTCTTCAACCCATATTTTCATATTTCGAATATGGTTTTTAACTGTATTATTATCATCACAAAAACAAACCAATTTAGGGTTTTGTGATCTAAACCCACGTCCTGCTACCTGAACAAAAGTAGAACGTTTTTTATAACTATGACCAATAATCAATAATTCTGATGGACTTCCATCATAATTAGTAATAGCTTTTGATTCATCAAAACCAGTTCCCATCTTACTATCAGTTCCAATTAATATATTTTTATTTTCACATTCTTTCTTATTTCCAAATAAGGTAGCACATTCTAATCCTTTTGAGGTTAATTCATCTCTTAAATAACAACAATGATTTTTTCTTTTCCCTATAAACATGGTCTTAAAATGGGAATGACGTTGTATTAAATCTAAGATAATTTCGTTTCTTCTCTCGTTCAAGGTTTGTTTTTCAACTAATTCTCCAAACTTATTTTTATCTCCTTCAACTACAATATTAACTTTAGTATTGATCACATAAAATTTAAAAGGTTTTTCACTTTCTCGAATTATAGAATGAGTTCCACAGATAGTTTCTATAACTGTTTCTAACCCATCATCTACTCTTTCAGCCGTAGCAGTTAAAGCAATTATATATTCTGGTTGTAAAAATAATAAAGGATTTACTTTACTAGGAGAACAAAATGTATGTGCTTCATCAATAATTAATAATTTAATTTTTTTCCTTATTTCTTCAGGTATATATTTCCATCTTTGTTCTAAACAAATAAATATTTTTCCTCGTTCAGCTGGAGTCTTTGATTCTCCTTTTTTCTTTTTATTTATCTTATTATCAACCATAATAATTTCTGATTCTTTGACATCTAAAAATTCTTGATAAGTATTAAACCAAGCTTTCGCAATAGTTCCTCGATGAACTAAGATAACAGTATATGCATTGAGATACCAAGAAAATACACTCCCAAAAAAAGTTTTTCCAAATGATGGATAAAATTCTAAAGTGATTGTTTTATGTTTTTTAAGAATTTTTTTGGCTTCCTTATAAGCATCTACCTGATAATCTCGAAGAACACCCTTAAATCTTCCTTCTTTTCCTGATTTGAACAGGGGAGGATATTCTTTGGGTTCAAAATACTTTTGCCAAAAATTAATTTTTTTTGGTGCCAAGAAATAATTTTTAGCAAAGGTATAAGGAAGATAAATCATCCCATTTTCTATCATATACATGTTGACAATAGTCTTCTTTTCGTAAAAATTTCTTCCTTGATAAAATTTCTTTTCTTTACTCTCACCGATTAAGGTTAATAATTTTTTTATTTTAATAGTTTCTCCTGCATCTTTAAGTTCTTGAAGAGGAAAACTAATAGACATAATTTTAAACCAATCAGGTTTAAAATATAAATTCATTTTAGGTATTTTTAATCGACGTCTCCGATATCTCCGATATCTCCGATATCTCCGTCTTGACATTCGTCTTGACATTCGTCCTGACATATGTCTTTCCACGGAAATGATTTAGAAAATGACCTATATTCATCAGCATTTTCATAACCTCTACTTAAAATATCTAGTCTAGAAACCATTAATGTGAAAGAAAAAGATATAACACAAAGAGTAATTCCTAAATCTCGATCAATAAAACAATTTACCAAAGGAACTGTACCGATTATAAACCAAGTTACTTGATGATAGAGAGTATATGATTCTATCAAATTTGCTCGTTGAGAATAACTAGTAGAAAGAAAACTGTTTAATCTTTCACACTCTCCATTAAGTGTTTCTATTTCATTTTCATCGTCTGAAATGGGAATAACTTGTTCCACTTGTTCCACTTGTTCCACTTGTTCTGTTCTAAAAAGAGTAAATAATGACATGTTTTATCTAAAATAATATCCTTTAAGAAAATCAATTTTAGCAATTTTCTTACTCTCCGTAAATTTTATCAAATATCTGATCTATGTTTTGTTCAAATTTATATTTATCAATTAATTTAACTGGATGATTTCTTCTAGGTGTTTGATAACATGCTGGGATAGGAGGAATAAAATTAAGATCTTTCCATAACATAGAAAAGAAAACTGGAGATAAAATAATTTTATCTTCTTCAAGATTAGTGATAAGAAATATATCAACTATTTTTTTTGGAACTCCAAATAAGATAATACTTCCTATCTTAACATGATCATCTAAAATTTCCTCTTGTTCATCTAAATATTCAAAAATAGTTGGACAAGAGGAAATTTTAGAAGTTCTTTTAATTGTTAAAATAGGCATATACCATTTTCTCCCCCAATGGTTTTGAACAATATTATCATAAGAAAATTTCATTGATCCTTTATTAGGCACTTGGAACCAATATACTGGAGAACCTGGTTTATAATACATTTCCCAATAACTTTGAATTTTATTCATTTTAAATCTTATCTATTTAAAATGATACGTTTTGACTATGTAAGTGATCTTCATGTTGATTATTGGGATAAAAATTATTGGCCTGGAAAATCAAAAAGAAAAAATTTTCCACTTGATTGGAAAAATAAAAAAAGTGATATCCTAGTAGTCGCTGGAGATGTGAGTGATGATATTAAAGTATCATTTAAATATCTAGAGAATTTGAAACAATATTATCCAATTATTTTATTTATAGATGGAAATCATGAACATTATTCTAGGTATCCAGATTTAATTCCTACAACGGATATTAAACCTCCAGACGGAATTCATTATCTTAGACAAAAAGATTATATTGTTGGAAAAAGTGTTTTTATCGGAACTTGTGGTTGGTGGGATTATGGAAGGTATCAAGACCCAGAAAAAGTAGAACAAACTATTGGTGCTCAAAAAGGATATAACCAAGGAATGGGTAAGATGGAACATAAACATTTAGCTGGAAATACTATCCGTCAAAGTAAAAAAGATTATCAATATTTAATTGATAAGTTAAAAAAATATTCTAAAAATTCAGAAATAAATGAAATTATAATAGTTACTCATACAGTCCCTCAACTAGAATTCAGTCGGGTACCTGCAACTGATTATAACAGTTATCTGAGTGTTCTTTCTGATCAACTTCTTCAAGAATATTGTGTAAGTCGATGGGTTTTTGGTCATAATCATCAGTCTTTTCAGAAAGAAGTGATTCGACAAAATCCATTACCTCCTCGTCATTCTCAGAGTCCGAAGAGTATTCACTATCTATCAAATCCTCGGGGTCGTCCCGATGATTGGAACCGGGAAGTTTACTCCATAGCGACAACCGGGTCTGTTCCAGTTTCTGAAGCCTACAAACTTTAAGATATTAATTCATATAAATTGGAGAAAAATCCTTTTGCAGTTTCAATAACGCTAAACCATGTTCATACCATTTAGTTTTTTTAACTAATTCAGTGACCAATTCGGCTCCTTCATTGGTCATTTGATGAACTTCATCTTGGCATGTTGCTGACCAATTCAAACGCTTTGTTCCATTGTTCATCGAAAATAAGCTGTCGTACACTCATAATTATTTAAAAAATTCGATTTCTTCCTTACTTCACTCTTCATCTACATTTTCTGAAAGCCATTTTTTTCCTAATCTTTTAAGAATTCATTTTTGTCTTAATGTCATCAATCAGAGTTAATACTTGTTCAGATATATCTAATCTCTCAAAATATTCCAACGATTTCCTAAAATCAGTAGGAACTCCAAGTCCATAATAATATAGATACCCCAAATTAAGATAAGAGTTGTCAATATCTTTAGACATTTCAAACAATCTGGCAGACTCTTTAAAATTTAATTGATCTCGTTCCCAACAAGCATCTTCATAAAAAGATCTAGTTTCTAATGATGGAAAACCTCCGTTCATAATAATATTCATTTCATATGGAAGAATTGTTTCATTAAAAGTTTGGGGAGGAGTTCCGTCCCCGAAATGATCTAAAAACCATAATAAATAGAGAACATGTTTATAATATTGATGAGTGATTGGAATATTTTTAAAAGCTACAGATAGATATTCTATTGCATCTCGATAATCTCTACTTATAGTTTTTCCAAGAAGAATCTGATAACCAAGATATATTTTGGCTCTCCAGCAACCTCGTTCAGACGATATTCTGATTAAATTAATATTTTTGAAAAAAATAGCCAAACGAAATGAACCATACCCATCTCCTAGATCATGTGATTTCTGATACATGTCCTTGGCTTTTTCCATCTCTCCTCTTTCAAAATAAATATCGCCCATATTTCTCATTGACATTGGGTTGCCTAATTCGACAGCCTTTAAAAAACATTTTTCTATTTTATTTTTTTTACCTTGACGTTGAAAAGTTAAGGCTAGATTATGATAAGATTTTCTTGAGATAAATTTATTTTTATTTTTGGATAATTTTTTAAATATAGATTCGGCTTGAGAAAGATTTTTTCTAGTTAAATGTAATATACCCAATTGGAAATTAAGTTCATCCATTTTTATCTAAAATAGTATAGATAAAGTAATCAATTTTTACCAAAAATGAATATTATTTTTATATATAAGAATGAAAAATGTTTATATTCTTATTGTTTTCGGTTGTTACGTCGCAGTTAGATTCTAATTTAACTATTAGAATGACTTGTTCCCCTCCTGCTCGTGATAATTATTTAGTTATATTTCCAGTAGATGCCACTATTGGAGTATTTAATAGATTGTTAATTATTAACCCAGATTATATCAATACAACAGTTTTATATTATATGCTTGAACAGCCAGGATTTTATGCTGAAGAAATCCCTGGCGGTCAATATCAATATGTAATTTTTGCTCCATTAACTGTTAACTTAGAGGATATAGTTAGATTATCGATGGAAACTGGAGAAGAAAATATAACATTTGCGGGTTGGGTTAATGTAACTTATAGTTGTAATAATCTAATATATTCATTTGAGAGTCAATCTCCTACATTTAGTCCTACATTTAGTCCTACATTTAGCCCTAGTTCAAGTCCTACTTTTAGTCCTAGTTCAAGTCCTAGTTCAAGTCCTACATTTAGTCCTACATTTAGCCCGAGCCCTAAAGGGAAATCCAAAAAATCAACCAAACCCCCAACCGTAAAAGGATTAACAGCCTCTTCCAGTACAGATAATTCTGTTATTCCAATTGCTATTATTTTTAGTGTTATAGGACTATTATTGGTCGGAGGATCAGTTGTAATTTTTACAAAAAGAAAATCGAGACCAAGACCAGGAATAGAAAATCCAGTATATGATAATGTTCATTAATAAAAGAAAAGATGGTATTAGTTTACGAATCTTCCCCAGGATATTATTATTTAGTTGAGAAAAAAGTGGAGAAAAAAGTGGAGAAAAAAGTGGAGAAAAAAGTAGAGAAAAAAGTAGAACGTAAAAATAAAAGAATTTCCAGACAAGAGATGGTATTAGTTTATGAATCTTCTCCAGGGTATTATTATTCAGTTGAGAAAAAAAAGAAAGTTGAGGGAAAAAAGAAAGTTGAGGGAAAAAAGAAGAGAGGAGAAAAGAAAATTAAAAGAATTTCTAAACAAGAATATCAAACAATTATAAAAAAATATAATTATTCAAAAGATTCTATCAAAGTAGGAGACTTAGTTAAAATTATAGTAAAGCCATATAAGAACGGAAAACATGTTAATGGAAAAATTAAGAAAATTTTAACCAAAAAGAGGATTCATACTAGAGGACATAAAGTTATGTTGGAAGATGGGACTATAGGTAGAATGGTTTCTTTAGTTTTAATAAATTAATCCTTACTAAAAAATGGATTCATATCTAAATAGTATGACCACTCAAGCAGGGTCTAGACCCTCAGTTTATGGTGGTGAAATGGATAGAATGTTAGATTCTCGACGAGGAATGTCTCCATCTGTGGCACGTCAAAAAGAATTCCAAGAAATGGAAAGAATGAGACAGATACGAGAAATGGAAAATCAAATTCCTCCAGGAGCTGAAGATTATCCGATCGCTGGAGACCCGGGTCCCAAAAAAGCTGTTGGTGTCTGGTCTTTAACTGCTATTATTCTGGGAGGTATTGCTATGTTAACTATTATTATTTTTATGGCCTGGTATTTCGGGTCAGGATATTATAGAAATGGAACTTTAGATAGTATCAAGAATATTGTTAATAATGATCTTTCAAACACATCTCCTACTTTTAAAAATTTAATCGTGAAACAGGATACTACTTTGGGTGATTCTGGAGCTGATACTTTGGCTGTTAATGCTAGGGTATCAACTAATTTGATTCCTCAAGGAGATGGATCGAAGGATCTTGGAAGTAGCGATAATGGATGGGGTGATTTATATCTTGACTCGGTAGTTTATGATTCTGGAGCCTCTATTATTCAAGGGAGTGATAATATGATTTTAGTAACTGATCAAGGTCTGGGTTATCGAAGACCAATCCAAAATATTACAGTAGACGGAGTAAGTTCTGGGTTAGCTAATAATACTTTTACTACCAGTCAATCGGGATATACTTTTGTACTTAACGAAGGAGATAGTTATAATTATGCATTGGAATTACCAAGTGCTACTGGTAGCGGTGTATTCTATGATTTTGTTTTCGGGACAAGTATAGCTACTGATAATCCAGCATATGCTCTTTTTATTGATACAGTAGGAAGTGATACATTAACTGGTTTAGTTACTGTTGTAGAATATCCTGGAGGAAGTGGAACTTCTAGTTTAAATTTTGCTCCTGAAGCTCTTAATAATCAATTTGCGGTAGACTTTTTAAGACCAGCAATATATGATCTTGGAGCCGGTATTTCTTCGGGTGTTCTTCAAGGTTCTTATATACGCATGACTGATTATGCTAGTGGCGAATGGTTGATTGATGGTAGTTTATTGGTAAATCCTGGAGTTACGGGAGCGTATATGAACCCTCCGTTTTTAACTGAGATAAATTGAATTTTATATAATACTATTTTATATAAAAGATGGGTAAGAAATATTACGGTGTTAGAGTAGGACGAGAAATCGGTGTATTTGATACTTGGAAAGAATGTCAAAATTCGGTAAAAGGTTTTTCAAATGCTGAATTTAAATCATTCCCCTCTCGGGAAGAGGCTGAAAAATGGGTAGAGGATGAAGATGATTCTTCCTCATCTTCCTCCTCCTCTTCATCATCTTCCTCCTCCTCTTCATCATCTTCCTCCAGTGAAGAGGAGGAAGAAATCATTAAAGTATATACTGACGGAGCCTGTTCCAACAATGGAAAACCAGGAGCAAAAGCTGGGATTGGAGTTTTTTTCACTGAGGGGGATCCCAGGAATTTTGGAGGCAGAGTTAAAGGGAAACAAACTAACAACACAGCTGAAGTCAAGGCTATTATCAAGGCTTATCAGATTTTAAAAAAAGAAATTAACCGAGGAGAATATATAATTATTTATTCAGATTCTATGTATGCTCTTAGAGCTGTTGGAGAATATGGAAGGAAACAAGAAAAGAATAATTGGGAAAAAGAAATTCCAAATCGAGATTTAATTCGACGAGTTTATGAATTATTTAAGGATAAAGATAATGTCGAATTTCGACATGTCTTAGCTCATACTGGAGGTACTGATCCAGATTCTATTGGTAATGAAGGAGCTGATCGAATGGCAACATCGGCTGTTTAATATTTCTCTTTGACACTTTCAGCATCAGTAAGATATCTCTCTATAGGGGTATAACGATAAGGACATTGTTGTATTAATTTATTTAATTCACCATAATTTCCACGGGGAGTATTATTCATTTCTTTTTTCATTTCATCTAATTCAAGATTACTAAATGCCATTGCTCGATTCATTCCTCCGTTTGGAGATAATGAGATTTCATTAAGATAAGGAATATATGGATTATCATTTTCTCGAACAAAAAAATCAACTCTGATTAAAGTAGCTCCCAAAAATTTGGAGATTTTTCTGGCTTCCTCGACTAACGGTTCATACCTTTCTTGATCCATATATATGCTAGTTGAGGTCAGTAAACCACCACCAATATTTAAAATTGTATCCCCGTACATTAAAATTTTATATTCGATTGGGATATTTTTACTTCCATCAGTATAACTCTCAAAATATTCCTGAATAATAACTCCTGGTTTAATAGTTTCATATAATTTATAATAACTAGGTTTTCGACCCATCTTAATTTCTTTATTAGTAGGGGGGTCTGAAAAATCGTGGTTACAAACAAAGGAAGTTTTGAATTTATCCTGACAAGTTTTATAAATTTGTTCTATTTTTTCAATTGTTGGATCTGGCGGAACTAAAATAATTCCATAATTAGATTGAAGATGGCTAATCTTAATAATTAAAGATTTCCCCTCGTTTTGTTCAATTACATTACATAATTTATCAAATGTAAATTGATCATGATAAGAATAATAATGAATTTTGGGGGTTTTAATCTTTGCCATTTCTATCCATTTAGACATCACAATTTTATCCTTTTCTAACACAGCATAACAAGGTTCTTTCTTTCTCCTTTTATCATACCATACCTCTGTTTGTTTCTGGATATATCGTCTATTATCGTCAATCAAAGGAAAGGCCAATTCATTTGTTTCTCTATTCGGATCACTTTCTTTATTTAATTGTTTAACTGACCCGAGTAAATGATATATAATAATACTGACCGCAAATATAATAGATAATATTACAACTATTATTAAAATAATTGTTCCTTTATTCATACCCTTCTATTTTTAAAGAATTGAAGAAATGATTACAATTATCTGTTTTATCGTCAATAAGGATATCATAATCAGGTTTTCCTCTTTTAACATAATTGAATTTACAGTTCCAGATTTCTAGTTTTTTTACAATTTGGTGAAGAAACACTTCTTCGTCCTGGATCCATACATGTATTTCGTTTCCATGAAGATAGAGAAAATTAAGTTTTATTATTCTTCTTTTCCTTTCATCATCATCCACATCTAATAGTGACGAATAACAAATATAGATAATCATGAAGTCTTAAATAATTTTTATTATAAAATCATTTTAACGAAATGAATATCCCTCAAATGGAACCTAATTTTGGTGAAGAGGAATCAGAAGCTGTGTACGAATATATGAAAGAGGGTGGATGGGTGACTGAATTTAAAAAGAGTCAGGAATTTGAGAAAATGATCTGTGATTATACTGGAGCTAAATTTTGTCATTTAGTCAGTAATGGGACTATAAGCCTTAGTTTGGCACTGATGGCGGTAGGAGTGAAACCAGGAGATAAAGTAATTGTACCTAATTTGACTATGATTGCTACCCCAAATGCGGTTAAATTTATCGGAGCTGAACCAATCTTTGCTGATGTAGAAGGAAAAACATTAACTTTGAGTATGAAAGAAGTTAAAAATATATGTAAAAAAGAAAAGATTAAAGCAGTAATTCATGTTTCTCTTAATACTAGAGTTGGAGATCTTATCCATATTCGAGATTTTTGTGAGAAAAAAGGAATATTTTTAATCGAAGACAGTGCTCAGAGTTTAGGAAGTTTTTACAAAGAAAAACATATCGGAACTTTTGGAGATATTGGGAGTTTTTCTTTTTCATCTCCTAAAATTATCTCCACTGGCCAGGGAGGAGCCCTAATTACAAACAGTGAAGTATTTTCTGAAAAAATTAGAAGACTGAAAGATTTTGGAAGAGATAGTGGAGGAAGTGATAGTCATCCTTTTTTTGGTATCAACTGTAAATTCACCGATCTTCAAGCAGTGATTGGAATTGAACAAATGAAAAAATTAGAAGGAAGAGTCGATAAAATGAAATCTACTTGGAATAGATATCATCATAAATTATCAGAAAAAGTATTTATGTTTCAAACCAATGAACCTAGATGGATTCCTTGGTTTGTAGATATTTATTTACCGTCAGAACAAGTAAGAGATAATTTAATGGAATATCTTAAAACCAAAGGAATCGGAACTCGTAAAGTATATCCAGCTATTAATAAACAAAAAATCTACGAAATCCCTAATGGAGAAGATATTTTTCCTGTATCTAACAGTTGGGCACCTAAAGGATTATGGCTTCCTAGTAGTAGTAAATTAACAAATGAGGATATTGATAGGGTTTGTGATGAGATTATAAATTTTTTTACTCTCTTAAATGATTAAATTTTGTTTTCCAATGTTCAATCATTTCGTCCATCAAACTTTCAAAAGTTGCTTCAGGTTTCCAACCTAATAGTTTACGACTCTCTTCACTATCTCCTTTAAGATAATTAAGTTCATTAGGACGAAAATAACGTTCATCTTGTTCTACATATAATGTGTAATCCAGACCAAGACTCTTAAAAACATATTCACACATATCTCTAACACTTCTAGTTTCCCCAGTAGAAATAACCCAATCTCGAGGTTCTTTATATTGGAGGATTAGATGCATGGCCTTCACATAATCTCGAGAATGCCCCCAATCTCTAAAAGAATCTAAATTACCTAAAATTAATTTATCCTGTAATCCTAACTTAATTCTGACAGCTCCCTTAATCACTTTATTGGTGACAAAATTAGTTCCTCTTCGAGGAGATTCATGGTTGAACAAAATTCCATTAGAAATAAACATTCCATAACTTTCTCGATATGTTCGGCAAATATGATAAGAGAATAATTTAGCACACCCATAAGGAGATACAGGTTTCATAGGAGTGTTTAATCCTTGAATTCCTCCTGGTTCAATAGAATTTCCAAACATTTCAGACGAAGAAGCTTGATAAATACGAGCATTTGGACACAGATGACGACAAACTTCTAATAAATTTAAGGTTCCGAGTGCGTTGGTTTGGACTGTAAATTGAGGTATATCAAAGCTAATTCTAACATGAGATTGAGCTCCCAAGTTATAAACTTCGTCTGGTTGAACCATTTTAACTACTCGTTCAAGTGATGAGACGTCAAGGAGATCTCCGTAATGAGTATGGATTTTTCCAGATAGATGATCAACTCTAGATTCTTGATGTTCAGCAACTGAAATTCTTCTTACAATTCCGTGAACCTCATAACCCAAAGAGACCAAATGTTCTGCTAAATAACTACCATCTTGACCACCAATACCAGTGATTAAAGCCTTTCGCATAATGTTTTATCTATATTATTATTAAGGACAGCTCCTTAAAGATGTTATAGATAAAACATGCCAGAACTAGTTTATTCTAAGGTTAAACCTGGACAACTACTTCATGTTGTTAATAGAAAATCAGAAATTATTGAGAAAAGAGATGATATTTCTCCACCGGAGGAATATCTTCAAGTATCATGTTTTTCTCTTCCAAAAGATAAAACGTTTAGGGCTCATAAACACGTCCCTCTTGAACGACATACGGATATTACTCAAGAAAGCTGGATTGTAATTCAGGGCAAGATTAAAGCCATGTTATATGATCTTGATGATCAGTTATTAGTTGAAAAAATCCTTGAACCAGGAGATATTTCTCTTACTTTTCGAGGAGGCCACAATTATCTTTCTTTAGAGGACAACACTTTAGTTTATGAATATAAGACGGGTCCCTATATGGGGCAGGCTAAGGATAAAGAATTTATCTAAGGTTTTTGAGCTTGCACATTTAAACTAATCAACACCCCATTTTCCTTATCCATATGAGGAAGATACGCTTGGGAATAATCGTCAAATTGACTATGGCAGGTATCCCTCCAGTCCCATAATTTAACACAATTAAAATCATTATCAAGTAAAACTTTCTCAAGAGATTCTAAATCGTAAACTGTTTTATGATAAACTGTTAAATCATCGCTCAACTTCCATTTCCCGTAAAACATACTGGAAAACCTATCCAGAGGATATTCCCCTGAGACATATAATTTAGCACAAGTTTCAAAATCCGGAACTGCTAATCGGAGAATTCCTCCCCTCTTTAAAACTCTTCTCCATTCCTTAAGAACATCTACTGCTTCTTGGCGATCAAAATATTCAAAAACATGAGAAGCATAGATCAAATCTACTGTATCATCTTCGAATGGAAGATCGGTAATATCATGCCATTCGATATGGGGATAATCACTTCCATCAATATGGATCCAATCTTCGCCAAAATCCTTATTTCCGCAACCTAGATGAAGTTTAAGATCTCCTGATTGTTCCATATTTTTTATATTTTTTATATTATTTATCATTAAATAAATTTAAAAAATTTAAAAAAATTAAAAAATTTAAATAAAATCAAAGGTAGTTATGGTTTATTTTATCGCCGAGATTGGAATTAATCACAACGGAGATATTAATATATGTAAAGATTTGATTAGAAAATCAAAAGAATCTGGTGCTGATTATGTTAAGATTCAAAAAAGAAATCCAGATGTATGTGTTCCAGAACATCAAAAAGATAAAAGGAAGAATACTCCTTGGGGAGAGATGAGTTATTTGGAATATAAGAAGAAGATCGAGTTTAACGAAGATCAGATTTCTGAATTATTTGAATTTTCAAAACAATTAGAAATTAAGTTTTTTGCAAGTGTTTGGGACAAGGATAGTGTTGATTTGATGTCTAAATATACAAGTTTAGGAAAAATTCCAAGTGCTTTAATTAACGATTTAGAGTTATGCGAATATGCTAGAAAACATTTCAAAACGCTGATTATTTCAACAGGAATGAGTACCGAGGAAGAAATAGAATCTTGTATAAACGCCTGTGAACCAGATGTAATTATGCATACTAATTCTACATATCCTTGCCCAGCTGAAGATCTTAATCTTCGTTATATTGAACATCTCAAAGATAAATATAGTACTGGTACTGGTATTGATATCGGGTATAGTGGTCATGAACAAGAACTGGAAACTACTTACGCATCGGTAGCTTTAGGCGCTAGATGGGTAGAAAGACATATAACTTTAAGTAGAGATATGTGGGGGAGTGATCAATCTTGTTCAATTGAAATTGATGAGATGAGTAAATTAATCAAGGGCATTAGAAACGTAGCCAAAGCGATTAAATATCCTCCTGGTGAAAGAATTCAATTTGAAAAAGAGGATGAGAAAAGAAAAACTTTACGAAAGAAAATTTTTTTCTAATTAGGAATATCTTCCATTGTATCTATATCAATAGTATCCTCATCATTCATCAGATAAGGATATATTTTATACCCGGTTATAGTTCCTTTTCTAACTATATCTGTATTAAAAATATCTATATACCCGTTGTGAAGATAAGTTTTTGGAAGAAGTTGACGTAAACTATTATAAGGTTCATTTATTTCACCACACTTTTTAAATAACGGTTTCAACTCATCATTTTCAATAGTATACATTTTGTACGGGCTTTTCTTGAACTCAACCACAGTTCTTAAACTATCATATTTATCTCTTATACCTATAAATATATCCAAACAAATGTCTAAATCTTCAACTTTTCTTAGTGGCTGAGTAGGGCGAAGTTGAACTACAATATCGGGTTCATACTCCTCATTTTCTTTTAACCATCCCAACGCATGGCGTGTGAATTCTATATCAAGCGAATCATCTCCTGAAATACAACTTGGTCTTAAAAATGGAACTTCAGCGCCATATTGGAGAGCTATATCTTTATATCCAGGGCTATCTGTGGTTACTATAATTCTCATTTGATCAGTATATCTGGATAATTTTGCCTGTTCTATTGAGTGAGCCATTAAAGGTTTTCCTCTAAATTGCATTACATTCTTATCCTTGATACCTTTTGATCCACTTCTGGCTGGAATAAGAGTTAGTATTTTCATTTTAATGTTGATATAAAAGAATGGATCAGGAGATTTTATCTTATTATGAAACAAATAAAAAACAATTAAATGAATGTTTTGAAACACTAAAATCTAAAATAGATGGAAGAATTCCTCATGATAGTATAATTATATTAAAAATATTATCTGATATAAGAAAGATAGAAACATATATTGAAATAGGTGTCCATAATGGAGGTTCTATGGGTCTAATGTTATTAACTAAAAACATTAAAAAATGTTATGGAATAGATTTATTTGAAGATGTATATGATGAAAAAAAACATCTTAACCGGGAAAAATTTAATAAGTATCAATATTTCAGAAGAGATAATCTTAGTAAGATGAAAACTTTGAAAAGTTTAAAAAATATTAATCAGGAAGCTGATATAGAATTAATCCAAGGAAATACTTATTTTGATAAAACTGAACAAATGTTAGTAGATAGATTAGGTGATGAAAAAGTAGATTTATTATTTATAGACGGAGATCATACATCAGAAGGTGTTAAAAATGATTATAATCGATACAGTAAATATGTTAAAGATGATGGATTTATTATATTTGACGATTATCATCATCTGGAAATTAAAAAATATGTCGATAAAATGATGAAAGGAAAAAAACCTATTATAATTTTTAAATCAGATAATTCTGATGCCCTTGATATTTTAATTAAAAAATCATATCTCATTTAAGAAGGTAGAAAATTGTTGGTCAGATTTTATATCCGCTGTCATTTCACCCTTTAAATACCAACTAACACTTAGATTATGCCCTGGAAGTGAAAACATTAGGTTTTCCATATTACAATCATCTAAATACATATCTAATTTTTGTTCTAATAACTTCCTGAATTTTGGTCTAGTATATATTTCATTGGTTTTTTGAAGTATATCAGGATCATATTTATAATCTTTCTGATAGGCTTGTTCCATTTTTTCAGATATATTTTTCCTTGTGTATAAGACTGAATTTTGTTCATTTAAATAATCTAAACCTCCTCCTTTCATATCTTTTTTTGCCATTACTAAGCATCCACACGAAAGTGCTTCTTGAATGCTTCTAGATTCTCCTTCAAATTCAGAAGCATGAATATAAATTTTAGCAGAATTATAATATTTAGACAATTGTTCAGACGGAAATCCCATAAAAATATCATTTTTAATTTCGATATTATGTGTATCGATTACTATCACATTTCCTTTATCAATCTTTAAAAATTTCTTATAATATGGGTCTTCAGAATTTTGTTTTAAAATTATCATCACACATTTTTTCTCGCTTTTCTTAAATTGTTTTAAAATTTGAATAGTTTCTTTTAATTCATTACATCTACTAACATATATGAAATCTATTGTTTTTTCTTCTTCTCTTTTATGAAATGATGAATGTAAAAAGTTTCTAGAAGTAAACGGAATATATTTATCTCCATGACATCTGCTATCAGCTACCATATATAACGAGATCCATTTCTGTTCTATAACCGGTGCTATAGAACCAGAATGAGAAATAATATAATAATCTTTCAAATACTCTAATTTATTCTGAATATATGGAATTTCTTTATGTGTTATAATAAGTATACCTTTGTCTCTATTTTCTTTTTTTAAAAGAATATGCATTTCTGTCTTTTAAAATATGAAGAATTATGTATTTATATTATGTCCACCCTATCAAGGATCTACTTGTCTTCTATCTTTATTATCATCATCTAAAAATTGTTCTTCTTTTTCCACAAAAGTAGATCTTGGAGAAGGACAAGATCTATTAACAGATGAAAAATATATTGATAATAGATGGGATCCCGAGTATGATTTAGACATGGTTCAATTTTCAACTATATATCATCGAGAATGGGATTTAACAAAAAATGTTTTGTTAGATAAATCACCGCCACATATTTGTAGAGCATTAAAAATACAAAAAGAATTTGAAAAATACGGGAAAGTATTTTTTATAATCTCAACCAGAAATCCTTATTCTACTAAATATCGTGCTGAGAAATGGATAGAATATGCTAAATATCAACAAAAAAATATCGAACAACTTGATAATATAATAACAACATCATACGAAGAAATGTGCGAATCCCCCAATATTTTAATTCAAAAAATTTCATCTATCATTCCAGAACTTGGTGATATGAAAAACAAAGATGAATATTATTCTTGGGGTTGGGGGAATGAAAGATCTTTAAAGATTGAAAAATATTTTATAGATAGAATAATAGATAAAGATACAAAAAATAAAATTCTGATAGATAACATAGAATTAATGAATTTTTTTGGATATCATTTTAAAATGGATGATAATGATTGTTTGTATCAAGGTTGGTATTTTATCCATATCCCCAAAAATGGAGGAACATCTATTTGTGATAAATTATTAAAAAAACAAATAGGACATCGGAGAATAATAGATTATGATACAGAAAATAGAGAGAAAACTTTTGCTATCGTTAGAGATCCTATAGATAGATTATTTTCATGTTATCAATATTTCAGAACTAAGAATAGTTATTGGTATAAAAAACATAAACTATATGATTATTGTATAAAAAATTCATTCTCCGATTTTGTTAAAAATTTAGATATTTTCGAATCTGATATACATCTTAGACCTCAGATATATTTTTTAAAGGATGGAGATGGAAAAATTATTTCACATCTTATTCCTTTCACAAAAATAAATGAAGGGTTGGAAAAAATATTCGGAGAAATAGATCTCCCACATCTTAATCCTTCTAAAAAAATAAAACAACTAATAGATCAAGAAACCAGAGATTTAATACTTGATATATATAAAGAAGATTGGGATTTATATCAACAAATTTTATAATTGATTTCATAAAATTCTCGGTCATTAATAATTTGATAAATCTGTTCCCAGATATTATATTTATCAAGTATTAAATCTCTGGCTTTGCTTAAACCATCTATGTTTATTTCCTGTTTGATTATATCTTTGATCTCAGTAAATACTTCTTGGTCGTTAATATCTATTAAATAAAATGATGATTGAGGAAAATAACTCTTGGTAATCTCAGAACCACTATAAATTGGAATACACCAACATAAAATAGCATCAGTTATTTTCTCACTGGGTATAGGTTCATCTGGATAATTTTCTAAACATAGACTATATTTATAATCTATCAAACCATCGGATTTACTTGTTTTTCTATCGGGTCTTTGATGATAACAACCTAATTCTCCTTTGTATTTACTATCTAATTCATGTTTCCACCCCTTACCAAAAATATCTATTTCTAGATTTTTAGAACATTTAATTATAAAATCTTTTCTCCTTTTATATATTTCTGGTGTATCTTTACTAGATGTTATAGTTGATAAGATCTTATTTTTTTCTGGATATTTCATAGATTTTAACTGATCATAGGTTTTATCGATAAAATGAGCACTAGTGAATGTATAGTAATAATCAACTAAAAATACATTTGGAAGAGTTGGAAGAATTTCTTTTCGATACCAATCCTCTGATTTCAGACCAACTTCATTTTCTCTGACAAAATGAATAATCTTATCTTTGGGAAATAATTTCGTGAATTTATTTTTCCCCAAGTCAAGAAATTTTTGATTAACCCGATCCAGTACAACTAAAAAATCACATTTTTTATAATTATCGGTATAGGTAATATTTTTCCATATACCTTTATTCCCAGGGGTAGCGGTGATAACTTTTTGGTTGAGATTGTCTTGCCAACCACAGGTGAAATAAATTTTAATCATATTCGATTAATTACTTTTAATCATATTCGATTAATTACTTTTAATCATATCTTAATTTTTATCTCTTTTGGTGATTTAAAAACTTGAAAATTAGGAATAAGATCAATATTTATAAATAAATTAGGTCTTGATTTTTTATAACCTGAATCTACATATATTTGTCCTCTGTTAATAAATCCAGCTATCAGCGACATAGAGGACAATCCAAGAATCAAATGGCTACTATTACACATTTTGTTAAAATGTTGTTCGAAATCAGATAAATCTCCTCTGAATAATTTAACTCCTTCTATTTTGGAAAATATTTCTACGTCATCATGGTTAATTTCTCCTAATTCTCTTTTATCCCCTCCTTGTTCTAAATGAAAAGTAGTATCTTTTCCTACAGATTCAGTTAAAATATGGATCGGTAATTCTGTTTGAGATTTAATTGTTTCAATTAATGTCTTATAATATTCTATATTATAACCATCGTTATATGTATGATTATATAAATCTCCTCGTCTAAGATGAATACAAATTACATTATCTAGAGTGTCCTCGTTAACTGAAAAATATAAATGTTCCAGAAAAGGTTTGAATTTATTTTTATAAAAATTTTGTTCAATATATTTTTCTTTTTCCCAAACAAGAAGTATGTCTGGATGAATTTTCCAAACATTAGTTAATACTATTAGAATATTTTTATATTTTTTCAACTTTTCCAACTTATCATAACTTATAGATTCCCAGCTTTTATCTCCATCCACTATTACCTTCTTAATTTTATGTGGTTTTTTCTGACACGTATCATAATTTATTTTAATCGAACACTGATCCCAATCGTTATTATATACTACTTTGGTATTCAGAATAAGGGCTAAAATAAAACATGTTAAAATTTCCCAGAATATATGACCTGAACTAAATTTATCCTTCAACGAAGGCATACAAGTTATGTAATTCATTTTAAATTTTATAGCTTAGTTAAAAGATGTTAAAATTAAATCTCAAAAAATATGAATATACCCAAGATTGGTTCCTTAAAAGTGAAATGATAAATATATTACTTGATCATGTTAATCCAAAAAGTAAAATAAATATCTTAGAAATAGGATGTTTCGAGGGTTTATCATCATCAATATTAGCAGATAATTTATTAAACCATGCTTATTCCACTTTTGATTGTGTAGATCCTTATATTAAAAGTGGAACTGATCCTGAAAATACATGTGCATTTGTTGATGATGATGTCAAAAGAAAATTTCTTGATAATATTTCAAAATCTAAAAATGCTAAAAAAATAATTTTTCATAATCAGAAATCTGAAGATTTCTTCAAACATAACACTAAATTATTTAATTTTGTATATATAGATGGATGTCATGAGCAAAAATTTATTCAAATTGATTTGGAAGGTTCTTATAAATTTCTCCAAGTTGGAGGGATCATTTGGTGTGATGATTATTTAAGAAATAATGGGATTGTTAAAGAAACTATTGATAATTTTCTGAAAGATAAGAAAGATTTGATAATTATTCATTCTGGGAAACAAATTGGATTTAAAAGAATTTAGTTATGGATATGATCCAAAAAGATATGAATATGATCCAAAAAGATATGAATATGATCCAAAAAGATATGAATATATCTTTCTGGGTAATCGTATTTGAAAAAAACAAACAAAGAGTCCAAAACTTCGAAAATAGTAAACAGAAATTACCTTTCCTTCAAAAATTTCCAGCAGTAGATACTATTAATGAAAAGGGAAAATGGAAAAAGAATGATTTAAACACTAAGAAGATTATGAATGATAAATTAAAAGGAAAGCCAGGATGTAATCTTTCCCATCAATTATTATGGAAAAATCATCTTGAAACTGATAAAGAATGGTTATTAGTACTAGAAGATGATACCTATGTAGATATAGATAATATAGATGAATTTATTCAAACAATGAATAGATTAATTAAATTTGATACTTCATTTATTCAATTGGAAACTCGAAAACATCATTTAGAGGATCAGAAAAAATATCCTCAGAAAGAAATAGAAGGATTATTCCAGATGAAACCACAATGCGGAACCTCAGCATATCTTATATCCAAAAAGGGAATACAATATTTCTTTTCCTTTTTACCATGGGATAAGTATATAGATGTATATACTTGTGGGAAAGAATCGATTGAAAAACTTAAATCTTTATGTTATGTAAATAAATATTTTTACACGGTTGGATCTCAGAGGATGATTGATAAGGATAGTCAAATGGGAAGTTTAATTTATGAAAATAGAAATTGCTAAAGATTTTAAGGAAAATTGCTAAAGATTTTAAGGAAAATTGCTAAAGATTTTAAGGAAAATTGCTAAAGATTTTAAGGAAAATTGCTAAAGATTTTAAAATCTTCAGTAATTTTTTAAAGATTTTAAGGAAAATTGCTAAAGATTTTAAAATCTTCAGTAATTTTTTAAAAAAAATACTGCGTAATCGCCTTCCTCTCCCCCTCCAAAATTATATTCCCCCTGTGAATATATGTAGTATCGGCTACAATAATTGTCCCTTTCTTCCCAACAATATTGATTATTTCACAATCTCTAGTATCAATTATTTTCTTTATATTTTCATCTGAATATCTTGTGCCTCCCTCTCTTTCATCCCTGTTTTCAGGATAACCAATATGTCTTTTTGAAGAATTGGATAATATTTGAAAATTACCATTCTTTTCAGTTACATCAGAAAGATACATAATCAATTTAAATTGACAATTGTGATTATCTCTATGCCATCCAGCTCCGCTATTCTTAATTTTTCCTTCTTCATATAATAATTTATTAATTAAAGTTTTTTTGTTAAATTCTTTTTTAGTATATTCTCTACATACATTATTAAATAAAGGTCTATCACTAAAATTTTGTTTAATATAGGGTGAATATTTTTCAGCATGAAATATTCTTTCATCTTCAGAACATTTTTCCTTAACTAGTATTTCTACTTTATCTTTTTTTTGATCAAAAATACGATCAAATTCTTTTTCAATCATATCTAATTCATATTCTGTGTAAAAATCTTCTAATATAAAATATCCTTTTTTATTTAATTCAGATAAAATTACATCTATCATTTTAATTAAAATGATTAAAAAAATTAAGTAATTTTTCAATCAAATTAAAATGATTTATATTACTTTTACTAATCATATTGGTTTAAATGATCATAAAGTTATCAATTCTAGCTCAGGGCATATTTTTTCATATGTTATTTCTGCGTTTTGTTATAGTGTATTTTTAGACGCTCAAATAGCGTTTCATTCTTCCTGGACATCTCAACAAATATTCACAGAAAAATCTTTACTCAAATATACTTCACAAATAAATAATTTAAAATTGGAAAAAATTAATATGAATTTTGATTTGGAAAAAATTAATATTTTTTTAAATCAAATTAATGAAGATAAATTTTTTGATTTAAAAAATATCGGTACTTTTCATATTAAAGATCTTTGTCGTATCAATGTAGATATATATAAAACTAAACTTAAACCATTACTTAGAGAGATATATTTCAATGATCATCTAGAATTTAAACTTGACAAAGCAGTAATTCATATAAGAAAAGGAGATTTATCCGATGACCCAAGATATAAGAAATTTAACTTAAAATATTACAAGAATATAATCAATATAATTAAAAATAAATACAATATTCTTGTAATTTGTGAAAAAATGAATTATGGTAATGTTTCAAAATTAAAAGATTGTGAAATTATTTTTGGAGATGAAGATGATATAAGTAGAGATTTTAATTATATGGTAAACGCAAAAGTATTAATAACAGCATGTTCATGTTTTTCATTAGCAGCTGGTTATCTTAACCAAAATAACGTTTATTATGATAAACAATTCATTGGTATACGGGGTGATTTATTTGAACGTCTGTCAAGTGTCCCCAATTTTATTTGTTTTAATGATTTAAATCATTTAAAAACTATAATATAATTATCGTGTTTTTTAATTCTTAAATGATTTAAATCATCCCAAATATAATTTTTTAATTTAATATGATTAAAAAAATTAAGTAATTTTTCAATCATATACAATGTTGGTTTTAATTTAAGACAATTTAAAATTAGTTCATTTTCCTCGTTATCTTCTAATATACACAGAGAAGCATCGATTAATTTTTTATTATGCATCTCCAATACTAATTGATGTTCTTCATCTATTTTATGATTAATATTGTCATCAAAACCTCCTTTCATATAATATGTTTTAGTATCTAAATCATCAATTGAAAATCCAATAATAAAAATTTCTTTATCTTCTTTAAGATATTCTAAAATTGTTTGAAAACCACATCTCCCATTTTTGGTTAATTTTGAAAGATTGTGTTTTTTAAGAATTTTATTACTTTTTACATTTGAAACTTCCATCATTTCTTTAACATTATATTTGGTTATTAATCTAAACACCTCTTCTATATGATTAGAATGTGTTTTATGATAAATAACTTTTAATTCGTCTAGTGTTTTCTTATTTTCAATGAAATTTTCATAAATATGATTATTTACATACATTAAATCTGTACCAGTTCCATTTTTACCATTTGGAATAGCAAAATTAATTCTAGTTATATCCTGGAAAGAATCAATAAATTTATTTAAATCTAAATTATTTTGTTTCCCACCAATAATCAACATTTAAATTAATATTTATTTAAATAAATTTTTATAAAAATGGTAATTTATGGAACATTTACTAATATTTATAATTTAAACAAAAGGGATTGCAACAGTAGTTCTGGTCATATTTTAAGGGATATACTTTCAGTGTTTATGTTTTCATTATTTATTGATATGAGAATTGTTTATAATGAAACATGGATGGGACAAAAAATTATATCAAAAAAATCATTTAAACATCATACATATACAACACCATTTGCAACGCCCAGAAGATATGAGAAAAAATATGACAAAATAAAGGTGGAAGATAAGACTACTATGTTAAAGAAACACCTTGAGGATATAGACGAAGATATATGGATAGATTTTAAAAATATATCTATTTTCCCACCCAAAGAAGTTTTTGAAATAGATGAAAAAGTTTTTAATGAACAAGCTAAACCATTACTTAGAAGTTTATATTTTTTTGATCATAAATTAATAAAAGATCAGAGAGCAGTTATTCATATACGCCAAGGTGATTTGGTCAATGACCCAGAATATTCTAATTTTAATATAGATTATTATCAAAATATAGTTGATAGTTTAAACGAATTAAATCTTAATGTTGTGATTATATGTGAAAGAGATAATCATAAAATGAAACATATACGTAATTGTAATTTAATAACTGGTTCTGAAGAAAATATAGACAGAGATTTTAATTATTTAGCTAATGCTAAAATTTTAATCCTTTCATGTTCTAGTTTTTCATTGTTTGCTGGATATATAAATGACGGAATTGTTATGTATGATAAAAGATTTGATAACATGAGATATGGTTTATTCAAAGGTTTTAGTAAAATACCAAATGTAATACAATATAATAATCACAATGATATGAAAGATAAACTAAAAGAAAAATTAGTATAAAAATGTGTGGGATAATTATCTCGTCTGATGAGATAGAAGAAGGATGTTATAAAAAAGTAATCAATAGAGGACCCGATTTAGTTAATAAAATAAAATACAATGGATATAATTTTATTCATTGTTTACTTGAGTTAACGGGCGAAAGAACACCTCAACCAATTATCGACGAAGATATTGTTCTTATATTTAACGGCGAAATTTATAATTATAAAGAAATTTTATCAGATGCTAAGAGTGATGGTTATAGTATTATTGAATGTTATAAGAAACATGGTCAATTCTTTTTTAAATATTTAGATGGAGAATTTACAATTGTACTTTTTGATTTTAAAAAAGATCTTCTTTTTATTGTTTCTGATATTTTTGGAACCAAACCGTTATTCTATAAAATAAACAAGGATATGGTTAGAATCACAAGTTATTCAAGTGTATTTCCAAATTGTGATATGAAAGAAATAGAAAATAATACTGTTATTATATATGATATGAAAGAGATGAAAATAAGAAATAGAAATATAATTCATAAATTTGATTTAAATCAACATAAAAATGATTATCATGATTTTAACAAAGCATTGGAAAAAGCGGTTATAAAAAGATATCCTGAAAAAGATCCCCCTTTATTAAATTTATCGTCTGGTTTAGACAGTGGTGTGATAAGTTGTATATTAAAAAAATATGGTAAAAAAGCGATTTATATTTCATTTAATAAAAATGAAGATAAAGAGGTTCTTAAAAAAAGAAATGAAATCTTAAATAATTCTATTATTTTTTTAGATCTTGTTGAAGAAGAAAAAAGATTATATAAAAAAGATTTGGAAAATAATTGTGAACCTTTTACATGGGATTGGCGGTATGTTCCTAAAATTAATAAAATAGATAATGGTTTTGATAAAAGTTCTATGTTGGCAAAAGCAAAAACTATGAAAATGTTAAACACAACAAATCCCAAAATAAAAGTTTCCTATTCTGGAATAGGAGGAGACGAGGTAATGAATATAGCTAAATATTATAGTCATGGAGTTGGAAATCCCTCCAGGTTTCCAAAAAATTTAGAGAAAGTTTTTCCATGGAAGAATTTTTTTGAAGGTTCCATGAAAAACTATATCAAAGGAGACGAATATGTCGGTGGATGTTATTCCTTCGAAACCAGATTTCCTTTTTGTGACAAATATCTGGTACAGGAATTTTTATGGTTAACACCAGATCTAAAAAATAGATTTCAAAAATATGATCAGAAACCTGCTCTTGTTCAATATTTGATAAAAGAAAAATATCCTTTCTGTGAAAAAAAATATGGTTTCGATGTTTAATTATATGTCAATATAAAATGTCTGATTTTTATATTTATGGACTTCAAAGAAGCGGAACTAATATAATATATAATTTTATGATAAATAATTTCGATATTAATATTATCAATCATGATGAACCTGATAGGAAATCTCCTAGACAAAAACATTTTAGAATATATGATAATAAGAATATAATTCCAGAAACAGATATAGAAAAACAATATCATAATGATATTATCATCAATTCAATCGATGATCTAGATTCTTTATTAGGTGGAAAAAACAAATATATTGTAGTTTGGAAAAATATTTTTTCTTGGCTTCCATCTATCCATAAATGGGCTAAAAAATGTAATTGGAAACAAAATAATAAATTGTCTTTTGTAGATGATTATAAAAATTATATGAATAAATGGATATCAATATCTAACGAGAGAGTGTTATTTTTGGATTATGAAGATTTTTTACGTTTTAGCCCTGAATTTATTTTAAAAATAGAATTATTTTTCCAAAAACCATTTCTTAAAAAAATAGAAAATATTGAACATGTTGGATGTTCAGACGTATTTACGCTCAGTATTAAAAAATATTATCTTTTACATAAATATTTAGATGATTACAATCAAAATGAATTTAAACAAATTTTGAACATTCAAAAATTAGGAACTAAATATGGAGGTTGGGCTATTCCATTAAATAATAAACTCAATCATGATAGTATTTATTATGGAGGAGGAGTAGGTGAAGATATTTCTTTTGATTTGAATATTTCATCCAGTTATAAATGTAATGTATATTTAATCGATCCAACCAAGAGAGCTAATGAACACTATAATATAATGAAAAAAGTTTTTGAACATAAAATACTATACTCTCAAATTCCAGGTGATATACAAGATGATTATGAGAAAGAATTATCAAAATTAGAACCTGTTTTTGATAAAATTTTTTATGAACACAAGGGTCTTTGGAAAAAACAAGATTTAATTAAATTTTATAAACCCAAAAATAAAAAATATGTATCTCATAGTTTAATTTCTTCTTGTGGAGGAAAAGACTTCTTAGAAGTAGAAGTATTTTCTATCAAAGATATGATGAAAAAACATAATCATCAAAAAATAGATATTCTTAAACTTGATATAGAAGGAGCTGAAATAGAAGTTTTAGAACAAATGATAACCGATAATATCTACCCAGATTATTTATTAATAGAATTTGATCTTCTGATAAAGAAAAAAGATCGAGATAATAAAACCCAAAAATTAATTACTAGATTAAAGAAAGAATATGTAATAATCGAGAATGATAATTGGAATATTTCTATGATTCACAAAAATTTGTTATTGTCTTTTTCTTCCATTCTATAAATCTACAATTTTCCATATACCACTTTCTAGCGTTTCTAGAAAGTATTTCTTTATTTGCCCACCCTTTTTCTAAACACTTTTTGACATATCTCCAATCATCATTTCTTCTCCAATCCATTTTAATATAGCAATCATCTGGTACATCTCCATAAAATAACCCTACGTTTGAAGCTACTACTACTAGACCACATAAAAGAGCGTCTAATGTTGCGTATGAATTTCCTTCGCTATTTGAAATTTGGAGGAAAATATCAGAAGATAAATAAATATCTTGTTTTTCATCATTAAATTTCTGATATTTATTTTTTTCTAACGATACTTTTAATTGTTTAAATTCAAAATCTTTTAAATTTTCCTTTAAAGTGGGTATTATTCTTTTACCCTTTTTTACATGACCCCAGTTTCCTAAAATAATTGGGGTTTTATTAAAACTATTTTTATATCTCTCTTCATCCAATTCAGATGAATGAAGTATATCAAAACGTCTGAATCGAGTATATTTTTCTTGAAAAATTCTTGTAAAATCATCTGTACAAGCCTTGGAAATACTGACAATTTTAGTATTTTTGGGATCTCGATAATCTAACATTTTTCGTTGACCTTCAGTACATAAACTTTTCCATGGCTCTTCCCAATCAGGGTTTCTTTCAGCTGTAATCTGAGCACAACCATGATGAACAAGAATTACATCATATTGGTTGGGTATATCCATCGAAAGATGATTGTCAGTAATAACTAACGGTTTTTTACATTCTTTAAGATAGTTCAATAATTTATGTTTTTCTTCAGGGCCTTGAAAAAATATTCTATTAGGAAATACAAGTTTTATTTGATAATCATATCTAGCTACACCCCCGAAATTTCCTCTTTCATAGCTTCCACAACAATAAGAAATAATATTTGTATATGACATTTTTTTAATAATTTCCTTTATAATTATTCCTTATTTCTTGATAAATTTTAAAACATCTTTTTCTCATTTCATCTTCTGTTTTTTCATCTATTTTAGATAATATTTTATCTAATTGATCAAAATTATCCTCCTTAATTATTATAATACTTTTATCCCAATCATCTCGATAAGGTAATTGTAACTTATCAGAAAGAAGGATAGGTATAGAACCTGCTCCTAGAGATTCCCAAAATCTAATACTGTTAGGTCCCGATCCACTAGGACATAATGTATATCTAGAATCTAATAATAAATCTCTGTAACAAGATTCTTTTTGATAATGTTGAACATCTCCATTATATTCTCCCTTTTTATTTTGTTTTTGATTATATACTATTTGATTAAAATGCCATTCCCCTATATTTTCAATATAAATATCTTCTCTTGTTTCTTTACTAAAAATTTTTAGTCTAATATCTGACATATAACCTTTCTGGTATGCTCCTTTAAACGAATAAAGATATTTTCTAGGTATAGAAAGTATATCAATATTAAAATCATTTATATTTTCTTCAATAATTTTAGCATATAAAGGACAAGGTAATATTTGTATTCCATCTATTTGATCTTCGTTAAAAATTTTATGTGGTGTAAAAAGTTTTATTATTCCTAGATGTTTAAATAAAGGTATCAACTTCTTAAATGAAATATGTTGACAACATGTATAACTATTTTTTATTTTCAACATACTAATCATTCTATCTGTATTAATATCAGGGTTTTTATCAATAATAGTAGCCCATGGTAATCCAATATATTTTGGATCTTTCTTATTTTGTTCGTAAAAAGTTTTTTCTGTTATAACAGGATACTGCCAGAATAAATTTTCTAAATTCATTATTTTTTCAACATTGGTATAAATTTGAGATCCAAAAACAAAGGTAAATGGACGGGATAATTGATTTTTATTAGTATAATTTCTAACCAGAGAATTATGATTATGATAGGTTTTGATATTTTGATAATCATTCAAAAGAACAAAATCATTTATTCTTAATATATGAGCAAATTTATTATCACAACCCGGAGTTCCAAGAAAAAAATTACAATCTCTTATTTTTTTAATTTTAGATATGTGAAAAATCCAAGTATCTTGTGCACTTTTAATGTCGGGGCATAAATTACAACGATCTAATTCAATACCTTTTACATATTCATATCTACGAAGACATTGAACGCTTTTAATTTCTCTCATCACAGAAGTTCTAACATTTTTAATAGTTTTGTCAAAAAAAATATCTCCATTAGATAGAACTATAAAACCCTTTTTTTCATGAATATGGTTAAAAAAGGATTCATACGTCAGTCTTTGACCGATATTTATTTGAACAATTTTATCATTTTTTACACCCAATTCTTCATCAGAATAAATTCTTTCATTTAAAAGATAAATTTTATCAAATTTATCATCTTCAACATTTTTCTTGATACATTCCTTGACTTCATTGTATCTTTCTTCATTTGAAGGTATAAAAAATTGTTGAAAAAGAAATATTGGTTCGTCTATTTCTTCAATTCTTAAATTTTCTATATTTTGAATGACTTTAGTACCATCTTCTTCTATAAAAGAAATATAATTTTCATTTCGATGACATTTCTCTCCATTAATAATAAACGATAATTCTGGGGTTTTTAATTTTTCAATATATGTTTTTATTTGTCTTGAATTAATTTGTTGATTTATACTACTGTTATATATAGATAAATTTTTCCCAGTTATTACAAGATGTTTATGATCCATATAAATAGAATTATTCAAAGATTTTATTTTAAAAATTTTATCTCCAGAATAACTTTTAATTTTATTGATCAATTCTCGATCCTTCTTAACTAATTCATTTTTTTCTCTTTCCATTTTCTCAACTTTATATCTTTCTTTTCCTCCCATATTATTAATCAGGACTCTTTTTTCAACTCTAACATCATATATTTCACTCATCCAATTATCAATATACCAATTTTTTAATTCTTTAGGAAAATAATGTTTGAAGATAGAAAGATGAGTACAATGAACAAATGATTGGGTTAAAATTCCGCTTCTATTTCCTTCATCCTTGGGACCCACTGCTCCAATATTATTGGTTTTAGAAAGAAGAGTGATAAATAAATTTTCCCACCCCTTGGATTTAAATTCAATATCATCTCCAACTTGATATAAATATTCATTATTTTTAACTGCTTGATCAGCTAAAATACTCCACATACTACTTAAATCTCCTTTCTCGAGTGTTTGAGGAAATTGATAAAATGTAAAAGTGTATGTTTTAGGACATATATCATTGAATTTCTTTTCTATCTCCTTTCTATTTTTTTGAATTGAATAAAAAGGATCATCATAATCGTACCCAAGAAAAAAATTATAATAATGTTTATTAGATGAATACTTTAAAAAAGAAGGAAGGAAGATTCTAAAAAATATTAAATCTTCTATATTATTTACCCTGGATCCTTTAGTAGTTGAAGGAATAATAATACCAATATGTTTAGAAATATTTTCTTTTTTCGATAAAACTTGAATTCTATTCATAATATTTTATTTAATATATTCTATTTATATATTAAATATATTCTATTTATCGTAATAACCATTTCCATATTCTTCCATCTGATACTTTCGCTCCGAAAAACTTAACCCATCTTTGATAAAACGTTCTTTTTTCCATTTAACATAGCCCTCATCATCTAACGAGGAAGGAGGGTGATAGAACGGAAAATCTATTCCTACTACTGCTCGTTTCTTTAAAATTTTATCCATTTTATCCATAATTATAGCATCGTCGGCAGTATAAATATCATAACTTTCAGAATAACCACCGATTAGATCCCAATCATCTGTTCGTAAACAAATACAGCCACCAGCAATTCCAATTCCTGTTTTACTTTCACCGATTCGATAACCTCGTTCTGTTTTTTCTTCTACTCCTTTTCCAAACCAATGCTGTCCTTCTCCAGTTTGGAAAGAAGAAACTACGCCGATATTATGTCCTCGTTCGAGAAGTTCGATCATTCCATCGATTTGATTACCACCGACCGTTGATTGCTTAGAACAATCAACGGTAGGTATCATTACCATATCACTATCAATTGAAAAAATATAATCTGAAACACCTTTGTCGGAGATGTCGGAGATGTCGGAGATGTCGGAGATGTCGGAGATGTCGGAGATGTGCAGTTTATTTACCATCTTAGATTTTCCAATATTATCAGACGAATATAAAACATCCTCTATATATTCTTTATTTTTGGTTAAGAATTTTTTAAGATTATCATCTTTAGTATTATTATCTCCAATAAATATATGACAACTATATTTACTATTTTTAACTCCTTCGATAATACTTTCAATACAATTCTTAGCTTTTTCAAATCGATAATACGTTGGAATATAGATATGAACAATTTTCTTTTTTTCAGAAAAATATGGAAAACCAGATTTCTGGATTACTTCCTCGACAGGTTTAGTTGTATAGAAACTTTTTATCTCTTTATTTGAGAAATATGTTTCCAGTATTTCAACGTCTGGAATTTCGCCGGTCATTAAATGATAAGTTCCTGGTTTCAAATTATATATCTTATCTAATTCTCTTAGAAATATATCAATTTCACAATATGGAGTTTTACTAATAGGAGTAGTGTTTCTAACTAGTATATCTTCCATTATTCCAGAAAAGGATCTAAACTGAATCATAACAACATCTCCTGACATCACTTCAAAACCATCATCGGTTCCATGTATATCAAAGAAAATATAGGTCTTTTTGGTACCTATAATATTCATTATTTCTTGTGGAAGAGGCCAAGAATTAATATCTACCGATAAAATAATTTTTGAAAAAGTATCTGAAATTGAAGTATGTATAAAATCTTCATAGTCTAAAATGTATCTTTTGAGAATACTATCGACCAGAGGATTGCTTCCAAAGAAAAATGTCATCTTTGACTTTCCTTGTTATAAACCTTTTTCTTTAAGATCATCATTATACTGTAATTTTTTATTTTATTTTCCGTTAAGAGAATTAAAAATGGATCACAATCAAGCTCCATCTCTCTCCCCGGGTGAACGTCTCAACAGGTATGGTCAGGTATATAATTTTGAAAAATGGAAACAATCTAAAATCTTAGATGGAACCTGGTTAGAAAATGTGGATGAATGGAAAAAGAAGAAACAAACAGATAGCCCCTCAGTGGATACACCTATCCAAGTACAGCAATTCCCTTCAAGAGTTTTACCTCCTTCAAATACTATGGGAGAATATTTTCAATCAGGGAGAACATCTGCTTTTGATCTGGTTCCGCCAGTTTTGGAAGATTTTTACGTTCCATCTATACCAGTGTATATTCCTCCTTTTCCAGAACCGGTTTCTACTCCACCAGTTTATAAACAACCCCAACCGAAAAAGAAAGATGCCTGGATTCCTCTTCAGGAATTTATTGAAAATCGCAAACGTAAGAACGAGGAATATGTTGAAAAAGAAGAGAAAGTGTTACGGATGTCAAACGATTATCAGACATCAGATGATATGTCTCGGAGAGTAGTTATCTTTGACACCGAAACCACTGGTCTTTCGGATAACCATGAGATTGTTGAAATTGCTATGATTGAGACAATCGAGGGAATTAAAACAGGAAGACACCTCCATTTCTTTATTAATCCTGACGGGGAAAACACCCAAAAAGCATATGAAATTCATCGTTTAACCAAGGAAAGTTTGGGTTCACATCCTAAATTTGAACAGGTAGCTCATAAGATCGCATCTTTTATTGGAACCTCTACATTGATGGCTCATAACGCCAAATTTGATATGGGAATGCTTAATCGAGGAATGGTTAAAGCGGGGCTTAAACCTTACCCACCAGAAAGATTTATTTGTACTGTTAAGATGGCCAGACAATTGTTTCCTGGAGAAAACAATAGACAGGATGATTTATGTCGACGTTTTGGAGTTGATAATTTTAACCGAGAAACCACAGGAATTCATAGTGCGATCGAAGACACTACTCAATTATATCACTGTTTTCGGGCTATGATTCCTATTCTAGAGAAGAAGAATTTATGCTGGTCTCAGTTTAGATTATAGGTTAATTTAATTTATTTTTTCTTTTTAATTTCTTTCTCTATCTTAGCCATTTTGGTTAAGAAATCTTCTTTTTCAACTTTTTTCACTTCTTTTTCAACTTTTTTCACTTCTTTTTCAACTTTTTTCACTTCCTTTTCAACTTTTTTCACTTCTTTTTCAACTTTTTTCACTTCTTTTTCAACTTCCTTTTGTTCGATTATAACCAATTCTCCTTTAATAATAAATTCTACTTTATCAAATGTCATAATACTATCCGAATTATGACCCATTAAACTTTCGGCGTAGAAAAGAAGGTCTTCATCTGAAAGATTATCATCTAAAATAGTGTAATTAATTTCTATATCTCCTTCAACAAGTTTAACAGACACATCTTCTAGATTATTGAATGTTTTTTGACATTTTTTCCCTAATCTATCAAATAAATATAAGATATCGTCTAGCTCTTCATCGTCAAAATCGTCGATATAACTTCCGTCTTCAGCTTCTCCAAAAGGTTTAATCCTTAGAGAGGAATTCATTTTATCAAATTTTTCTCTAAACAAGAGAAAAATTATATTTTAAGAAAAATTTACTTACGCTTTGGCGACGATCGACGCTTGGGAGACCTACGCTTTGGCGACCTACGCTTTGGCGACCTACGCTTGGGCGATGACTTACGCTTTGGCGACCTACGCTTGGGCGATGATCGACGCTTAGGAGACTTACGCTTTGGTGATGACTTACGCTTGGGCGACCTTTTGGGTGATCGACGCTTGGGAGACTTACGCTTTGGCGACCTTTTGGGTGACTTACGCTTTGGTGATCGCTTGGGAGACTTACGCTTCGGTGATCGCTTAGGCGAAGACTTACGCTTGGGCGACTTACGCTTAGGAGAGCTCTTGCGCTCAAAACCATGCTTCTTCATAATCTCTTCACGTTCCTCCTTGGTCTTACCACGGGTCATTCTAACA
>Ga0209702_10002365_pt1 | contig 33156 bp, 37 predicted proteins | sample FRY01_FD_187210 | JGI IMG/M metagenome (GOLD analysis project Ga0209702, IMG submission 187210) | Freshwater microbial communities from Lake Fryxell liftoff mats and glacier meltwater in Antarctica - FRY-01 (SPAdes) (version 2) | ecosystem: Environmental > Aquatic > Freshwater > Ice > Glacier...
CAGGCACAGCGCCATCGGCTTCGTGACCCCGGCGCAGCGTCATGACCAGACTGATGAAGCCATACTGAACGCGCGAGCTGTGGTCTACGAAAAGGCGCGGCACAAACACCCTGAGCGCTGGTCAAAAGAAACCCGCGACTGGACGTTCGTCAGCGCCGTTCACCTCAACCCGGACATACCTCAAACCAAGGAGGCACAAGCCGACCAAAAGGTGGCTTGAATTGACAAACTTTTGCGACAACTAGCTTGACAACTTCCGTCAGCGTCGATGCCCATGGGCGAGAAACCCGAACGCTGCAGCGTGCTGGAAGCAGCTGGGTGGGCGTTGACTGTGGTGGTGGACACGTGAGGGTTTGGCAGTGATTGGGGCCATCTGGTGGCGTGAGCCGGGCTCGGGCATAAATGGCGAGACCCGCAGCGCCTGGTTGGGAATGGGCGGCGAGCCGAGATTCCGACTGTTTTTTTACTTACACCCTTTCCCAGCGTATTAAAACTGATAAAAAAACGATGAAAATATTTATAAATGCCTGAAACGTGATTTTTGCAACAGATTTGGGTCAGAACATCATTTGATGGACCAATCGCTCCAAAAACCCATGCCCCAGGCCACCGAGAAATACGGTGTCTGCCCGGTGCGGGCGATAGCCGGTGCGGTGTTTGGCGGGGCCTGTGCGGTGGTTAAGGTCACCCGTACCAGCTCCAAGGGGTGGCTGGCCGCTTGCCTTTTGCTCACCAAATGGCTGTCGAGGCGTTGCACCAGGCTTTGGGGTGGTCCGCGCGGGGGCCTGGCCCGCTGCTCAACGCGCCGCAGTCCTGGGGCATGTGGTGGTCGCAGCCCGCCACCAGATGGTGCTGGCCGACTTGGCCCAGCGGGCGCAAAGCTTAAAGTTCTGCGCCAGCCCGTTTTCGAGCTGCTGGATGCTGGGGTACTTCACGCAGCAGATGGTCGCCATACAAGTGGCACGGTCTTGCACGTTGCTTGCGCGGTAGCTCGGTTCGCTTCAGCGGGTCAGCGTGTTTCAGTTCGCCGACCCGCCCCAGAAAGTGGCTGCGCCTTTGTCTGCGGTAAGCCGCAGCCAATGCCCTGGCCCACGGCACTCCTGGGCCCTGTACGGGGACGCTCGCAGCCGTACCGCTTGCCGCCCCTTCAAACTGCTGGGACGGCGCTTGCCGCCGCGCAGGGCGGGTGCCGAATGTCAGTCTGGCGCTGGTGTGGACGCCGCTGGCCCGCCGGTGGAGATTTCATCGACTTGGTCTTGCAGTGACGCTTGTAACAGCACGATGGCGCTCTCCAGCAGGGGCAATACCTTGCCAAACAGACCCCACTCGCCAGCGCGGGCCGCCACCTCCAGGCCTCGCGTGAGGCGCTCTTCACGCACCGCCTTGACCAGCCCGAGGGCGCCGCGCAGCAAATGCGTTTGCGTCAGTGCCTGGGCGATGCTTTTCGCCTCCAGCGCTTGCCGCAGCAAGGACATGCGGTGCGGCAGGTCTTTCTTCAGCAGGCCCGCCATGGCGCGCAGCGTGGCTTCGTCTACCTCCAGGTCCTGTGGCAGAGACGGGGTGCCGGACCAGGCGCCGTCGGCCTCGGGGCGGTCTGGGGCGCGAGTGGGCAGCAGTGCGTCGCAGACCCGACCCATTTCGGTGAGCAGGTCGGAGAGTCGGATGGGTTTGCTGATGTAGCCGTCCATGCCGGCGTCCAGGCAGGCATCACGGTCGCCCATGGTGGCGTTGGCGGTCAGCGCCAAGATGGGCAGCCGGGCGGCGTGTCCGCGCGCCTCGTCTGCCCGAATCTGGCGTGTGGCCTCCAAGCCGCTGATGCCGGGCATTTGCACATCCATCAGCACCAAATCGACGCCGCCGAGCCGGTACGCGGCCACCGCCTCCCGCCCGTCGCGCGCCACCCTGGGCTGGCAGCCCAGGCGGGTCAGCAGCTCTTCGATCAGCATCAAGTTGATTGGGTGGTCGTCGGCTACCAGCACACACAAGCCGGCGAAACGCTGGGTGGCGAGGTGGGTGCTCAGCGAGGTCGCTACGATTTTTCCACCTTTTGGCTTGGCCGCGGCGAGCGCCACCTGCAGGGGAAGCGTCACCACGAAGCCGCTGCCCCGTCCAAGATCGCTGTCCAGGCTAATATGACCGCCCATGAGCTGTGTGAGCTGCGCGGAAATGGCCAGGCCCAAGCCAGTGCCGCCAAAGCGGCGCGCGGTGGAGCTCGCCCCCTGGTGGAAAGCCTGGAAGAGCTGGACCTGATCGATTTTCGGGATGCCGGGTCCCGTGTCTTGCACCCGCAACAACAGCTCGGGCTCGCCGCTGCTGGCCGTGTGCAGGTCGGCAGACAGCGCCACCTGGCCACCGGTCGGGGTGAACTTAAGAGCGTTGGAGAGCAGATTGAGCAGCACCTGGCGCAGTCGGTTGGGGTCGCCCTGCATGAACTGCGGCAGCCGCGGTGAGACCACCAGATCCCAGCCGATGGATTTGGCCCGCGCCTGATCGGCGTGAAGATCCGACACTTCGTGCAGCAGATCTTGAAGATCAAAGCGCAGGCTTTCAAGCTCCATCTTGCTGGCCTCAATGCGAGAAAAATCCAGCACATCGCTCACCAGCGCCAGCAAAGCGTTGGCCGAGCGGTCCATCAGGTGGACCCAGCGCTTCTGATCGGCGCTGAGCGGGGAGTCCTGGATGAGCTGGATCAGGCCCATCATGGCGTTGAGCGGGGTTCTTACTTCGTGGCTGATGTTGGCGACAAACCGGCTTTTGGCCTCGCTGGCCTGCTCTGCCAGCAGGCGGGCTCGAATCACCACCTGTTCCTCTTGTTTGCGCAGGGTGATGTTGGCGTGGGTGCCCATCAAACGCAAGGGCTTGCCCCGGGCATCGCGCTCGGTCACCATGCCGTGGCTCTCCACCCAGAGCCATCTGCCTTGCTTGCGCATGCGGTAGCGCGCGAAGTGGGGCCCCGGTTCATCGGCCAGCAGGCGTTTCAGCGTGGCATGCACCGAGGCGCGGTCGTCCGGGTGGAGCAGGGCGGTCATGTCGCGCACGCTCCAGCGGCCGTCCGGGGCCACGCTGCCAATGATGTCGCCCCAGCGATCGGTGTGAAACGCGTGGGGCGCGTTGACACGCCAGTCCCAAAGTGCAAGCCCGGCCGCGTTGATCGCGAACTGCATCCGCTCCTGCGTTTTGTCCAGCGCCTCCTCAGCCATCAGGCGGCTGTTGGACTCCCGCTGGGTGGCGCTGCGCAAGCGGTCGTTTTCGGCGTTAAGCCGATCGATCTCAACAAACAGACGCTCTGTTCTGCTGCGCTCCTCAGCGAGATCTTCTTGCGCACGCTGGAAATCCTGCGCCAGGCGCTGGGGTGACATGGGGGGGGGCAGCTGGATCATGGCAACCGATGCTGAATAGGTGGTGTGAAGAGCATGCCCGCCAGGCGTTGAAAAGTGCGGGTGTTCAACACCGCTATGCAGCCGAATGACAGGCCGGGTTGGGGCGCGCACACGCTGGCTGTCGCCAATGCCACCGGGCTGACCAACTCGGACGCGCCTTGCAAGTCTGCGGCTGGTGCCTTGGAAAGGGTCTTTCCAGTTGTGGGTGCAGGACGCGCCCAGCCCGTGCAAAAGGCCGAATATTTCGGCCTTTTAAACCCTCATAGATGGCTGTAAACAAGGCCAATTGGCGCATATTTCACAAATTCGTTTTGATCCTAGCAGTTTCGTGCGCGCATCAACACGGCCGATCTACAGAGTTCCCATGTAGCGCCACCCAGACCAGTGTGCAAAGCCGCGGAGGCTGATCGTGGCATCCCAAGTGCTGCTTGCGGGTGGCAGTTTTTGTTGGCAGAGAGCAGCCCGCTGGGTGTGAACACATCTTCGATACGGCTTGGCGGCTTGGCGGCTTGACGGCAAGCGAAAAAGCGGTCCGTTCTGTGGGTCTGAGGCGGCCAAAGCGCTTTGAAGTTCATCCACCAAAAAGAACAAATGTTGGATTTGAGCCTGGTGGACTTGGGGTTGCCCGATACAGGTAGTGTCCAGATGATTCGGGTCTGCAAACCGCAGCATCCTGCGGTGCCGATGGCCCCGGTCTCGGTGCTGGCTGATGAGCCGCTGGTGCTCAATGCCATTGGGGTGGGCGTTACGGGCTGCATCGCTCAAGGGCGAGTCGGTGCGAAAAATCACCCTTGAGATGTTGCGGCTGCTGAACGGGGGCTGGCCGGCCGAGGCGTTGCGGTCCAGGTGGGCGTGTTTTTCTCAATTGGGGAGCCAAGCGGCCTGCGCTTGCATGATCACCTTCGACAGCCAGACAAAAGGCCAAGCAAACATGTCATACGCAGCTAAGTTGCACAAAAAATCGCTGCGCCAGTCTGCGCAGGCCCAGGGTGAACGGGCTCAATACCGCCCGTGCTTGCGCAGACACGCCAGCCTGGTGCCATTTCAAGGGGGTGCGGACCTGTTCCCATGTGGGCGATCCGCTGCCCTGGGTAGGGTGTACAACAGGGGTGGCTGCCTTGAGGCGGCGGCGCACACGCCGGCTGGGATAAGGTTTGCCCAGCGCCTGCGCATTTGCCACAGCAAGACGATTCCCAACGCCATCATTTATTTCATCTGAACATGAGCAACTGGACCGACGTGGGCGCCGAGGCCGATCTTTTTGAAGGCGCGGGCATCGCCGTTGAGCCCGAGGGGCACGACATCGTGCTGTTTTCGGTGGATGGCGAGGTGTTCGCCACCGACAACCAATGCACCCACGGCCTGGCCAAGCTGTGCGATGGGTTTGTCGAGGGGCATTACGTCGAATGCCCGTTTCACCAGGGCCTTTTCGATGTGCGCACAGGCGCCTGTGCAGGGGGTCCGGTCACCGAGCCGGTGAAAAGCTGGCCGGTGAAGGTGGATCGCGGACGCGTCTGGCTCGATCTCGGCTGATCAGGCGCGTGCCAGCAGCATCGAGTCGCCGTAGCTGAAAAAACGGTAGCGCTGTGCCACCGCGTGGGCGTATAGCGCCATCACCTGCTCGTGCCCGGCGAAGGCGCTCACCAGCATCATCAGCGTGCTTTTGGGCAGGTGGAAGTTGGTGATGAGCCGGTCCACCACCTGGAACTTGAAGCCGGGGGTGATGAAGATGTTGGTGTCGCCGCTGACCTCGGCGGTGCGCGCCCAGCTCTCCAGCGTGCGCACCGTGGTCGTGCCCACCGCCACCACCTGACCACCGCGCGCGCGGCAGTCGGCAATGGCTTGCAGCGTTGCGGGCGGTATCGCGTAGCGTTCGTGGTGCATCACGTGTTCGCTGATGCGCTCGGTTCTCATGGGCGCGAAGGTGCCCGCGCCCACATGCAGCGTGACGCTGGCGCGCTGCACGCCACGTGCTTGCAGCGCGTCCAGCACGGGCTGGTCGAAATGCAGCGCGGCGGTCGGCGCTGCGACCGCACCGGGCACGCGGGCAAACACGGTCTGGTAGCGGCGCTCGTCGTCGGCGTCGTCGGTGTGGGTGATGTAGGGGGGGAGTGGCACATGGCCGTGGCGCGCCATCAGGTCGTAGGGTGTTTCGTCTGCGGGCGGGTGCAGCTGGAGCCGAAACAGCTGGTCTTGCGCGTTGGGCCAGCGGCCTATGAAGGTGGCGTCGAAGCCGCCGCCGTCCAGCCCGCCCGCGAAGTGCAGCCGGGCACCGGGCTGGGGCTTTTTGCTGACGCGCAGATGGCCCACCACCTCGTGCGCGCTCACGCTGTCGCTGGCCTCTTGCGGTAGCAGCACACGCTCGATCAGCAGCTCCAGTTGTCCGCCCGAATCCTTCTCGCCAAACAGGCGGGCTTTCACCACCTGCGTGTCGTTGAACACCAGCAGATCACCGGCCTGCAACAGACCGGGCAGGTCGCGAAAGATGCGGTCTATCGGCGCCGGGTGGCGGCCGTCCAGCAGGCCTGATGCGCTGCGCTCGGGGGCCGGGTGCTGGGCGATGAGCTCGGGGGGTAGGGTGAAGTCGAAGTCGGCAACGGTGAAGTGGCGCGCACCAGCGATCGGCGTGTCGGTCATGTGCTTGAGGGCCGAACAGGCCCGTTCCAAGTTAAGCAGAAGCGGCGATTCTGGCAGAGCGCTCAGCGTGGGCGGAACATGCGAAACAGCTGCTCCGGTCCGATGGTGAAGTAGTCGCCTGGCCCGCCACCGCGCAGGATGTGGCCGGCGTTGGCTGTGTCGTACACGCCGTCTTTCAGCAGACGCTGCGCAATGTGAACGCCCACCACCTCGCCCAGCACCAGCCAGCTGTCGACCGGTGCGCCGGCGGCCGATGTGAGCCGCACGATCTGCGACAGCCGGCACTCGAACGTGACCGGGCTCTGCAGCACCCGTGGCACGCTCACAACCCGCGAAGCCGCTGGCGTAAGCCCGGCGAGCGCGAACTCGTCGACCTCGGGCGGGACGGCGGCGCAGGTCTGGTTCATGGTCTCAGCCAGGTCGCGGGTGACCAGGTTCCAGACAAACTCCCCCGTGGCCTGGACGTTGCGCACCGAGTCCTTGTGGCCGACGCTGCAGAACCCGATGATGGGCGGCACGTAGTTGAACGCGTTGAAGAAACTGTAGGGCGCCAGGTTGAGCACGCCGTCGGCTGCGCGTGTAGACACCCAGCCAATGGGCCGTGGGCCGACGATGGCGTTGAACGGATCGTGGGGCAGGCCATGGCCTCGCGCGGGCTCGTAGAAGTGGGTCGGTTCGGTCATACTGCGATGATGCCAGTCAGGGCGCTGCTTGGACGCTGTGGCTGCCGGGCACAATGCGCCCATGCCCCCCCAGCTCGCCCGTGCGTCGCCCGAGAGACAGCCCATCGTCAAGCCCCTGTCGGCCCCGCAAAAAGCCCTGCGCAAGCTCGGACTGGTGCGCGCCATCGACCTGGCGCTGCACCTGCCGCTGCGCTACGAAGACGAGACGCGTATCGTGCGGCTGTCCGACGTGCGCGAGGGCGAGGCGGCGCAGGTGGAGGGCACCGTGACGCAAACAGAAATTGCGCTGCGCCCGCGCCGCCAGCTGCTGGTCACGCTGGACGACGGCAGCGACACCTGCACCCTGCGCTTCTTCAGCTTTTATCCTGGGCACCAAAAAACGCTGGCGGTGGGTGCGCGGGTACGCGTGCGCGGCGAGGTGCGCGGCGGCTTCATGGGCCGCACCATGATGCACCCGGCGTTTCACGCCGCTGGCGGCGAGCTGCCCGAGGCGCTCACCCCGGTCTACCCGACCAGCGCGCAGCTGCCCCAGGTGTATTTGCGCAAGGTGGTGGCCAGTGGCCTGGTGCGGGCCGATCTGTCTGAAACCCTGCCGCCGGCGCTGCTGGGGAGCTTGCAGGCGGTGGTGAAAAACAGCGAAGGCAGGTTGTTCACCTTGCGCGACGCATTGCGTTACCTGCACCAGCCTGGCGCTGAGGTGTCGCTGGCCGCACTCGAAGACCGCAGCCATCCGGCCTGGCAGCGCCTGAAAGCCGAGGAGTTGCTGGCGCAGCAGCTCTCGCAGCTCACCGCCAAGCGCGAGCGCGCCGCTTTGCGTGCGCCAGCGTTGTGCGCCAAGCCCGGTGGCCTGCACGACCAGCTGCTTGCGGTGTTGCCGTTTGAGCTCACCGCCGCGCAGCAACGCGTGGGCAGCGAGATCGCGGCTGACATCGCCCGTCCCGTCCCCATGCACCGCCTGCTGCAAGGCGATGTGGGATCGGGCAAGACGGTGGTGGCCGCCTTGGCGGCGGCGATCGCCATCGACAACGGCTGGCAATGCGCGCTGATGGCGCCGACCGAAATCCTGGCTGAGCAGCACTTCGCCAAACTCGTCGGTTGGCTCGACCCCCTGCTCATCCCCCTGGGCAAGCGCGTCGCCTGGCTCACTGGCAGCCAGAAGACCAAGCAGCGCCGCAACATGCTGGCGCTGATCGCCAGCGGCGAGGCCGCGCTGGTGGTGGGCACGCATGCGGTGATCCAAGACCAGGTGCAGTTCCAGAACCTGGCATTGGCCATTATTGATGAGCAGCACCGGTTTGGCGTCGCGCAGCGGCTGGCGCTCAGGTCGAAGATGGGATCTGCCGCGAACGAAGAAAAGCACAGCCCAGAACGCCTTGGAACCGGGAGCGGCGACGCGCAGCACGCCAACGGTGGGATGGAGCCACATCTTTTGATGATGACCGCCACCCCGATACCGCGAACGCTGGCGATGAGCTACTACGCCGATCTCGACGTCTCCACCATCGACGAACTGCCGCCTGGGCGCACGCCCATCGTCACCAAGGTGATGTCCGATCAACGCCGCGGCGAGGTGATTGCCCGTATTGGCGCGCAGGTGGCCGAAGGTCGGCAGGTTTATTGGGTTTGCCCGCTGATCGAGGAAAGCGAGGCGCTCGATCTCTCAAACGCCACACAAACGCACGCCGACTTGTGCGAGGCCTTGCCCGGTGTGCTGGTGGGCCTGCTGCACTCGCGTATGAAGCCAGCCGAGAAAAAGGCGGTGATGGCGCTGTTCAAGGACGGCCATGTCGGCCTGCTGGTCTCCACCACCGTGATCGAGGTCGGGGTGGACGTGCCCAACGCCTCGCTGATGGTGATCGAGCATGCTGAGCGTTTTGGTCTTTCCCAGCTGCATCAGTTGCGCGGTCGGGTCGGGCGCGGCGCGGCGGCGTCGGCCTGCGTGCTCATTTACACATCGCCCGAGGGTGGGCGCCTGGGCGAGACCGCGCGCGAGCGCTTGAAGGCCATGAGCGACACCAACGACGGCTTCGAGATCGCCCGCCGCGATCTGGAGATCCGCGGCCCTGGCGAATTTCTCGGCGCCCGGCAATCCGGCGCCGCCATGCTGCGCTTTGCCGACCTCGCCACCGATGGCCACTTGCTTGCTTGGGCGCGCGAAGCCGCCGCGCAGATGCTGAGTCAGCACCCAGCTGCGGCCGAACAGCATATTGCGCGCTGGCACGGCACAAAGACCGAGTTTCTCAAGGCCTGACTGTCCGTCCAATCGTCAGATTCCCCTGCGGCGAGAAATGTCATCAGCCCAGGACGCCTAGGAACCGGCCTTGCTCAGCCGCAGGCATCGCCCCCTGGGGCAATACGCCGCAGGCAACGCGGGGGGCACAATAACGACATGACCTTGACTGAACTCAAATACATCGTGGCGGTGGCCCGCGAACGGCACTTTGGTAAAGCGGCTGAGGCGTGCTTTGTGTCGCAGCCCACGCTGTCGGTGGCGATCAAAAAGCTCGAAGAGGAGCTGGAGCTCAAGATCTTCGAGCGCAACGCAAGCGAGATCGCGGTGACGCCGCTCGGTGAAGAAATCGTGCGCCAGGCGCAGACCGTGCTGGAGCAGGCTGCTGCCATCAAAGAGATTGCCAAGCGCGGCAAAGACCCGCTTGCCGGGACACTTAAACTGGGCGTGATCTACACCATTGGCCCGTACTTGCTACCCAATCTGGTGCGTCAGGTGATCGAGCGCACGCCGCAGATGCCACTGATGTTGCAGGAGAATTTCACCCTCAAGCTGCTGGAGAAGCTGCGCCTGGGTGAGATCGACTGCGCCATCCTGGCCGAGCCGTTTCCTGAGACCAATCTCGCCATCGCCCCGCTGTACGACGAGCCGTTCCTGGCAGCGGTGCCGGTGGCGCACCCGCTGGCGCAGCAAAGCCACATCACCTCGGAGCAGCTCAAGCGCGAAACCATGCTGCTGCTCGGCAACGGCCACTGCTTTCGCGACCATGTGCTGGAGGTGTGCCCCGAGTTCGCGCGGTTTTCCAGCGACGCCGAAGGCATACGCAAGAGCTTCGAGGGCTCGTCGCTGGAAACCATCAAGCACATGGTGGCGGCCGGCATGGGCGTTACCCTGGTGCCGCGTCTCTCGGTCCCCGGCTCGGCGCTAGACGGAAGCCCGGCAGCCAGTCAGGATTTTGGCGACTCGTCGTTTGTTCGCTACCTGCCGTTCGAGAGCGACCCGCCGATGCGCCGCGTGGTGCTCGCCTGGCGGCGTAGCTTCACCCGCTACGAGGCGGTTGCAGAGCTGCGCAATGCCATCTATGCCTGCGAATTGCCGGGCGTCAAGCGTCTGTCTTGAGGCTGCGGCCACACCGTTTCTTCCACCCTACACAAGGAATCCACCATGGCCCAATCTGTCGCCAAATCACCTGCCAAATCCGAGCTACCCGCGATCAATATCGGCATTGCCGAGGAAGACCGCGCTGCGATCGCCATTGGCCTGTCCAAGCTGCTGGCGGACACCTACACGCTGTATCTGACCACGCACAACTTCCACTGGAACGTGACCGGTCCTATGTTCAATTCGCTGCACACGATGTTCATGATCCAGTACACCGAGCTGTGGGGCGCGGTCGATCCGGTGGCCGAGCGCATCCGCTCGCTGGGCCACTCGGCGCCCGGCAGCTACGCGCAGTTCAGCACACTCAGCACCGTACCCGATGCGCCCGCCAACCCACCCAAGGCAATGGAGATGGTGCGCATTTTGGTCGAAGGCCACGAGGCGGTGGCGCGCACCGCGCGCGCCATCTTTCCTTTGGTGGACAAGACCGGTGACGAGCCCACCGCCGACCTGGTGACGCAGCGCCTCACGGTGCACGAGAAAACCGCCTGGATGCTGCGCGTGATGCTCGAAGACGCGTGAGCGAGGCGGTGCGTCCCGATCCTTCGGGCGCAGCGGCTGACTCGAAGGAGGCGGTGGCCGGCAAACTTGCGCTTTACCTGGATCTGATTCGCTGGAACCGGCCGGCTGGCTGGTTGTTGCTGCTCTGGCCGTCGCTGGCCGCCCTGTGGGTGGCCGCTGGCGGCTTTCCGGGCTGGCATCTGCTGGTGGTGTTCACGCTGGGCACCATCCTGATGCGCAGCGCTGGCTGTTGCGTGAACGACGTGGCTGACCGGGAGTTTGACCGCCATGTCAAGCGCACAGCGCAGCGCCCCGTGACCAGCGGGCGCTTGGGCGCCAAAGAGGCGCTGGGCGTGGGCGCGATGCTGGCACTGGCCGCTTTCCTGCTGGTGCTCACCACCGGCTTGGCGGCCATTGTTTGGTCGTTCGCAGGTTTGGCGCTGGCGCTGGTCTATCCCTACGCCAAGCGCCTGGTGTCCATGCCGCAGGCGGTGCTGGGCGTGGCATTCAGCTTTGGCATTCCGATGGCGTTTGCGGCGGTCAACGGCGGCCCTATGTGGGCGCTGTTTGGCGCCACGAATCCTTGGAGCGAGGCTGGTTTCTGGCCGGGGGTGTGGCACAGCGTGCCACCACTGGCCTGGGTGCTGATGGCGGGCAACCTGTTCTGGGTGCTGGCATATGACACCGAATACGCCATGGTCGACCGCGACGACGATCTGAAGATCGGCATGAAAACCTCGGCGGTCACCCTGGGCAACGCCGATGTGGCAGCGGTGACCGCGTTCTATCTGGTGTTCCTGGCCATCTGGAGCGCCGCGCTCTGGTTGCGCGTGAATCCCTGGGTTTGGGGCGCGATGCTGCTGGTTGCGCTGGCTCAGGTGGGCTGGCATTACCGACTCATCAGGCACCGCAGCCGTGTGGGCTGCTTCAAGGCCTTTCGCCTGAACCACTGGTTGGGATTCACTGTGTTTGTGGGCGTGGTGATGGGTATCGCGCTGCGCTGAGGGCAGCGGTGTGGGTCGGTATCAGGTGCCGAATTCATGCCCCAGCTCGGCCGCTCGGTTTTGCGCGGCTTGCATGGCCTGAATGAAGTGCGCTTTCATGCCGCTGGCCTCCATGGCGCTGAGCGCAGCGAAGGTGGTACCTCCTTTGGAGGTGACGCGTTCGCGCAGCGTATGCAGCGGCTCCTCGCTGCGCTGCGCCATAGTGGTCGCGCCGATGAAAGTGCTCATCGCCAGGCGCTGCGCGACCTCAGGTGGCAAGCCCATGGCAGCTCCCGCTTCGCGCATGGCCTCCAGAAAATAGAACACATAGGCCGGGCCGGAGCCTGAGAGTGCGGTGACCGCGTCGAGCTGGTCTTCGGCGTCTATCCACAACAGGTCACCGGTGGTAGCCACCACCTTTTCCACCAGCGCGCGGTCTTTCGCTGACACCGCTGCGCGCGCAAACAAACCACTCATGCCCAAGCCCACCAGCGCCGGTGTGTTTGGCATGGCGCGCACGAGGCGCTCGCTGCCCAGCCAACTGGCCATGCTGTTTGAGGTGATGCCGGCGGCCACGCTCAGGTGCAGCGCTTGCGAGACGAAAGGCGCGGTGGCAAGCGCGGCGTCTTTGAATGCCTGTGGCTTCACGGCCCACACCACGAGGTCGGCCGCCTGCAAGGTCCCGCTTGCCACTGGCAACAGCGAGACATGGGGAAACTGCGCATTTAAGCGCATGCGCTGCTCGTCCCAGGGCTCCACCACCAGAATCGATGCTGCCGGATGGCCCTGGCGCAGCAGGCCGCCAATGATGGCGCTGGCCATGTTGCCGCCGCCGATGAAGGCCACGAGGGGGTGTTGGGTTGCGTGCATGTCGGTATTGTGCCGCGCGGCTTCGCGCAGAAGCCCAGCCACGAAGGCGCAACCGCTGTCAGGGCGCGACGGTCTGGCGCACCGCGCGCTCCCAGCCGGCCAGTCGCTCAGCCGCTTGTTCGCGCGTCATTTTGGGCACGAAGGTGCGCTCGGCGCGCCACTGCTGTGCCAGCTCGTCCGGTCCGCTGTACAGCCCCGCGTGCAGACCGGCCAGGTAGGCAACGCCCAGGGCGGTGGTCTCGATGACGGCAGGCCGCACCACCGGGATGCCCAGCAAATCGGCCTGGAACTGCATCAGCAAGTCGTTGACGCAGGCGCCGCCATCCACCCGCAGCTCGCTCACCGCCACGCCGCCAGCCGCCACCGCGTCGCGGCTCATCGCAGCGAGCAGCGCGGTGCTTTGAAATGCGATGCTCTCCAGCGCTGCGCGCGCAATGTGCGCCACAGTGGTGCCACGCGTAAGGCCGGTCAGGCTGCCGCGCGTGCCGGGCTGCCAGTAGGGCGCGCCCAGGCCGGTAAAAGCCGGCACCAGCACCACGCCGCCAGTGTCCGGCACGGTCTCGGCCAAGGCCTGCACCTCGCCACTGGACTTGATGGCGTTTAGCCCGTCGCGCAGCCACTGAATCACCGCGCCGCCAATAAACACGCTACCCTCCAGCGCGTACTGGGGCAGGCCGGACGGCTGGGCTGCTGCGGTGGTGATGAGACCGTTGCCGCTGATTTGGAACTGTTTGCCGGTGTGCATCAACATGAAGCAGCCGGTACCGTAGGTGTTTTTCGCCATGCCGGCGGAAAAGCAGGCCTGGCCGAACAGCGCGCTTTGCTGGTCGCCGGCCACACCGCCAATGGCCAGTGGCGCGCCCAGCCACTCGGCCTGTGTTTGACCAAAGTCGGCGCTGGAGGGCAGGGCCTTCGGCATCAGGCTGTCCGGGATGTTCATTGCCGCCAGCAGCTCGCTGTCCCAGCGCCGGGTGTGGATGTTGAACAGCATGGTGCGTGCGGCGTTGCTGAAGTCGGTCGCGTGTACCGCGCCCCCGGTGAGCTTCCAGATCAGCCAGCTGTCCACCGTGCCAAAGGCCAGTTCTCCGCGCTCGGCCTGCGCGCGCACGCCAGGCACCTTGTCCAGAATCCACTGCAGCTTGGTGCCGGAGAAATAGGCGTCGATGCGCAGCCCGGTTTTTTGCCGCACGGTGTCGCTGAGCCCGCGCTCGCGCAGCGCCACGCAGGCCGCTTCGGCGCGCCGGTCTTGCCAGACGATGGCGTTGTAAACCGGCTCACCGGTTTTGCGACTCCAGACCACCGTGGTCTCGCGCTGGTTGGTGACACCGACCGCGCGGATGTCTTTCGCGCTCAGGTCCGCTTGCTTCAAAGCCTGGCGCGCGGTTGCCAGCTGCGTTTGCCACAGGACCTGCGGATCGTGCTCAACCCAGCCCGGCTCGGGGTACATCTGGGGGAACTCGATTTGCGCCATGGCCACCACGCGCCCGGCGCGGTCGAACACGATGCTGCGGGAGCTGGACGTGCCCTGATCAAGGGCGAGCAAATGGTCTGTCATGGATTTTCCTGGGTGCGGATCGCGGTCTCGCCGGCCACCACACATTGCACATTGCCTTGCGCCATCAGCTCGGCAAACGGCGGTGGTGGGGGCGCGTCGGTGAACAGCACGTCTATCTCTTGCAGACGCGCCAGTTCCACCATGGCCTGGCGGTTGAACTTGCTCTGGTCGGCCGCCAGCCAGACCTCGCGCGACTGCTCGATGATGGTCCGGGCCACCTTCACCTCGCGGTAATCGAAGTCGCGCAGCGTGCCGTCGGCCTCGATGCCGCTGATGCCGATCAGGCCGATGTCGACCTTGAACTGGCGCATGAAATCCACCGTGGCCTCGCCCACGATGCCCTGGTCGGCGGCACGCACCAGGCCGCCAGCCACGATCACCTCGCATTCCAGGTTGCTGCTCAACAGGGCGGCGATGTGCAGGTTGTTGGTGATCACGCGCAGGCCGCGGTGCTGCAAAAGCTCGTGCGCCACGGCTTCGATGGTGGTGCCGATGTTGAGGATCAGCGAGCAGCCGTTGGGAACGCGCTTCGCAATGGCGCGCGCGATGCCGCGTTTCGCATCGGAAGACATCGCCTGGCGCTGCAGGTAGGCGATGTTTTGGGTGGTCGAGCTGGGCAGGCGCACACCGCCGTGAAAGCGCGACAGCAAGCCGGCCTCGGCCAGGCGCTGCACATCGCGGCGCACGGTTTGCAACGTGACGCCGAAGCGCTCGGCCAGGGCTTCGATGGTCTGCGGGCCTTGGGCGCGCACTTCGTCGATCAACTGGGTGTGTCGGGGGGCGAGGTTCATAGGCAAAGGCACGGTATTTTTAAGCACGCAACCGAACATAACGGAAAAGCTATTTCTTGCGTTAAGGGTAAATACCGAATGAAAAAGAACATAAACGAATCATAAAATCGAGCAAACGAAAGCCAAGCGGCATTTGTAAGATGGATTGAGGACACCGAATGCAACTGACTTTGGAGCGCGTGGGCAAGACGGTGGGCCGCATGGTCCACCTCTACCCGCAAAGCCTGTCGCCGGTGCCTGGCGCTGTGACGGTACTGCTGGGCGCAACCCAGGCCGGCAAGACCAGCCTGATGCGCGTGATGGCTGGGCTCGATGTGCCCAGCACCGGCCGTGTCGTGGTCGATGGTGTCGATGTGTCGGGCATGTCGGTGCGCGAGCGCAATGTGTCCATGGTCTACCAGCAGTTCATTAACTACCCGTCGATGACGGTGTTTGACAACATCGCCTCACCGCTCAAGCTGCGCGGTGAGCGCGGCGCCACGTTGAAGAGCAAGGTGCAGGCGCTGGCGGTGAAGCTGCACATCGAGGTCTTCCTGGAGCGGCTGCCGGCCGAGCTGTCGGGCGGGCAACAGCAGCGGGTGGCGCTGGCGCGCGCGCTGGTAAAAAATGCACCGCTGATGCTGCTCGACGAGCCGCTGGTGAACCTTGATTACAAGCTGCGTGAAGAGCTGCGCGAGGAGCTGTCGCAGCTGTTCAGCACCGGTGATGCCACCGTGATCTACGCCACCACCGAGCCGGGTGAGGCCCTGCTGCTCGGGGGCTACACCGCTGTTATGGACGCTGGCGAGTTGCTGCAATACGGGCCAACCGCCGAGGTGTTCCACCGGCCCAATTCGTTGCGGGTGGCGCGCGCCTTCAGCGATCCGCCGATGAACCTGCTGGCCGCTCAACAGACCGCCGAGGGGGCGCAGTTGGTCGGCGGGCCGATGGTGGCGCTGCCGCTGCCGGTTCAGGCTGGTCGTGAGCTGACGCTGGGCATTCGCGCCAGCGCCCTGCGTGTGCGCGGCCGCCCAGGCGATCTGCTGCTCAGCGGCACAGTGGACCTGGCAGAGATCTCTGGCTCCGACACCTTCGTGCACGCCCACACCCCCGTTGGCGATCTGGTGGCCCAGCTCACCGGGGTACACAACTTCAGGTTGGGTTCGCCCGTCGATTTGTATGTCAATCCGGCGCAGATGTATGTGTTTGACGCGGCTGGCGTCTTGTTGCTCGCGCCTGAGCGCGCTGCAGGGGTAAACTGATGGCCAAGATTCAGCTCGACCTGGCGCACTCGTACAAGCCCGATCCGAAAGTCGACGGTGACTACGCGTTGCTGCCGCTGAAGATGGATTTTGAGGACGGCGGTGCCTACGCCTTGCTCGGACCATCGGGTTGCGGCAAAACCACCATGCTCAACATCATGTCGGGCCTGGTCGTGCCGTCTCACGGCACCGTGCTGTTCGACGGGCAAGACATGACGCGCGCCACGCCGCAGCAACGCAACATCGCCCAGGTGTTCCAGTTCCCTGTCATTTACGACACGATGACAGTGGCCGAGAACCTGGCTTTTCCGCTCAAAAACCGCAAGGTACCAGCCGATCAGATCAAACAGCGCGTCGGCCAGATCGCCGAAATGCTGGAGATGAGCCACCAGCTCGACATGGCCGCCGCCGGGCTCTCGGCCGATCAAAAGCAGAAGATTTCATTGGGGCGAGGTCTGGTGCGGCCCGACGTGTCGGCCGTGCTGTTTGATGAGCCGCTGACCGTGATCGACCCGCACCTGAAATGGCAGCTGCGGCGCAAGCTCAAGCAGATCCACCACGAACTCAAACTCACATTGATTTACGTGACGCACGACCAGGTTGAAGCCCTCACCTTCGCTGACCAGGTGGTGGTGATGACGCGCGGCAAGGTGGTGCAAGTGGGCACGCCCGAGGCGCTGTTCGACCGCCCTGCGCACACCTTTGTCGGTCACTTCATTGGCTCGCCCGGCATGAACTTTCTACCGGTGACGGTGCGCGGCGATGTGCTGGAGATAGCCGGCGCCCATCTGCCAGCTGGCGGTGGGCGGCACCTGCCCGACGGTGTGCTCACCCTGGGAATCCGCCCAGAATATTTGGAACTGGGAGCGACCGACAAGCCAGGCGCGGTGTCGGTGCGGGTGCAGCAGGTGCAGGACATCGGTACCTATTGGCTGGTGAGCTGCGATGCCTCTGGCATGCCGCTCAAGCTGCGCCTCGCGCCCGATGTGGCGCCGCCTGCCGTGGGCGACACGGTAGGCCTGCAGTTGCTGGGTGAGAACACCTGCTTCTACCAAAACGAAAAGATCCTGCCATGACCGAAAAACCGGTGAATCAGAAGGCCTGGTTTTTGATCCTGCCCGTCTTGGTGTGCGTGGCCTTCTCGGCCATTGTGCCGCTGATGACGGTGGTGAACTACTCGGTGCAAGACATCATCAGCCCCGAGCGGCGGGTGTTCGTGGGCACCGAATGGTTTGCCGCTGTGATGCGCGACCAAGACCTGCACGCCGCCCTGTGGAACCAGCTCAAATTCTCGGGCGCGGTGCTGTTGGTGCAGATTCCGCTGGGCATTGCACTGGCGCTGGCCATGCCCGCAAGCGGCTGGAAGGCCTCGGCCACGCTGGTGCTGGTGGCGCTCTCGCTGCTGATTCCCTGGAACGTGGTCGGCACCATCTGGCAGATCTTTGCCCGCACCGACATCGGGCTTATGGGCGCTACGCTGGAGCGCATGGGCATCGATTACAGCTACACCGGCAACGCCAGCCACGCCTGGCTGACCGTGCTGCTGATGGATGTGTGGCACTGGACGCCGCTGGTCGCGCTGTTGGCCTACGCCGGGCTGCGCAGCATTCCCGACGCTTACTACCAAGCCGCGCGCATTGATGGCGCCAGCAAGTTCGCTGTGTTTCGCTACATCCAGCTGCCCAAAATGCGCGGCGTGCTGATGATCGCGGTGCTGTTGCGCTTCATGGACAGTTTCATGATCTACACCGAGCCTTTCGTGCTGACCGGTGGCGGCCCCGGCAATGCCACCACCTTCCTCAGCCAGTACCTGACGCAAAAGGCGGTGGGCCAGTTCGATCTGGGGCCGGCGGCGGCGTTCTCACTGATCTATTTCTTCATCATCTTGCTGTTCTGCTTCGTGCTTTACAACTGGATGCTGCGGCTTGGCCAAGCTGGAAAGCAAGAAGGGCAGTCATGACTGAAAAACGGTTCCGCAAGCGCTCGATCTTCTTGATTGCTTACCTGATCTTCGCCCTGTTGCCCATTTACTGGATGGTCAATATGAGCTTCAAAACCAACCAGGAAATCCTCTCCAGCTTTACGCTGTTGCCACAGGAGTTCACCTGGGCCAACTACAAGCTCATCTTCACCGACGAGAGCTGGTACTCGGGCTACATCAACAGCATGATTTATGTGGCGATGAACATGGTGATCACGATCACCGTGGCCTTGCCGGCAGCCTATGCGTTTTCGCGCTACCGATTTTTGGGCGACAAACACATCTTCTTCTGGCTGCTCACCAACCGTATGACGCCGCCCGCCGTGTTCCTGCTGCCGTTCTTTCAGCTCTACACCACTGTCGGCCTGATGGACACACACATCGCCGTAGCGCTGGCCCACCTGCTGTTCAGCGTGCCGCTGGCGGTCTGGATTCTGGAAGGCTTCATGTCGGGTATTCCGCGCGAAATCGATGAGACCGCTTACATCGACGGTTACAGCTTTCCGCGCTTTTTCCTGACCATTTTTCTGCCGCTCATCAAGGCTGGCGTGGGCGTCACTGCTTTTTTCTGCTTCATGTTCAGCTGGGTCGAGCTGCTGCTGGCGCGTACGCTGACCAGCGTTAACGCCAAGCCCATCGCAGCCACCATGACGCGCACGGTGAGCGCCTCGGGGATGGACTGGGCCACGCTGGCAGCGGCCGGTGTGTTGACCATCGTGCCAGGCGCCATCGTGATCTGGTTTGTGCGCAACTACATTGCCAAAGGCTTCGCGATGGGGCGGGTATGACCCCGCTGCGCCGCTTCGCGTCGCCCCCCAGGGGGCTGCGCTGGCCGCCCGGCGAAGCCGGTTCGGCGGTGACCTGGGTTGGCCGCGCTTGGACGTGGCCCGTTTTGGAGAACACACATGTTTGATTGGATGGCCTGGACACTGCCGGTGGCGGTGTTCTTCACCTGCATCGTGCTCATGCTGATCGGCATGACCATGTGGGAAATCAAGTCGCCCACCGTGATGCGCAAGGGCTTTTTCCCTATAGCGACCACGCGGGGTGACCGGCTGTTCATGGGTCTGCTTGGCGCTGCCTACATCAACCTGGCCTTCGTCGGCATGGCGGGCTGGTTCGCGAAGTGGTTTTCACTGGAGCAAGAGCCCAGCATTTGGATCGGCTTTGTGCTGTCCATGGCGTGGCTCGCGTTGGCCCTGCGCAAAGGCTGAACGCCAGCAATTTCATCGGTCTTCGGCCCATAGCTTCCCCGGGGCCGATTTCTTCTGCAAATACCGGGGAAGCCAAACCGCCTGAGGAAACAAAATGAGATTTCGCCATACCGCCATCGCTGTCGCGGCCATTGCCGCGTTCAGCACGAACTTGGCCTGGGCCGATGCGACCGCCGCTAAAAAATGGATCGACAGCGAGTTCCAGCCGTCGACCCTGACCAAAGACCAGCAAGCCGCCGAGATGAAATGGTTCATCGATGCCGCTGCCAAGCTCAGAGCGAAAGGGGTTAAAGAGATTTCGGTGGTGTCCGAGACCATCACGACCCACGAGTACGAGTCCAAGACGCTGGCCAAGGCGTTCACCGAGATCACCGGTATCACCGTCAAGCACGACCTGATTCAGGAAGGGGATGTGGTCGAGAAGCTGCAAACCTCCATGCAGTCGGGCAGGTCCATCTACGACGGTTGGGTAACCGACTCCGACCTCATCGGTACCCACTACCGCTACGGCAAGATCATGAATCTGACCGACTACATGGCTGGTGCAGGCAAGGAATGGACCAACCCGGGCCTCGACCTGAAAGACTTCATCGGCACCAGCTTCACCACCGGGCCCGATGGCAAGCTCTACCAGCTGCCGACCCAGCAGTTCGCCAACCTTTACTGGTTTCGCGCCGATCTGTTTGCTCGCCAGGATTTGAAGGACAGATTCAAAGCCAAGTACGGCTACGACCTGGGTGTGCCGTTGAACTGGAGCGCCTACGAAGACATCGCGGCCTTTTTCAGCGAAGACGTCAAAACCATCGACGGCAAGCCGATTTATGGCCACATGGACTATGGCAAGAAAGACCCTTCGCTGGGCTGGCGCTTCACCGACGCCTGGCTCTCCATGGCGGGTACCGCCGACATCGGCATCCCCAATGGCAAGCCGATTGACGAATGGGGCATTCGCGCTTCTGCCGATGGCTGTCATCCCCAGGGCGCGTCGGTCTCTCGCGGTGGTGCGACCAACTCGCCCGCTGCGGTTTACGCACTCACCAAGTACGTCGACTGGATGAAGAAGTACGCGCCAAAGGAAGCCTCTGGCATGACCTTTGGCGAAGCCGGTCCGGTGCCCGCACAAGGGCAGATCGCACAACAGATCTTCTGGTACACCGCTTTCACCGCCGACATGACCAAGCCCGGTCTGCCAGTGGTGAACGCCGACGGCACACCCAAGTGGCGCATGGCCCCCGGCCCCAATGGGCCTTACTGGAAACAGGGGATGCAGAACGGTTATCAGGACGTGGGTTCTTGGACCTTCTTCGCCAAGCACGACGCGGATAAAACCGCGGCCGCCTGGCTTTACGCTCAGTTCGTGACCGCCAAGACCACCAGTCTGAAGAAGACCTTGGTCGGGCTGACGCCGATCCGGGAGAGCGACATCCAGTCCAAGGCCATGACCGACATGGCACCCAAGCTGGGTGGCCTGGTGGAGTTCTACCGCAGCCCAGCCCGCGTTGCTTGGACGCCAACCGGCACCAACGTGCCCGACTACCCCAAGCTGGCGCAGCTCTGGTGGCAAAACGTGGCGCAGGCGGTGACCGCAGAGAAGACACCGCAGCAGGCGATGGACAACCTGGCAGAGCAGATGGATCAGGTGATGGCGCGGCTGGAGCGCGCTGGTATGGACCGTTGTGCACCCAAGCTCAACCCCAAGGGCGATCCAGCCAAGTACCTGAGCGACAAAAACGCACCGTGGAAAAAGCTGGCCAACGAGAAGCCCCAGGGCCAGACCATCGCTTATGACCAGCTGCTGAACGCTTGGAAAGCAGGCCGCGTGCGCTGATTCCCCGGCAGTTTTTGCCGTTGCCCCACCTTGGCGTCATGAGGCGCCAAGGTGATCGATATCTTTTTCAAATATGACCCGCGCCACCACGATCCAAGTCCTGACCCAAGACCGCATTTTCGACCTCGCCATTGTTGGTGGCGGCGCGACCGGTCTCGGGGTGGCGCTGGACGCGGCCTTGCGTGGGTTTTCTGTTGTGCTGTTGGAATCGCACGACTTCGCGGGTGGTACCTCGTCGCGCTCCACCAAGCTGCTGCACGGCGGGGTGCGCTACCTCGCCCAGGGCAACGTGGCCTTGGTGCGCGAAGCGCTGGCCGAGCGCGCCGCTGTGCTGCGGATTGCGCCGCACCTGGCGCAGCCGTTGCCGTTTGTGATGCCGTCCTATGCTTGGTGGCAAACCCCTTTTTATGGTGTGGGTCTTAAGCTGTACGACCTGATGGCGGGTCGGGCTGGTCTGGGCCGCACCGAGCTGTTGAGCCGCGCTGAAACCCTGGCGGCCTTGCCCGGCCTGCAGCCTTTGCAATTGCGTGGCGGCGTCAAATACTGGGACGGCCAGTTCGACGACGCCCGGCTGGCGCTGGCGCTGGCACGTTCCGCTGAAGCGGCAGGCGCGCTGGTGCTGAATTACGCGGAAGTCACTGCGCTGCATCGCTCGGACGAGGCGGTCGGTGGAGCGGTCACCGAGCTGAAGGTCAGCGACCGCCTGAGTGAACGTACTTTCTCTCTCAAAGCCCACTGCGTGATCAACGCCACCGGCGTCTGGGTTGACCGGCTGCGGGGCCAGGCGCTGGTCGATCGTGGCGCCAAACCGCCAGCGCGCATGGTCAGCCCGAGTCAGGGCGTGCACCTGGTGGTGGACCGTGATCTCATGCCCGGCCACCATGCCCTGCTGGTGCCGAAAACGCGCGATGGACGGGTGCTGTTCGCCGTACCCTGGTTAGGCAAGTTGATCCTCGGCACCACCGACACCCCGCGCAATGATCTGCCGCGCGATCCCGATCCGTTTGCCGAAGAACTCGATTTCATTCTCAGCGAGTCCACCCGTGTGTTGAGCCGGCCGGTCACCACCGCCGATATTCGCAGCGTGTGGGTCGGGCTGCGACCGCTGGTAGCGCCGCCCCAGAGCGCAGAGGCTGGTACCAAGACCATTTCGCGCGAGCACACCATCGTGGTGGACGCAGGTGGGTTGGTGACGGTGACTGGTGGCAAATGGACCACCTACCGCGCCATGGCCGAGGATGTCTTGCAGCGCTGTTTCGACGCCAAGCTTCTGGTCGCCCGGTCGCCGGCCCACACCGAGGCCCACCGTCTGATCGGTGCCCCAGCGCCTGGCGCCTTGGTCACCCCTATCCACGCTCAGCCCGGCGTTCACCTTTACGGCACCGAAGCTGCTGCTGTGTTGGCCTGTGCGGGCGCGGATCACTGGCTGGCGCAGGGCCTAAGCGAGGCCATGGTGCGGTTCGCCGTGCGCGCCGAACACGCGCAAACGGTGGAAGATGTGCTGGCCCGTCGGTCACGCCTGCTGTTCCTCGACGCGCGGGCCGCTGCCGCTGCTGCTCCTGTTGTTGCGCGCATCCTGAAAGACGAAGGCATGTCAGACCCAGCGCTGGAAAGCTTTCTGCGGCTGTGCGGTCAGCACCTGCCGGCCGGTGTTTCGCTCTGAGGGCAAGCGCTGTGGCGATTGTCTGAACTATTTGTTGCCGAAACCTCTTTTCAGTGCCATAATCAGCGGCTTCGCCCAAGATGGGGAAGATTCTCCGCCCACCACAGCAGATGCGCCCGCAGGTCCAAGTTTTTTCTTGGTGCCGCCAAGGGGTATTTGCGACGACGGGCCCAAGACTGATCACTCCCGGCCGCTGTGGCTGGGCGGATTCAAGTTGGGACTACATTCAAATGATTCAAACGCAAACTCGACTCGATGTTGCCGACAACACGGGTGCCAAGTCCGTGATGTGCATCAAGGTGCTCGGTGGCTCCAAGCGGCGCTATGCCAGCGTGGGTGACGTGATCAAGGTCACGATCAAGGAAGCAGCGCCACGTGGCCGCGTCAAAAAAGGCGAGGTTTACAGCGCTGTGGTGGTTCGTACCGCCAAGGGCATTCGCCGTCCCGACGGTGCCCTGATCAAATTCGACGGCAATGCTGCGGTGTTGCTGAATGCCAAGCTGGAGCCTATTGGTACCCGCATCTTCGGACCGGTGACGCGCGAGCTGCGCACCGAAAAGTTCATGAAGATCGTGTCCTTGGCGCCTGAGGTTCTCTGAGGAATCACCATGAACAAGATTCGTAGTGGCGACCAAGTCATCGCGATTGCCGGTCGCGACAAAGGCAAGCGTGGCAAAGTCATGCAGCGCGTTGACGACAGCAAGCTGTTGATTGAGGGTATCAACCTCGTCAAGAAGCACGCCAAGCCCAATCCCATGAAAGGGATTACCGGCGGCATCATCGAGAAGACCATGCCGATTCACCAGTCCAACGTCGCCATCTTCAATGGCGCCACCGGAAAGGCAGATCGCGTTGGCATTAAATTGCTGGCTGACGGCAAAAAAGTGCGCGTGTTCAAGTCCAGCGGCGAAGAAATCAAGGCGGCATGACCATGGCACGTTTTCAAGACATCTATCGCGACACAGTGGCGCCAGACATGGTGAAAAAGTTCGGCTACAAGTCGACCATGGAAGTGCCGCGCTTTACGAAAATCACCTTGAATATGGGTGTGAGCGAAGCTGTCGCTGACAAAAAGGTGATGGACAGTGCTGTTGGCGACTTAGCCAAAATCGCTGGCCAAAAGCCCGTGGTGACCAAAGCCAAAAAAGCCATTGCGGGTTTTAAGATTCGTGAGCAGCAACCGATTGGTTGTATGGTGACATTGCGCGGTGCCCGCATGTACGAATTCCTGGATCGTTTCGTGACCGTGGCGCTGCCCCGGGTTCGCGACTTTCGTGGTATTTCGGGCAAGGCTTTCGACGGCCGTGGAAATTACAACATCGGCGTTAAAGAGCAGATCATTTTTCCTGAGATCGAGTACGACAAGGTTGATGCCTTGCGCGGCCTTAACATCAGCATCACGACGACCGCCAAAAACGACGAAGAGTGCAAGGCTCTGTTGGCTGGTTTCCGCTTCCCGTTTAAGAACTGAGGTGACGCGTGGCTAAACAAGCACTAATTCAACGTGAACTCAAGCGCGAAAAACTCGCAGCCAAGTTCGCCACCAAGTACGCTGAGCTGCAGTCTGTGGCGAAAAGCGCCAAGCACAGCGATGAGGAGCGCGATGCAGCCCGCCAAGCATTGCAAAAGCTGCCTCGCAACGCCAATCCAACCCGCCAGCGAAACCGCTGCGCCATCACGGGCCGTCCACGTGGCACGTTTTCACAATTTGGTTTAGGTCGTGCCAAAATCCGCGAAATGGCATTTGCCGGCGAGATTCCCGGCATAACCAAAGCCAGCTGGTAAGCAACAGGAGAACCACAAATGAGCATGAGTGATCCTATTGCCGACATGTTGACCCGCATCCGCAACGCGCAGATGGTGGAAAAGACCACTGTGTCGATGCCGGCGTCGAAAGTCAAGTCTGCGATCGCCCAAGTCCTGAAAGATGAAGGCTACATCGACGGGTTTCAGGTTAAAAGCGCAGACGGTAAGAATGAGTTGGAAATTACGCTCAAGTACTACGCGGGCCGTCCGGTGATTGAGCGTATTGAGCGCGCGAGTCGCCCTGGTCTGCGTGTGTACCGCGGTTGCAACGCCATTCCCCAAGTCCAAAACGGCTTGGGAGTCGCTATCGTCACGACGCCTCAGGGCGTGATGACGGATCGTAAGGCGCGCGCCACCGGTGTCGGTGGTGAAGTCTTGTGTTACGTCGCCTGATGCGCGCACATTGAGGAGAAACTGAATGTCACGTATTGGAAAACAGCCAGTTGTCATTCCTGCTGGGGTGGAAGTGGCCGTCAAAGACGACTTGGTCAACGTCAAGGGTGCTTTGGGTACCATGGTGTTGGCCATCAACCCGTTGGTTAAGATCGAGAGCAAGGAAGGCTCGCTGTCGGTTTCCCCCGCAAATGACTCTCGCGAAGCCAATGCCATGTCGGGCACCATGCGCCAGCTGGTGAACAACATGGTTAACGGCGTGAGCAAAGGTTTTGAGAAAAAATTGTCGTTGTTGGGGGTGGGCTACAAAGCCCAAGCTCAAGGCGCCAAGCTCAACCTTACCGTGGGCTATTCGCACCCGGTGGTGATCAACATGCCGGCGGGTATCAAGGTGGAAACGCCTACCCCGACCGAAATTTTGATCAAAGGCGCTGATCGCCAGCGCGTGGGCCAGGTTGCTTCCGAGGTGCGCGCTGTGCGTCCCCCCGAACCCTACAAGGGTAAGGGCATCCGTTATGCGGATGAGAAGGTTGTGATCAAGGAAACCAAAAAGAAGTAAGGACAGACCATGTTGACCAAAAAAGAGCAACGTCTGCGCCGGGCCCGCCAGACCCGCATTCGGATCGCCCAGCAGGGGGCCGTCCGATTGGCGGTGAATCGTACAAACTTGCATATTTACGCCAGCGTCATCTCCGATGACGGTTTGCGTGTGTTGGCTTCTGCCTCCACCGCTGAAGCTGAAGTTCGGGCGCAGATTGGCGGCGCTGGTAAAGGTGGTAACACAGCCGCCGCTGCCATCATTGGCAAACGCATCGCTGAAAAAGCCAAAGCCGCCGGTATCGAGAAAGTTGCTTTCGACCGCTCGGGCTTCGCTTACCACGGTAGGGTCAAGGCCCTGGCAGACGCGGCGCGCGAAGCTGGTTTGCAGTTCTGATCAGACAGGATATTCAAATGGCAAAATTTACAGCAAACATCAACAAAGACGCAAACGAAGACGGTTTGCGCGAGAAGATGATCGCGATCAACCGTGTGACCAAGGTGGTCAAGGGAGGACGTATCCTTGGCTTCGCAGCACTGACTGTTGTTGGAGACGGCGATGGTCGCGTGGGCATGGGCAAGGGGAAGGCAAAAGAAGTGCCGGTCGCGGTGCAAAAAGCCATGGAGGCAGCACGCCGTAACATGATCAAGGTTTCGCTCAAAAGCGGCTCATTGCACCACAGCGTTAAAGGTGAGCATGGCGCGTCCAACGTGATGATGCTGCCTGCCGCTAAAGGTACCGGCATCATTGCTGGTGGCCCAATGCGTGCGGTGTTTGAGGTGCTGGGAATCACCGATGTGGTGGCGAAAAGTCACGGCTCAAGCAACCCCTACAACCTGGTGCGTGCCACGCTAGACGCATTGAAAAATTCGACCACGCCGGCCAATGTGGCAGCCAAACGCGGCAAGTCGATAGAAGATATCCTGAGCTGATCGGAGTCACTATGACCACTCAAACCACAGTCACGATCCAATTGGTGCGCAGCCCGATTGGGACCAAGCAGTCTCACCGCGATACCGTGCGTGGCCTTGGCCTCCGCAAGCTCAACAGCACCAGCGAATTGCAGGACACGCCTGCGGTGCGCGGCATGATCAACAAGATCAGCTATCTGGTGAAGATCGTTTGATTAGAGGCACATCCATGGAATTGAATACCATCAAGCCCGCAGCAGGCTCCAAGCACGCAAAGCGTAGGGTAGGGCGCGGAATTGGCTCTGGCCTTGGCAAAACTGCCGGTCGCGGTCACAAAGGCCAAAAATCACGTTCGGGCGGCTACCACAAAGTGGGCTTTGAGGGCGGTCAGATGCCGCTCCAACGTCGCTTGCCCAAGCGCGGATTCAAGTCAACTACCCTGCAATTCAATGCAGAGGTGACCCTGACCGACCTGAATTTGCTTGGGGTTGGCGAGGTTGACATGCTCACACTCAAGCAGGCCGGCTTGGTACCCCATCTCGCCAGGCGTGTCAAAATTATCAAGACCGGTGAAATGACACATGCGGTGGTGCTCAGGAGCATCGGTGTGACCGCTGGTGCCAAGCAGGCGATCGAAGCCGCTGGCGGCTCGGTCGTCTGACCGAAAACGTCAAAGGCTATTTGTGGCGACTGCTTCTTCAACCCTGGTCAAAACCGGCAAGTACGGTGATTTGCGCCGGCGGCTGGTCTTCTTGCTGCTGGCGCTGGTGGTGTATCGGATAGGAACCCATATTCCTGTCCCCGGAATTGATCCTGACACGCTCACGCGCTTGTTCCAAGGCCAAGCTGGCGGGATTCTGAGCCTGTTCAACATGTTTTCGGGTGGAGCCTTGTCGCGGTTTAGCGTCATGGCGCTGGGGATCATGCCGTATATTTCGGCCTCGATCATCATGCAATTGATGACCCATGTGGTGCCCACATTTGAGCAGTTGAAAAAGGAAGGCGAAGCTGGTCGGCGCAAAATTACTTCCTACACACGTTACGGTACCCTGGCGTTGGCAATCTTTCAAGCGATTGGCATTTCATTGGCTTTAGAAGGACAGGCTGGCTTGGTAATTGATCCCGGCATGGCGTTTCGCGTGACGGCTGTGATCAGTCTGGTCGCTGGCACGATGTTTTTGATGTGGTTGGGTGAGCAGATTACTGAGCGGGGTTTGGGTAACGGTATTTCGTTGTTGATCTTTGCGGGGATTGCTGCCGGTTTGCCCAGCGCAGTAGGCGGCTTGCTGGAGCTTGTTCGCACTGGTGCCATGAATATATTGGTATCGTTGTTCATCATTATTTTGGTGGTTTTGGTAACCTATTTTGTGGTGTTTGTGGAGCGTGGACAGCGTAAGATTTTGGTTAATTACGCGCGCCGTCAGGTTGGCAACAAGGTGTATGGCGGTCAGTCGTCGCATTTGCCGCTCAAGCTGAACATGGCGGGTGTGATTCCACCAATTTTTGCTTCCTCTATCATTCTATTGCCTACCACTGTGGTAACTTGGGTGAGTACTGGTGACTCCACACGCTGGTTGCGAGATATTGCCTCTGCACTGTCTCCAGGCCAGCCAATTTATGTCGCTTTGTACGCTGCTGCTATTATCTTCTTCTGCTTTTTCTACACTGCGTTGGTTTTTAACAGTCGTGATACTGCAGATAATCTTAAGAAAAGCGGTGCTTTCATTCCAGGCATTCGCCCAGGCGATCAGACTGCCAAGCACATAGACAAGATTTTGGTGCGATTAACATTTTCTGGGGCGATATACATCACTGCAGTTTGTTTGCTGCCGGAATTTTTGATCCTTGAATACAATGTGCCCTTCTATTTTGGTGGCACGTCATTGTTGATTATTGTTGTGGTCACAATGGATTTTATGTCTCAGGTGCAGAACTACATGATGTCCCAGCAATACGATTCATTGCTCAAAAAAGCGAATTTCAAAACAGCGCTCGGCAATGAGTCGCAGCGGTAATGAGATCTGGTCGAGTGAAGCCCTAACAGTTAAGATTTATGATAAGTTTTAGGAGAAAAAGATGAGAGTTTCAGCTTCGGTCAAAAAAATGTGCCGCAACTGCAAAATCATTAAGCGCCACGGCATCGTGCGGGTCATCTGCATCGACCCGCGTCACAAACAGCGTCAAGGCTGATCGATTCGTTTAGAGGTAACACATGGCTCGTATTGCAGGCATTAATATTCCGCCGCACAAGCACGCCGAAATCGGCTTGACGGCAATCTTTGGCATTGGGCGAACCCGCGCACGCAAGATCTGCGAGGCGTGTGGCATTGACTACGCGAAGAAAATCAAGGATCTGGACGACGCGGAGCTTGAAAAGGTTCGCGAGCAGGTCGGTGTTTATACGATCGAGGGCGATCTGCGCCGTGAAACGTCGATGAATATCAAGCGGTTGATGGACATTGGCTGTTACCGGGGTTTTCGCCACCGTCGTGGTCTACCCATGCGTGGGCAACGCACCAAGACCAACGCGCGCACGCGTAAAGGTCCGCGCAAGGCAGCCCAGTCGCTGAAGAAATAACCGGATTGAAGGAAAACCATGGCTAAGTCACCCTCAAGCAGCGCAGCAGCTCGCGTACGCAAGAAAGTCCGCAAGAATGTTGCGGACGGTATCGCTCACGTGCATGCTTCGTTCAACAACACCATCATCACCATCACCGACCGCCAGGGTAACGCCTTGTCTTGGGCATCGTCGGGTGGTCAAGGCTTCAAGGGTTCTCGCAAGTCAACCCCGTTTGCGGCTCAGGTAGCGTCTGAGGTGGCGGGTCGCGCAGCGATTGAGCAGGGCATTAAAAACCTGGATGTCGAGATCAAAGGTCCCGGACCCGGTCGCGAATCGTCTGTGCGCGCGCTTGGGGCACTTGGTATTCGGATCAATTCAATCGCCGATGTCACACCTGTGCCACACAACGGCTGTCGTCCGCAGAAACGCCGTCGCATTTGAGCGATTGCCGATAAAACCAGCGTCTAGTTGCTTTTTTGAGCGCCACCGCAGTTTTCTACGGTGGCATTTTTTGCTAAGCCCACCGCCTCCGTTCAACGGAAGGCTCTCGCAATGGCGCCCATCGGCGCAGGTTGCGCAGATCAAATAAGGACATTTACGTGGCACGCTACCTCGGCCCTAAAGCCAAACTTTCTCGCCGCGAAGGCTCTGACCTGTTGCTCAAGAGCGCCCGTCGCTCTATAAGTGACAAGGCCAAATTTGATTCCAAGCCTGGCCAACACGGCCGCACGTCTGGTCAGCGCACCTCGGATTTTGGGCTGCAGCTGCGCGAGAAGCAAAAAGTCAAGCGCACTTACGGTGTGCTGGAGCGGCAGTTCCGACGTTACTTTGCAGAAGCAGATCGTCGCCGTGGCAACACTGGCGCCAATTTGTTGTTCTTGCTCGAAGCGCGTCTTGACAATGTTGTCTTTCGTATGGGTTTCGCATCGACTCGTGCTGAGGCAAGGCAGATCGTGTCTCACAAGGCGATCGTGGTCAATGGTAAGTCGGTGAACATCCCTTCTTACTCGGTGAAGGTTGGTGACGTGATTGCTGTGCGTGAAAAGTCTAAGAAACAGGCTCGCGTGATCGAGGCTCTTGAGCTGGCAAAGCAAATCGGTTTTCCAGCTTGGGTCGATGTTGCTGTGGACAAGGCTGAAGGCCTGTTTAAAAAATCACCCGACCGGGATGAATTCGCAGCCGACGTTAACGAATCGCTGATCGTCGAACTGTATTCCCGTTGAGTCCGGACTTGGGGTGCACCCTAGTGGCGCCTCCTGGTCGTTCTCCGTCTGCCTTATCGGCGTAACGAGCCGAGGGCCTTGAAGGAATTTGAATGCTTAACAATCTGCTGAAACCCAAGAACATCCATGTCGAGCAAGTGTCGATCAACCGTGCCAAGGTGACGCTAGAGCCTTTTGAGCGGGGTTTCGGTCACACGCTAGGCAATGCGTTGCGTCGGGTGCTCTTGTCTTCAATGACAGGACACGCTCCGACCGAGGTAACCATAGCCGGTGTCGTGCACGAGTACTCGTCTATTGATGGCGTGCAGGAGGACGTTGTCAACATGCTGCTGAACCTGAAGGGGGTGGTGTTCAAGCTTCACAACCGTGACGAGGTCACGCTGAGTCTGCGTAAAGATGGCGAGGGGTTGGTGACAGCTTCTGACATTCAGACACCGCACGATGTTGAAATTGTGAATCCGTCGCACGTGATTGCCACGTTGTCTGCTGGGGCCAAGCTGGACATGCAGATCAAGGTGGAGAAAGGTCGTGGCTATGTACCAGGCAGCCTGCGCCGCACCGATGAGCTGTCACGTTCGATCGGTCGTATTGTTCTCGATGCATCGTTTTCGCCAGTAAAGCGGGTGAGCTACACGGTGGAAAGCGCACGTGTGGAGCAGCGGACCGATCTGGACAAACTTGTGATGGAGATAGAAACCGACGGTTCGATTGGTCCGGAAGAGGCGGTGCGTGCGTCAGCAAAGATTTTGGTCGAACAGCTTGCGGTGTTTGCCCAACTCGAGGGCGTAGAACTGTCAGCGTTTGACCAGCCCGCCCAGCGCAGTTCGCAGCAGTTTGATCCAATTTTGCTGCGTCCGGTTGATGAGCTTGAGCTGACTGTGCGTTCTGCCAACTGCCTCAAGGCAGAGAATATTTACTACATTGGCGATCTGATTCAGCGAACGGAAAATGAGCTGCTCAAGACTCCAAATCTGGGGCGCAAGTCGCTTAACGAAATCAAGGAGGTGCTGGCCTCGCGTGGGCTTACCCTTGGGATGAAACTCGAAAACTGGCCACCAGCTGGCCTGGACAAACACTGACACCGCAGCGTCTGGCTCAATGTGGGCAGACCCGGATCACCCAGCGGTACCTGATACGGCCGCTGGCAAAACACTGAACGGATATCAAAAATGCGTCACGGACACGGACTTCGTAAACTTAACCGCACCAGCGAGCACCGCCTGGCGATGTTGCGCAACATGATGAATTCGCTGCTCACGCACGAGGTCATTAAGACCACGTTACCCAAGGCCAAAGAGTTGCGTCGGGTGGTCGAGCCGATGATAACTTTGGCAAAAATCGCCACGGTGGCGAACCGCCGCTTGGCATTCAACCGGCTGCGCGATCGCGACGTGGTAGTGAAACTTTTCAATGAACTCGGCCCACGCTTCGCCACACGTCCCGGCGGCTATACCCGCATCTTAAAGATGGGCTACCGTGTGGGCGACAACGCTCCCATGGCGCTGGTGGAACTGGTACAGCGCGCAGACGACACGACTTCCACTGACGATGGTTCAAAAGAGTGATATAATTTAAAACTTGACGCGGAGTGGAGCAGCCTGGTAGCTCGTTGGGCTCATAACCCAAAGGTCGCAAGTTCAAATCTTGCCTCCGCAACCAACAGAGCCAAGTAACCAGCTTGGAGAAAAAGCCCACCCTAGGTGGGCTTTTTTGCGCCAGGTGGTTGTAGCCCACTGGCACACTCTCATGTTGCATGCAGGCAAATGCCAGGCTGTCGCGTGTTTTCTGGGCTGCAGGCTATGGGCCATGGGAGGGTCCTTTGACTTGTGTCGGTCTCTATGCACCAAAACATAGCTTTTTGGCGACAAACAGCCCTGGTGTAGCGACCCAGTGGTTTGCGAGTGATCCACGATGTCAACGTTCATTTCCGTCTCTGCGGATGTGCAGCGTTCTGCAGATAGCAGATAGCAGATAGCAGATTGATGAGGGCGCCGAGTCTGGGCAGTGGGAACATCTTTTCAGGCTGGCAGCGGGCTGCTCGGGGCACAACAACCGATGAAGGCTTGTACTCCCGATCTCTTCTACATCCTCACTCAGAAACATTTGCTTCCAAGTCCTTGCTCTCACATCCTGGATCACGTTTCTCGATATTCTGTTCATCGATCCCGTGGCGCGGGGCTGTTGGCGCACCTAGCCTGCTAACGCGCAGGCTATTCGCCCGCCGGCTGCCCTGCCAAATGTTGGGTTGTGGGTCTTGCTGGAAAACCGCTGCGCCATGGGCATTTATGGCCAAGGGTTCTGCTGGCCGGTGGCCAAACGGACGATGGATCGAATAGCCAAAGGTAGGCTTTGGATGGGTGAGACATGCTCAGCATTGGGATCGTTGCAGCAAACGCTTGTGCAAGAAACCACTCTCAGGCCTGTGGCACTAGGGCGCTGTCGCGCACGAGAAGCGAGCTTGCTGATCAGCCAGCGGGACCAAGATGAAATTGATGCCAAAGATGCCGGTAACGTGGTTTGGTGGTGAGGAGACGGCTACGAGAACCGCAGGCTTGCACATGACGTTGTTGGGGATGTTGGCCTGAGCCGATAGGCATATTTGTACGGCGGTCTCGGCGTTTTCTATAGCCGCCGCAAGCGGCGCACCGCGTGTTTGCTGTGCTCCCACACGTCGAAACTGAGCAACCGCAGCGACTCTTCAACAAACGGTGTGGCTCTCATGTGCCATGCTGGAAAGCGACCCGATCCAGCTCTGTTTGGCAGAATGTTGGCCCTCGCAGATGTCGTCGAGCTGGTACAGCCTAACTGGCGCTTGGGCAATGTATCCCAGTTGTTGAAGCGCGCCTTTGAATGCGGTAGCCCGGCTCGGCAGTGGTCGCACTGGTGGGTGGGATGGCGGTGTAAATTCAAGTGTGCATTGACCATGTGATGGACGACACGCAACAGCAGATCGATCGGGCTGAGGGGCATGTCAAAGCCAGCCACATGCACCCCAGGTGCTGCAACC
>Ga0209702_10002366_pt1 | contig 33140 bp, 30 predicted proteins | sample FRY01_FD_187210 | JGI IMG/M metagenome (GOLD analysis project Ga0209702, IMG submission 187210) | Freshwater microbial communities from Lake Fryxell liftoff mats and glacier meltwater in Antarctica - FRY-01 (SPAdes) (version 2) | ecosystem: Environmental > Aquatic > Freshwater > Ice > Glacier...
GGCGCACCCGGTGTTCACCGCACCCGAGTTCACCCTGGCCGCACTGGTGAGCCTGGCGCTGCTGTTGTTTGTGGTCACCATGGCCTCGCAGAACCTGCCGGGCGTGGCGGCGATCCGCGCGGCGGGCTACCCCATACCGATCTCGCGCATCATCACCTTGACCGGCGTCGCCACGCTGGTGCTGGCGCCCTTCGGTGCGTTTGCGCTCAGCCTCAGCGCCATCACCGCCGCGATCTGCATGGGCGAGGAAGCGCACCGCGATCGCGAGAAGCGCTACACCGCCGCCGTGGCCTGCGGCGCGCTCTATGTGCTGATCGGCTTGTTTGGTGCTGCCGTGACGGGCCTGCTGCTGGCCTTCCCGCGCGAGCTGGTGCTGGCGATCGCTGGCATCGCGTTGCTGGGCAGCATCGGCGGCGGACTGCACGCGGCGCTGAAGGAAGACGCGCACCGCGAGGCCGCGCTCATCACCTTTCTGGTCACGCTCAGCGGCCTGACGCTGTGGATCGTGGGCTCGGCCTTCTGGGGCGTGATGGCCGGCGCGATCGCGTTGCTTGTGCAACAGTATGGAATTCGAAAAACAGACCGACCATGAACATTCTTTTTGTTGCCGACCCCCTCTCGTCCTTCAAGACCTACAAGGACACCACCTTTGCCATGATGCGCGAGCTGCAGCGCCGTGGCCACACGCTTGCCGCCTGCGAGCCGCAGCAACTGCAGTGGCAGGCGGGCGACCGGGTGAGTGCGCTGGTGCGCCGCATCACGCTCACCGGCGCGCTGGACGACTGGTACCGGGTGGATCACGAAGGTCGCGAAGCCTTGTGCGATTTCGACGCGGTGTTGATGCGCAAAGACCCGCCGTTCGACAGCGAGTTCTTCTACGCCACCCACCTGCTGGAGCAGGCCGAGCGCGAAGGCGCGCGCGTGCTCAACAGCCCGCGTGCGCTGCGCGACCACCCGGAAAAGCTCGCGCTGATGGAGTTCGCGCAATACGCCCCGCCCACCTTGGTGACGCGCTCACCCGAGGCGATCCGCCAGTTTCACGCCGAGCAGCACGACATCATCCTGAAGCCGCTCGACGGCATGGGCGGCACTGGCATCTTCCGCGTCGGACCGGATGGCATGAACCTGGGCGCCATCATCGAGACGCTGAACCAGGGCGGCGCGGTGAGCGTGATGGTGCAGCGCTACCTGCCCGAGATCGCAGCTGGCGACAAGCGCTTGTTGTTGATCGGCGGGAAGGTGGCGCCTTTTGTGCTGGCGCGCATTCCGCAGGGCAGCGAGGTGCGTGGCAACCTGGCAGCCGGCGGCAAGGGCGTGGCCCAGCCCCTGAGCGAGGAGGACCGTGCCGTGGCCGAGGCGATGGCGCCGTTGCTGGCGGCGCGCGGCCTGCTGCTGGTGGGGCTGGACATGATCGGCAACCGGGTGACCGAGATCAATGTCACGAGCCCGACCTGCTTTCAGGAGATTCAGCAGCAGACCGGCTTTGATGTGCCCGCCATGTTTGTCGATGCGCTGGAGGCGGTGCTGGCTGTTGCGCCGACAAAGGTGCGGGCATGACGCCCGACGAGCCGGGCACCAAGCCCAAGGCACCCGAGGCCGTGGTCAATGCGCAACCGAGCGCCGGACCGCCCGCACAACCCCGCAATCCCCTGCACGGGGTGACGCTGGATGCCATGGTCACCGCCTTGGTGGAGCACCACGGCTGGGCTGGGCTGGGCGAGCGCATTCCGGTGCGTTGCTTCAATGTTGACCCGAGCGTGGCCTCAAGCCTGCGCTTCCTGCGCAGAACACCGTGGGCGCGCGCGAAGGTTGAGGGGCTTTACCTCGCAACGCTTCGGGCGCAGCGGCGCGCATCGCGCCACGGTTAGCGCCCGGTCAATCGCCAACAGGCAGCCTGGTGAGGGCAGTCCATGGCTTGAGCGCCCGCTCACCCTGCCAATCGGCCACGTTTGTCTCTTCGCGGGAGCAACCCTGTTTGTGGCGCGCCAGGGCTTGGGTTACAAACGGTGCCCAACCCAGTGAACCCTGTCTCAAACCCGCCCATGCCCGACACGCTTGATCTGTCATCTGCTGTTTTCACCAAGACCGACATCGGACAGCAAGAAATTCGAACCCGATCGCTGGGTCTGAGTCCGCTGGTGCGCCGCATCCTGGTGATCGCCGATGGCAAGAAGAGTGGGGCTGAGCTGGCGGCCTTTCTGCCGAACGCCAATGCCATCCATGCGGTGCTGGAGCAGCTGCTCAGCCTGAGCTGTCTGCGTTCAGAAACAAGCATCGACACACCCGGTCGCCCTGCCCCCAAGACCAGCACCAAATTAACCCGGTCGGGCGCCAGCGCAGCACCGTTGGTTGACATTCCTGAGCTCCCGCCAGCCGCCATGCGCAGCGCCAAAGACAACGAGATGGCACGCAACTTCATGATCAACTCGATCAACTCGATCATCGGCCTGCATTCGCGGATTTCACTCATCACAGACATCGCAGCCGCCACGGGAACAGAAGAATTGCGCCATGCCTACTTTGCCTGGCAGGCCAGCATGGGCGACCACGGCATGGGCAAGAAGCGCTTGCCCGAGCTGACAGAAAAGCTGTTCAAGGTGCTGTGAACACGCGGCTTGCACGCCGCGCGTCAGCTGCTGACTCAAGGTTTTGCGCTGCCGGAAAACACGTTGAGCACCACAACGCCCGCAACGATCAGCCCCATGCCCAGCGCGGCGGCCAGGTCGATGGTCTGGTCGTAGACCACCCAGGCCACCAGGGTGATCAGCACGATGCCCAGGCCCGACCAGATGGCGTAAGCCACGCCAACCGGGATGGTTCTCAAGACCAGCGAGAGGCAATAGAACGCCACCGCATATCCCAGCACCACAACAACCGAGGGCGCCAGCCGGGAGAAGCCCTCACTGGCCTTGAGCGCGCTGGTGCCCACCACCTCGGCGGCGATGGCGATCGCGAGCAGCAGCCAAGCGTTCATGCGTCGGCTCCAGCGCTCAGAGTTTTTCGGTCTCGCCCGCTTTGGGCTGCCACTTCATCAGCCGCTTCTCGATCTTGCTCACGGCGCCATCAAGCACCAGCGCAAAGCAGGTCAGCACCAGAATGCCGGCCATCACGGTGTTGATGTCGAACTGGCCCTCGGCCTGCAAGATCAGATAGCCCACGCCACGCGAGGAACCCAGGTATTCGCCCACCACCGCGCCCACGAACGCCAAGCCGACCGAGGTGTGAAGCGAGCTGAATACCCAGCTGGTGGCGCTGGGCAAATACACATAGCGCAGCAACTGCTTTTTGTTGGCACCCAGCATGCGCGCGTTGGCCAGCACCACCGGGCTCACCTCTTTCACGCCCTGGTAGACGTTGAAAAAAACGATGAAAAACACCAGCGTCACACCGAGCGCCACCTTGGATGCCATGCCCAGGCCGAACCAGACCGCGAAGATGGGTGCCAGGATGATGCGCGGCATGGAGTTGAGCGCCTTGATGTAGGGCTCCAGGATCGCCGAGGCCATGGGGCTGAGCGCCAGCCACAGGCCCGCGCCCAGACCGCTGGCAGCGCCAATGCCAAAGGCCATCAGCGTCTCGGCCAGGGTCACATAGAGGTGGATGTAGATGTCGGCATCGGTGACAAACCAGACCCAGATACGCTCAAAAATCTTCAGCGGCTCACCGAAGAAAAACGCAGCCTGGCGGTCGTTGTCGAACATGAAGTTTGGCAGCAGGCCGGGCTTGGTCATCGCGTGCCAGAACACGAAGATCAGCACCAGAATGCCGATCTGCCACAGGCGCAGGGTGGCGGCGCGGGGTTTGATGAGGTTCCACATGGTGTGCGTTGGCTCAGGCCACTTTCTGCAGTTGTTGCTGGTAGCCCTTGAGCACCTCTTCGCGCAGCACTGCCCAGATGGCGGCGTGCAATTCCAGGAAGCGGGGCGTCTTTTTCACCTCTGCCACATCGCGCGGTCTCGCCATATCGATGGTGAATTCACCAATGACACGCGCGGCTGGACCGGCGCTCATGATCACCACACGGTCGCTCATGGCGATGGCTTCGTCGAGATCGTGGGTGATGAACAGGATGGCTTTGCGTTGATGACCCTCCGAGGCGGAGTGTTTCGGGCTTGGGGTGGCCCGGCGCCCTTCTCCGCTCCAGAGCGCCAGTACCTCGTTCTCCATGAGCTGACGGGTCTGGATGTCGAGGGCGGAGAACGGTTCATCCATCAGGATGATGTCGGGGTCGAGCACCAGGGTTTGCGCCAGGCTGGTGCGCTTGCGCATGCCACCGCTGAGCTGGTGCGGGTAGCGGTCGCCAAAGCCGCCCAGGCCAACGCGGCGCAACCAGTCTTCGGCTTGCGCCCGAGCTTCCGGTTCAGGGGCGTCACGAAACTCCAGACCGGCCATCACGTTTTGCAGCGCGGTGCGCCAGGGCATCAGGCTTTCGGTCTGGAACATGTAGCCCGCTCGCGTGTTCACATCGTGCAGCGGTTCGCCAAAAACGTGGGCTGTGCCCTGGCTGGGGGCGAGCAGCCCAGCCGCCACGTTGAGCAACGTGCTCTTGCCGCAGCCGGTCGGACCGACCACGCTCACGAACTCCCCCGCGCCCACGGTAAGGTTTACCTGCTCAACAGCGGTGTAGCGCTGGCCAGGGTCGTCCTTGCTGATGAATGTGCAGGCAACGTCGCGGAGTTCGATGGCGGGTTTCATGTGGGTGCTTGGGGCGTCGTGGGCCATGTGTGGAGTGGGGATTCGGCAAAGATCGCCATGAGCTTGAGCAAGAACCCAGCCCTTGCACAACGCAAGGGAGTGGGGTGCGGCATCCGGCGCGCATGTCCCCGCCCAGAACGCCTGCGATCCGGCTTTGCCGGTCGGTCTACAGCGCCCCTTGGGAGGCAGAGCGCGGCGACGGGAGTGGGTCTCGCCGTGCGCAGCGCGGGTTGTTATCTGTACTTTGCGTTTGCCTTCTTTGCAAACGCGTTGGTGTACACCGCTGTCAGATCCAGCTTGGCCGCCGCCAGCTTGGCGTCGGCGCTGGCCAGTGCGCGCAAGGCGGTCTCCGGGCCTTTGGCCGGGAACATGCCGTCTGGCGACAAGGCCTTTTGCGCGGCCAGGAAGCCGTCGATGTAGATCGCGCGGTCGCCCAGCAGGTAACTCTCGGGCACCACCTGGATGATGTCGCCCGGGCCGGCGTTCTGTATCCACTGGTTGGCGCGCACCATGGCGTTGGCCATGGCCTGCACCGTGTTGGGGTTCTTGTCGATGAAGGACTGCGGGGCATACAGGCAGCCGCCGGGCATGGGGCCGCCAAAGATCTTTTCCGATTCGGCCACGATGCGGGTGTCGGCCACGATTTTGAGATCGCCAGAACGCTGCAGCAGGGTGATCACCGGGTCGAGGTTGCTGATGGCGTCGATCTGGCCCGAGCGCATCGCAGCCACCGCGCCGCTGCTGGCACCGACACCGATGATGCTCACATCGCTGGGCTTCAAGCCCGCCTTGGCGAGCACGAAGTTGGCCATGATGTTGGTCGAGCTGCCAGGCGCCGTCACGCCAATTTTCTTGCCTTTGAGGTCGGCCACGGTCTTGAAGTTGGGCATCGTTTTGGGATTGACACCCAGCACAATCTGCGGCGCGGCGCCCTGCAGCACGAAGGCACGCATGTCCTGGCCCTTGAACTGCATGTTGATGGTGTGCTCGAAAGCACCCGAGACCACGTCGGCGCTGCCGCCCACCACCGCGGCCAGCGCACGCGAGCCGCCTGCGAAGTCAACGATGGTGAGATCGAGCCCTTCGTCCTTGAAGTAGCCGAGCTGCTCGGCGATGGTCAGCGGCAGGTAATAAAACAGGTTTTTCCCGCCCACGGCGATCATCACCTTGGGCTTCTCGATCGCCTGCGCAAACACCAGGCGTGGAAGGGCGGCGGCGGCGATCGAGCCTGCGATGAGATGGCGTCTTTGCATGGTGTCTCCGGTGAGTGAACATGAGGTCAGCGTGAGGTCAAGGCCTCCCTGTCGAATCTCCCATCCTACTGCCGACACCGGGGATTCGAACCCGGACCTTCCCTATGGCAGTCCGGCTTTCCTGCGCAGCGGATCAGGCGACCGGCAGCCCGTCGACAAACACGCGCAGCTCACCCGGGGCAAACGCGGTCCAGGTTTCGTTTGATGTCAGCGGCGTGGTGACGATCACCGCCGCGCGGTCGCCGGGGTGGTTGAGTTCGGCGAAGTTCACCGTGTAGTCCTGGTCCATCAGCGTGGCCTGTGAAAACGGGTGCTGGCGGGTGAGGTGGTAGAGCTTGGTGCTGCAGTGCGCCCACATCGCCTCGCCGTTGGAGAGCAGGAAGTTGGCGGTGCCGAAGGCCGCAATCTGCGGGATCAGCTCGCGCAGGGTGTGGGTGAGTTCTTCCACCGACGGCAGCGCCGCGTGTGACTTGGCGAGTTCTTGCATCAGCCAGCAAAACGCGCGCTCGCTGTCGGTGCTGCCCACCGGATGAAACGCGCTGTGCAGCCGGGGGTAGTAATTTTTCAGGTCGCCGTTGTGGGCAAACACCCAGTGGCGGCCCCAGAGTTCGCGGGAGAACGGGTGTGCGTTTTCCAGCACCACCGCGCCCTCGGTGGCCTTGCGCACATGGGCAATGATGTTCTTGCTTTTGAGCGGGTAACTGCGCAGAAACGCCGCCATCTGCGACTCTGCCGCGTTCTCGTGGTCGACAAACAGCCGCAGCCCGCGCCCTTCAAAAAACGCGATGCCCCAGCCATCGGCATGGTGGTCGGTCTTGCCCCCGCGCTGGCAAAAGCCGGTGAAGCTGAACGAGGCGTCAGTGGGGGTGGCGCAGTTGAGGCCGAGGAGTTGGCACATGGTGGGGGATTCGGTGATTCGCCAAACAACCGTGACAACATTTGTTTTGCCATCGGCTGCGTGCGCATTGAAGAGAGCACAGAAACAGTTTGCTCGCAGACGATCAGGTGTGCCGATAGGCCAAACCCATTTCGCCTGCAATGGCGTTCAGCCGCTTGTCCAGCGTCCAGAGCAAGGTCTGTTGACCCAGCAGTGCCGATGCCAGCAGGCTGAGATCGACAAAAGCACAGCCCCGGCCAAAGATCGCTTTTTGTTCAAGCAGTGCCAGCAGCTCACCTGCGGTGGCCACTGGCGATGTTTCAAGTTCGCCGAGCATGGTGATGATTTGGTGACGTTGCGGTGGCGTGCCACAGGCAACTTCCACCACCACGTGCGGATGGCAGACCACCCAGCCGCCATGCAACAGCGCCACCAACGGTTCGTTGCGCTGTTTGAAATGAGCCACCCACACCGAGGTGTCAACCAGCACCTTCACTGGGCAGGCGCTTCGTCGCGACGGCGAGGCGCGAGCGTGATTTCCGGGGCTTGCCCGCCGAGCGCGGCCAAGCGGCGCGCTGTCTGCCGCTGAATGAATGCTTTGACGCACTCCTTGAACAACTCGGAGCGCTCGGTGCCCGGGTCTGCGAGCGCAAGCGCCTTGGCAAACAGTTCGTCGTCAATCGTCAGCGTGGTTCGCATGCATGCCTCACATCAAAGAAAGCATCATTTTGCGCTGAAATCCGCATCAATCGAACTGTTCGACCAATTCAAGTCCCAGTACTCGGCGCTTCCCGCAACCGCCAAGCCGCCACCAGCGCCAGTGCGCACACCACCGCCAGCATCAGAAACGTCTCGTTGAACGCGGTCAAACGCGCCGGGTTGGTGCTGGCCGTGTCCAAGCGAAAGCCGTAGGCGCTGATGCGCCATTCGAGCACGATGCCGCACAGGCTCACGCGGCACTGGCCGCGCGAAAGCAAGCCCGAAGCAGGTGGAGCGAAGACGCGAGCGCCTGACAGCGGCTCACGGCTCGCTCCCTGCTCCTTTTGCACCAAGAACGGTGGTATCCAGCTTCAACGGTTGAACACTTGCTCGGCAAAGCTGGCTATTTCGGCGTTGAAAGCGCCAGGTGCTTCTGCGAACGGGCAATGTGCCGTTCCTTCAATCATCGAAAGCCTAGCCCCTTGAATCTTCCCAACGATGTGATCACTTGCTGCGGGCAGAATAATTTCGTCGTCTGTGCCATGCAGCACAAGTGTTGGCACGGTTACCCCTGCCAAAATGTCGTCGTTGTCGACCGTCCGACTGAACAGCCCGAGGCGCACTGCGGGAGTCGCCGTCAGGTTGTATCCCAGCGCCTCGTAGTAGTCTCTGTCAGTCATCGGCTGCGCTTGGCAGTCGCGTACAAACTGCCCCATGGTGTCGCTGGCTGTGGCAGCGTCGGTAGAAAAGACGGCGGGCAAATGTTTCAACAGCTTGGGACCCAGCAGCGTCCCGGCTTGGTCCGAGCCGACTTTGGTGACTGCGCCGCAAAACACCACGCCTGCAAGTTTCTTACTACCGTGGTGGCGCAAGAAGTCGCAAACCAGCAGGCCGCTGTATGACCAGCCCACGAGAAGCGTGGATCGAAGGCCGAGCGTTTCAATCACCGCATCCACATCATTCGCCCACAGCTCGCTTGCGGTGTAGTGAGCAGCGTCGCTGGGCTTGTCTGACGCGCCATGACCTCGTATGTCCATGGCGACCAACCGGTATCTAAGATCCAAATCGCTTTCGAACTGATGCCGCCAAGCTTGAGCGGCCTGAGAGAAACCGTGTAGAAACAGGATTTCCGGTCCATCAGGCTGGCCGCATTCAAGAACGTTGAGCTTGACGCCCCCGCCTCCAATAACCGAGTGCTTTTTCATGTGTATCTCTCATTCGAGTCGAGTCATCAAATGCCCCCTAGCTTCACCAAGTGTCCAGGCCAAGGGGTTGCGTCGGGCTTGGTTTGTTTACGCAGCTTCTAGCTCGAGCAGCTCCTTGGCCAACCCCACCCCGATAGGCGCGTCTGCCTCGCCTCGCATCTGCTTGAGCAAGGTCTCGTTGTCGAAGTAGATGCGTTCGGCGAGCAGTTTGTCGGCTTCTTTGCCCTCGCCAAAAATATAGAACGCTGCAAGTTCGAAGCTCACCTTCTTGCCCGTCGGCTCGACGCCGCAGTACTCACCGCGATGCGTCCCTGTGATCGTCACTTCGCGCACCGACACGCCTGGTGAATCGCACTCGCCGGTGACTGTAATGTGGAAGTCGGGGACTGCTTTGTCGAATATCTCGTAGAAGTCCACCACGCCCTTGAACCCGTCGAACTTTGACGACAGCGGCACTACGTCGTAGTAAGCGCGTTCATCTTGGATGAAGGTGTCGTAAACCGCCGGCCACTCGTGGGCATTCTCGGCGCGCATGTGCTCATCGATTGTCTTGCGCTGAATAGCGATGCGCTCGTCGGCCTTCATGTTGCTTTGCATGTCTGTCTCCATCAGGGTAAGTGGTTTTCGCCTTGCAGGCAGTCGGTAACGGGATGCCACCAACAAAATCATCTTACATACGCATACGCGTCTATGTCAACAGTGTTGCTATTGATTTGAATGAGTACAATTCTGCAAGCTCCCGCACGCACCCAAGCACCAGAACCATGCCAGCCACCAAAGAAACCCAAGTCAGGAGCGCAGCGCGAGGTCGCGGTGGTGCAGGCAATCAGTCACTTAGCCCTTCAACTGTGCCATCGGTTGATGTCGACGCGCTGATCGTTGCTTTTCACGAGGCGTTTCGTGGGATCGTTCAGGAGGCAGATGCGTTGCTCGCGGTGCAAAGACTGGGGCGAAGCCATCACAAGGTGCTGTTTTATGTGGCTCGACATCCGAACTGCAAAACGGTTGACGTCCAAGCATTCGTAGGCGTTTCGCGTCAGGCGCTCCAGCGCCCGGTATCAGATCTGCATCGACTCGGATTGATCGAAACATTGGTGAGTGCAGAGAATCGGCGGACACATCTGCTTCGTCTATCCGCACTGGGTGAAGTACTCGAGCACGAGGCCACCGAGCTGATTAGAAGGCACTTTCGCGAGGTGTTTTCAGGCCTTTCTTCGGGGAAAGCCGACGGATGGCTGGGAATCACCCGAGCACTGGCAGACTCCGCGCGTGGCTGAGGTGCCCGGCAACAATGGGTAACTTCGGGTGAGATGCGCTGTTCCTTGCCTCGGTCGTTCCAATGTAGGAACAGCAACAGCCATATTAGGGCGATTCACCTGCTTTATGGCAGCCTGCCAAGGCAAGGCATCTACTTTAAGTGCGGCTTCGGCTTTTGTTAACGCTGATCCTCTGCGCTGACCTCAGCGACTAGCGAGGGTTCTGCGCTTCCCGCAACCGCCAAGCCGCCACCAGCGCCAGCGCGCACAGCGCAGCCAGCATCAAAAAGGTTTCGTTGAAGGCGGTCAGGCGGGCTGGGTTGGTGCTGGCCGTATCCAGCCGAAATCCGTAGGCGCTGATGCGCCATTCGAGCACGATGCCGCACAGGCTCACGCCAGCCGCACCGCCGAGCATGCGCAGGAAATTGATCACGCTGGAGCCTTGCGGAATGTGCGTGTGGCCCAGGCCACGCATGGCGCCGATGTTGAGCGAGGGCAAGATAAAGCCCAGCCCGATGCGGCCAAGAATGGCCCAGCTCACCAGCAGCGCAATGGTGGTGCCGGGCCGGCTCAGGTCGATGGTGACCATGAGCGCGAACGAGGCAGCGAGCAGCACCAGGCCGATGCTGACCAGCCGGTGCGTGGGCTGGCGGTCGGCCAGGCGGCCGACGATGGCGATGGTGACGGCCAGCACCAGGCCGGCCGGCAGCAAGATGCCACCCACGTACGACGCCGACAGGCCCAGCCCCATCTGCATGTAAACCGGCAACAAGTAGGTTGAGCCGAACAGTGCAATGCCGTAGATGAAGGCGACGATGCTGCCCATGGCAAAACGCCGGTCGGTGAACATCGAGAGGTTCATGAGCGGTGCCACCGCGCCATCGGGTCGGCGGCCCTGGTTCTTGAGCATGCGCCGCTGCAATGTCACGAAGCCGACCAGCGCCAGCGCGGCGCTGCCCAGGAATACCGCTGCGCTGCCGGTACCGCTGTGCAGCGCCACCAGGCCATTGAGCAGGCACAGGGTGCCCACCGTGGCCAGCAGCAGGCCCGGCCAGTCCAATGTGGCACCGCGCGGGTCGGCGGCAGCGCCACCTGGTGCGTTGGTCGGCACATAACGGCGCGCCAGCCACAGCGAGACCAGGCAAAACGGCACCACCATGTAGAAGATGGAGCGCCAGCCCAGGCCGTCCACCAGCAGGCCGCCGATGCTGGGCCCGATGGCCGGCGCCAGCACCACGCCCATGCCAAAAATGCCGCTGGCGCGGCCCTGCTCGTTGGGCTTGAAGGCACGCAAGATAATGATGGCCGGGATCGGCTGCACCACGCCCGCTGCCAGGCCTTCGGCTACGCGCGCGACCAGCACCAGCGGGAAGTGCTGCGCCAGCCCACCCGCTACGCCGCCAGCCAGCAACAGCCACATGCAGCCTTCGTAGGTGCGCCGGTAGCCGTAGCGCGAGAGCAGCCAGGGCGTGGTGAGCATGGACACCGTCATCGCAGCCATGAAGCCCGAGCTGACCCACTGGGCGCGCTCCTGGCCGAGCCCGAAATGCTGGCTCAGGTCGGGGATCGCCACGTTGATGATGGTCGACGACATGATCGACGCCATCGTGCCCACCATCACCGACAGCAACAGCAGCCAACGGTAGCGCTCGCCGTGGCGCGCACGCAAGGCGGCAATCGAGTGGTCCGGCGCCTGGGGCTTGAGCGGCGCGTTCATGGTTTTGTGGTTCTGCGACGCTGCGCGTCTTGCCACACGCGCCACACCAGCAGCAGCGCTGGCACGCTGTGCAGCAGCAGATCGAATATGTCGAGTGGGCGGGTCAGCTGGCCCTGCGTCAGTGTGCGCAGCTTTTCGATCAGGTGTGGCTCGGGTAGCACCGGCGCCATCAGCAGCCAGAGCGCGATCAGCACCAGCCACAGCAGCGCAATGCGATCAAACCAGCGCATCAGGCACCAGAGGTGTCGCGGCTTTGTGCGGCAGCATCGTCGGCAACGCAACGTGCGCAAATGCAGGCCACATTTACCCTGTCAGCGGGCAGTCGGACCAGCAGGTCGGCGGAGAAGCTGACGGAGAAACACCAGCAGGTGGGCTGGGCTTGGCCGGTGGTCTCTTTGAGCGCGATGGCGCAGCTGTTTGCACCACCGCACAGGGGGCAGCAGCTGGTATCGAGAGGGATCGCTTGGGTGTCGAACATGGGCGTTTACAAGTAGGGGGTGTGGTAATTTACAGCGGCTTATGTTCACCTGTCCTCGGTTTCCCTGCTCCGTCTTTGTTCGCTCACTGTGCGTTGCCGTCTGGTGCGCCGCGCTGTCGCTGGGCGCAACCGATGCGAACGCCGCCGGTGCGTTGGCGCACAGCGTGCCCAACAACCTGGCCCAGCGCATGATGGCCTGCACCCTGTGCCACGGTGCGGAGGGCCGCGCCACCGCCAGCGGCTACTTCCCGCGCATCGCCGGCAAGCCAGCCGGTTACCTCTTCAACCAGCTCACCCACTTTCGTGACGGCCGTCGGCAAAATCCTGGCATGGCCAACCTGCTTGACCACCTGTCCGACGCCTACCTGCGCGACATCGCCGAGCATTTCGCCGCCATCGACCTGCCGTACCCGCCGCCACAAACCAGCCGTGTCCCGCTTGAGGTGCGGGAGCGCGCCGAGGCGCTGGTGCGCCTGGGCGATCCAGCGCGAAAGTTGCCGGCCTGCGTCGCCTGCCATGGCGAGCGGCTCACCGGTATGAATCCGGCCGTGCCTGGCCTGCTGGGGCTGCCGCGCGATTATTTGATCGGCCAGCTCGGCGGCTGGCAGACCGGTCTGCGCCTCGCACACGCGCCAGACTGCATGGGCCAGGTGGCCAAGGCGCTGTCGCCCGCCGAGGTCGGCGCGCTGGCCACCTGGCTGTCTGCTCAGGCACTGCCCGCCAACACGCGCCCCGCACCGCCGGCCGCGCAAGCCTTGCCGTTGCGCTGCGGCAGCGAGCTGCCGTGAGGGCCTGAACATGGCACAGACCACCCAAGTTTCGCTTGTGCGGCGGCTGCTGAGCGTGGCAGCGGCGGCGGCACTGGTCGCTGTGCTGGCGCTGCTGTTCGTCCTGTGGCGGCAGCTCGGTGCGGCTGCTTTGCCCGCGCTGGACGGCCCCCGCCCGGTGGCGAGCAGCGCGCTGGTCGAGCGCGGCGCCTACCTGGCGCTGGCCGGCAACTGCGCTGGTTGCCACAGCGCACGCGGCGGCCAGCCCTATGCGGGCGGGCGGGCCATTGCGACCCCGTTTGGCACCGTGTTTGCTGGCAACCTCACGCCCGATGCCGAGACCGGCCTGGGCCGCTGGAGCGCCGGGGCTTTCTGGCGCGCCATGCACCATGGGCTGTCGCGCGACGGCCGCCTGCTGATCCCCGCCTTCCCGTACGACAGTTACACCCAGATCAGCCGTGCAGACAGCGATGCGCTTTACGCCTATCTCGGCAGCTTGCCCGCCGTGTCACAAGCCAACCGGCCTCACGCGCTGCGCCGGCCCTACAACACCCAGCTTGCGCTGGCCGCCTGGCGTACGCTGTATTTCGAGCCGCAGGCGTTTGCGCCCGACATCACGCAAAGCGCCGAGTGGAACCGGGGCGCCTACCTGGTGCGCGGTCTGGGCCACTGCGCTGCCTGCCACTCGGCGCGCAACGCGCTCGGTGGCCTGGCCGGCGATCTCGCGGGCGGCCGCCTGCCGCAACCAGCCTGGCTCGCGCCTTCGCTGCGCGCCGAAAGCGAGGCGGGGGTGCAGCACTGGGACACCGCGCGCACGGTGGAGCTGCTACAGCGCGGCACCACCGAGGGCGCTTCGGTGATGGGCCCCATGGCCGAGGTGGTGTTTGAGAGCACACAGCACCTGAGCAGCGGCGATCTGCGCGCGATGGCGATCTACCTGCAAGCACTGGCGCTGCAGCCTGTGGCGCAGCCTGTGTTCGAGCCAGCGCGTGGCGACCAACTTGCGCTGGGCCAAAAAGTCTACGAACAAAACTGTGCCGACTGCCACGGCGCACAAGGCCAGGGCGCAGCGGGTGCCTACCCCGCGCTGGCTGGTAACCGCGCTGTCACCCAGGCGCGGTCGGCGAACCCGGTGTTGGCGGTGCTGGCTGGCGGGTTTGCGCCCACCACCGCCGGCAACCCCCAGCCTTACGGCATGCCGCCGTACCGCACGCTGCTGACCGATACCGAGATTGCTGCTGTCGTCACCCACCTGCGCCAGTCCTGGGGCAACCGCGCCTCGGCGGTGCGACCTCACGATGTGCAGCAGCTGCGCTGAATCGGGCCGACGCGCAGATCCCCGCCCAGCGCCGGCTTGGTCGCTGTTTTACAGGGCTGCTTGCCGCCCCTTTTTTTGAGTAATCTCCATGAAAAGTACCTGGATTTTGGTTGGTGTGGCGGCTGCGACGGCGCTGCTGGTGCTTGGCGGATGCGCCGCCTCGCGCATCAGCACCGCAGCACAGCTCGCGCGCGAGAGCGAGCCCTTTCAACACAACCCGCCCAACGCCACCCTGCGCCTGCTCATCGTGGGCGACAGCACCGGCGTGGGCACCGGCGCCAGCGCGCCACGCAACAGCCTGGCCGGGCTGCTGGCGCAAGCGTTTCCCCGGCTGGCCATCGACAACCTGGCGCAAGACGGCGCCACATTTGAAGGTGTGGTGAAGCAGTTGCAACGCGACACCGTGCGCTATGACGCGGTGCTGATCCAGGCCGGCGGCAACGACGTGATCCGCCTGCGCGGCGACGAGGCGATGCGCGCCGACATCGAGCGCGCTATCGCGCTGGCGGCCGGGCGCGCCGAGCGCGTGCTGGTGATGCCGGCTGGCAACGTGGGCAACGCACCCTTCTTTTTCCCCCCGTTGTCCTCGCTCATGAGCAGCCGCGCCGAGCGGCTGCAAGGCTTTGTGAAAGCCGCTGCGCAGCAGCACGGCGCGGTCTACATCGACCTGTTCAAAGACGCGGCCAAGGACCCGTTTGCCAACAACCCAGGTCTGCATGCGGCCGATGGCCTGCACCCGAGCGACGCCGGTTACCGCATCTGGTTTGACGAAATAATGCGCCAAGCCGACCTGCCCACCTTGCTGGCCCGCGCGCGGTAGCGGCGCAGCAACAGGCGTTTGACGCCTGCGTGACCGGTCTTCAGCACACCGCTTTGAGAAGATGGGGCGCATGAACACCACCGCCACACCCGCCCCTGACCCAGCTTCTGACAAAGGTCACATCACCACCGAGGTGCGCGGGCATCTGCTGCTGATCGGCATCAACCGACCCGCCAAGCGCAACGGCTTCACGCCCGCCATGCTGCGCGCCCTGGCCGAGGCCTATACCCGGCTCGATGACGATCCCGCGCTGCGTGTCGGCCTGCTGTGGGCCCAGGGCGATCACTTCACCGCCGGGCTGGACCTGCCCGCGTTCGCGCCGCTCATGCAGCGCGGCGAATACGCTGTGCCGCATGGCCTGGTGGACCCGCTCAACCTGGGCGACGCCGGCTGGCGCCGCCGCACAAAACCGATGGTGGTCGCGGTACAAGGCATTACCCTCACGCTCGGCATCGAACTCATGCTGGCGGCAGACATCGTGGTGGCTGCCGACAACTGCCGCTTCTCGCAGCTCGAAGTCAAGCGCGGCATCATGGCCACCGGCGGCGCCACGCTGCGCATGGCCGAGCGCGCCGGCTTGGGAAATGCCCTGCTGCACCTGCTCACCGGCGACGAGTTCGACAGTGCCGAGGCTCTGCGCCTGAATTTCGTGCAGCGCGTGGTGCCCGCAGGTCAAGCGTTCGATGCAGCGCTGCGCATCGCAGAAACCATCGCCGAACAAGCCCCACTGGCGGTGATCGCCACCCGACTCAACGCCTGGAAAGCGGTGGAGCAAGGCCCGCTGGCCGCTGTGGCCGAGTTCGACGCCACGCAGCAGCGCCTGGCCAACAGCGCTGATGCGAAAGAGGGCGTGGCGTCTTTTCGGGAGAAGCGGGCGCCGGTGTTCAAAGGGCGCTAAATTCACCGGCGTTTCGGGCGCGAGTCACCCGCTGAGCGTGAACCGATCCACCAGCGCCTCACCCCAGCCCCAAGGCCCGGTGAGCGTGAGCGTCACCGTGGTCCAGCCGCCGTCGGTTTGTACCTGTTGCTCGGCGTCCCAGGCGCCGCCTTCGTCCAGCGCGCCGCGCGGGCCTGGGCGGTGCGCTTCGGCCCAGGCCATCACCCGCTGCACCTCCGCCAGCACGGCGGGCAGATCGGCAGCGCGCACGCTGGCCATGGCGTCCCAGCTGCCGTTGTCAGCACCGTCGTCGCTGGCGTCAAAGATGAGGTAGTGCAGCGTCATACGGGCGATTCTCCACGGATCGCCCGCTACCGAACGGCACAATGCGCGCTGGAGGTAGCAACCGACATGGCCCGTATTTTTGACAACATCCAGCAAGAGCTGCTGCAAGCACTCCGCGCCACCCTTTTGGTGTCCAAAAGGGCCGATTTTTGTGTGGGTTACCTCAACCTGCGGGGCTGGCAAGCGATCGACGATCTCATTGCCCCGTGGGACCCTGCGCAAGGTCAGGTCTGCCGCGTTTTGGTGGGTATGCAGCGCCCGCCGCAGGAAGAGATTCGCGAGCTGTATCGGCTGGCTGACAGTCCTGAGAACCTGATCGACAACGCCACGGCCAGCCGTGTGAAGGCGCAGTTTGCAGCCCACTTGCGCGAGCAGATCACGCTGGGCATCCCAACAGGGAAGGACGAAGCCGGTCTGCGTCGCTTGGCGCGCCAGCTCCGGGCGCGCCAAGTCGTCGTTAAGTTGTTTCTGCCGTACCCGCTGCACGCCAAGCTGTACCTGCTGTTTCGCGACGATGCCAACAACCCCGTCACCGGTTTTGTCGGCAGCAGCAATTTGACGCTTGCTGGCCTGTCCAGACATGGCGAGCTGAACGTGGACGTGCTTGACCACCTGGGTACCCAAAAGCTGTCCGAGTGGTTCGACGCGCGTTGGGGCGACCGCTGGGCTTTGGACGTGTCAGACGACCTCGCCGCCATCATCGAAAGCAGCTGGGCGCGCGAAGACGCCATTCCCCCGCACCACATCTACCTCAACATCGCGTACCACCTCAGCACGGAGGCACGCGCCGGACTGAGCCAGTTTCGACTGCCGGCGCGCTTCGAGCAGGAGCTGTTTGAGTTTCAAAAAAGCGCGGTGAAGATCGCCGCACGCCACCTGCACCGTCGGGGCGGCGTGATGATTGGTGATGTGGTGGGTCTGGGCAAGACCATGATGGCCACCGCCTTGGCCCGCATGTTTGAGGACGATCTGGGCTTTGAGACGCTGATCATCTGCCCCAAGAACCTGGAGCCCATGTGGGAGCGCTACCGAACCGAATACGGCTTGCGCGGCATGGTGCTGCCGGTGTCACAGGTCATCAAAAAGCTGCCCAACCTCAAGCGTTACCGTTTGGTGCTGATCGATGAAAGCCACAACCTGCGCAACCGCGAAGGCAGGCGCTACAAGGCCATTGCCGAGTACATCAAAAGCTGCGACGCCAAGGTCATTTTGCTCACCGCCACGCCCTACAACAAGACCAAGCACGACCTCTCAGCCCAGCTGCGCCTGTTCATTGACGAGCGCGCCAACATCGGCATCCGCCCCGAGCGGCACATGCGCAAACACGGCATCAGCGAGGCCGAGTTCGAGCGCAAAAACCAGTGCCGGGTGAACTCCATCCTGGCCATTGAAAAGAGCGACGAGTTCGACGACTGGCGCGAGCTGATTCGGCTCTACATGGTTCGCCGCACCCGCAGCTTCATCATCCAGCACTACACCGAGGCTGACAAAAACGGCCGCCGCTACATCGCCGGGCAAGACGGTGAGAAGCGCTATTTCCCTCTGCGCAAACCCTTGTCGGTCACCTTCGCGGTTGATGAAAACGACCCCAGCGACCGCTACGCCCGCTTGTATTCAACGGGTGTTGTCGAGCAGATCAACGGCTTGCACGTGCCGCGCTACGGTCTTGGCCTGTATGTCAATCCACAGGAAGAAAAGCAGGCCACCGCAGCCGAGCGCAAGCTGATCGACAACCTGGGCAAGGCAGGCAAACGCCTCATGGGCTTTTGCCGTACCAATTTGTTCAAGCGGCTCGAATCCAACGGCTTTTCTTTTTTGCAGTCGATTGATCGCCATGTTTTGCGCAATCAGATTTATCTGTATGCGATCGAGAACGGGCTGGACCTGCCGGTCGGCGTGCTCGACGCGGGCCTGCTCGACATCGAGCGCGTAGACGAAGACGCCGACGGCCTGGAGGGCGAGCCAGAAGACCTGCTCGATGGGCTGGTCGAAGCCGTGGCCGAGGCAGACGGCCTGCCCGACGGCATGGCCCGCGCCAAAGCCGTTTACGACCAGTACCACCGAGACTTTAAGAAGCGCTTCAAGTGGATTCGCCCCGGCCTGTTCAAAACCCAGCTGGCCGAACACCTCGCGCAAGACACGCAAACCTTCACCGAGCTGCTGAACACCCAGGGCCCTTGGGCCGCCGCGCAAGACCACAAATGGCAGGCCTTGCACAAGCTGCTGACCAAAACGCATGGCAAAGACAAGGTGCTCGTGTTCACCCAATTCGCCGACACCGCGCGCTACCTGGCGCGTGAAGCGCACAAGGCGGGCATCACCCATGTGGCGCTGGCCACCGGCGCCAGCGCCGACCCTTATGCGCTGGCCTGCCAGTTCAGCCCCAAGTCCAACAACAAGGTGATGAACAAGGCCGACGAATTGCGCGTCCTCATTTGTACCGACGTGTTGTCCGAAGGCCAGAACCTGCAAGACAGCAGCGTCGTTGTCAACTTCGACCTGCCCTGGGCCATCATCCGCCTCATACAGCGCGCGGGCAGGGTAGACCGCATTGGCCAGCAGGCCGAGGAAATTCACTGCTACTCTTTTTTGCCAGCCGACGGCGTGGAGCAACTCATTCAGCTGCGCTCGCGTATCCGCCAGCGTCTGCAAGAAAACGCCGAAGTCGTGGGCACCGACGAAGCCTTTTTTGAAGACGACGAAGCCGCCACCATCCGAGACCTCTACACCGAAAAACAAGGCGTGCTCGACGACAGCGACGACGAGGTAGACCTCGCTTCCTACGCCTGGCAAATCTGGAAAGAGGCCACGCAAAACAACCCTGAACTCGCCCGCGCGGTGGAAACACTGCCGCCCGTGGTGTATTCCGCAAAAGCCTTTCAGCTCGACGAAAGCCGCTTCCCGCTGCTGGGGGCTGATGCGGCCAAGGGCGGCGCCCTGGTGTACGTGAAATCGCCCGAAGGCAACGACCACCTGACCTGGGTCGGCGCCAACGGCAAGACCGTGACCGAATCGCAATTCACCGTGCTGCGCGCCGCAGAATGCAAGCCTGACACCCCCGCTGCTGCGCGCCTAGAGCAGCACCACGACTTGGTCGCAACCGGCCTGCAACTCGCCGTAAGCCAAGACAAGGCCGTGGGCGGTGGCCTGGGCCGACCCAGCAGCCCGCGCCGACGCACCTACGAGCGCCTGAAGGTTTACGCCACCGAGCAAATGCAAACCCTGTTTCGCGACGAAGCGCTGGAGCGCGCGCTGGACGACATGTACCAACGTCCGCTGTTAGAAACCGCGGGCGACCTGCTCAACCGCCTCATGCGCAGCGGCGTGAACGACACCGAGCTGGCCGAGGCCGTGAAGTCGTTGCGCGAAGAAGCCCGGCTCACCTATGCCGAGGACGACGCGGCCTTGCGCGAACCGCGCGTGGTGTGCTCCATGGGGCTGATCGGGGGAGCAGACGCATGAGTTTGCGCACCATTCCAGAGAAAGAAACGCTGGAGATTGAGTTCAAGAGCGACCGCGATCCGCTCAACGACGACGCTTTGGTTGAAGCGCTGATCTGTCTGGCCAACGCCCAAGGCGGCACCCTCTTTCTGGGGGTGGAGAACGATGGCACTTTGACCGGCTTGCACCACAGCCGCCCGCAGCAAATCGCTGGTCTGGCGGCCATGGTGGCCAACCGAACCGCGCCCAGCTTGAGCGTTCAGGTCGAATCCCAGGTTCATGAAGGCCAGCGCATCGCGGTGATATCGGTGTTGCGCAGCCCCGAAATCATCGCCCGCACCGATGGGCTGGTGAAACGCCGCCGCATGGGTGGCAACGGGCAACCCGAATGCGTGCCCTTTCTGCCGCACGAGTACCCCAGCCGCCGAGCCGACTTTCGGCTGATCGACATGTCGGCCGAGCCCATGGCCGATGCCACCCTGGCAGATTTCGACCCATTGCAGCGCGAACGCCTGCGCTCGGTGATCGCCAACAACCCACGAAGCGACAAATCGCTGGTGGGCCTGAGCGATGAGCAACTTGACGGCGCGCTCTCGCTCACCGTCTCGCGCAACGGCGCGCGCAAGCCCACCTTGCTCGGTTTGCTGCTGATTGGCCGCACCGAGAGCCTGCGCCTTCAGGTGCCCACCCACGAGGTGCTGTTTCAGGTGCTGGATGGCACGCAGGTCAAGGTGAACGAGGGCTCTCGTGCGGCACTGATCGAAATCGTTGAATGGCTCGATCTGCTCTCGCGCGGCGTCAACACCGAGCAAGAGTTCAACGAAGGCCTGTTTCGCATCGGCATTGCGCGGGTCGAGGTAGATGCCCTGCGCGAAGCCATCAACAACGCGCTGGTCCACCGCGACTACGCGCGCCGGGGCCCCGTGCGGGTGTGCTGGCAAAAGAGCGACCTCATCATCAGCAACCCGGGCGGTTTTGTAGAGGGTGTCAGCCTGGCCAACCTGTTGACCACCGAGCCGCGTCCTCGCAACCCGGCCCTGGCCGACGCCTTCAAGCGCTTGGGGCTGGTGGACCGCACCGGCCGCGGCGTCGACATGATTTACACCAGCCTGCTGCGCTTTGGTCGCCCAGCGCCCGACTACGCCGAGTCCATGCTCGATCTGGTCAAGCTCAGCATCAGCACCGAGCCCGCCGACCTTGCTTTTGTTCGCATGGTGCTGCACGAAGAGGCGCGGCAAAACGGTGGGCTGCCTGTTGAGACGCTGCTGGTCTTGACCGCTTTGCGCGAGGCACGTCGGCTGAGCGCGACAGACATGGCCAAGCAACTGCAAAGCAGTGTTTCCCGGGCCACGGGCCTGATGGAGTCTTTGGCTGAAAGCGGGCTGGTGCGCGCGCACGGCAGCGGCCGCAGCCGGCAATTCACGCTCAGCCCAGCGGTGTACCGCAACCTGGGCCAAAAGGCCGAATATGTGCGCCAAGCCGCGTTTGAGCCCATTCAGCGTGTGCAAATGATCAAGAGCTACTTGCGGGAGAACGGCCAGATCCGTCGCCAAGAGGTCGCCGACCTGTGCCAACTGGCTCCCCGAGAGGCTGGGGCTTTGCTGGAGCGCATGGTCAAAAATGGTGAAGTCGAGCTGCATGGTGTGCGCAAAACGGCGTACTACACCTTGCCACCGAAGACCGAGTCTTAGCCGGCGTATGGCGGTTTATGACGGTTTATGACGGGCGCCATGTTTAACAAGTGGTTGATTTTTAAGGGAAATTTTTAGAATGGCGAAAATTTATGACGTGTTTTGTCGTAACCGATGCAAAGGCGGGTGATGGCCCAACTCGACTTTCCCGCATTTGAAAAGCACCTCAAAGCCTTTGACTTTCGCCGCCTGTTTCTGGACGTGCTGGGTTGGAACCAGCCCGCCGCTGGGCGCGACTGGCAAGCCGATCAGGCGGGCGGCACCGCCTACACCCACCGCACCCTGGCCGAGCTGGGCGGCGTGGTTGCCATTCAGGTGGTGGTGGAAGGCGGCTGGCCTGATGAGGCCCAGCGCATGCGCGTCTGGAAGCATGTGGCCCACAGCCACGCCGAAAACCTGCTCATCTTCACCAACCAGCAGAGCAACGCCAGCCAAAGCCAGTGGTACTGGGTCAAGCGCGACAAACACCCCGACACCGGCAAACCCCGCCTCACCTCGCGCCGCCACGATTATTTCAAAGGCCAGCCGGTCGATCTGTTCGCCTCCAAGTTGCAGGCCATGGTGGTGGAACTCTCCGAGCTGGACACCGCTGGCCGCCTGCCGGTGCTGGAAGCCGCGCGCCGCATCCAGGCCGCGCTCGATGTCGACAAGGTCACCAAAAAATTCTTCACCGCCTACCAGCTGCAACACCTGGCGCTGCTCAGCCACATCGAAGGCATAGCCAACGAGCGCGACAAGCGCTGGTACGCCAGCGTGCTGCTCAACCGCCTCATGTTTGTCTGGTTTTTGCAGAAAAAGCTGTTTCTGGGCGGCGGCAATGCGGACTACCTGCGCACCAAGCTGGCCGAGAGCCAGGCGCGCGGCAAAAACCGTTTCTTCGGTGAATTCCTGAACGCCTTGTTTTTCCAGGCCTTCGCCCGGCCCGAGGCCGACCGCAGCCCCGAAGCCAGAGCACTCACCGGCCAGATTCCCTATTTGAACGGCGGCCTGTTTTTGCACCACAAGCTGGAGCAAGACGCCAACCGCACGCCCCGCGTAGGCACCACCCTGCGCGTGGCCGACGCCGCCTTTGAAGGCGTGTTCAACCTCTTCGCCAGCTTCTCCTGGCATCTGGACGACACCCCCGGCGGCAACGCCGACGAGATCAACCCCGATGTCTTGGGCTACATCTTCGAGAAATACATCAACCAAAAAGCCTTCGGCGCCTACTACACCCGGCCCGAAATCACCGGCTACCTGGCCGAGCGCAGCATTCACCAGCTGATCTTGGAGCGCATCCACCAGCCCGCTTTGCCCGAGCTGGGTCTGAAAGAGGTGAAGTTCGACAGCGTGCCCGACCTGCTCGCCAAGATGGACGCGCGCACCGCCCTGCGCCTGGTCAATGAAGTGCTGCCCAGCATCACCATCCTCGACCCCGCCGTGGGTTCCGGCGCCTTTCTGGTGGCCGCGCTCAAGTGCCTGATCAACGTGTATTACGCGGTGGTGGGCCGCGCCGAAATGGGCGCCAGCCAAGCGCTCACGCAATGGCTGGAGCGCATCCGCCAAGACCACCCCAGCGTGGGCTACTACATCAAGCGCCGCATCGTCACCGACAACCTGCACGGCGTGGACATCATGGAAGAGGCCTGCGAAATCGCCAAGCTGCGCCTGTTTCTGGCGATGGTGGCCAGCGTGCGCGAGGTGCAGCATTTGGAGCCCCTGCCCAACATCGACTTCAACATCTTGCCGGGCAACTCGCTGGTGGGCTTGATGCGGGTGGACGAGGTGGAGTTCAACCAAAAAAATACCCAGATCGGCCTGTTTGCCGAGACCAAGCCCCGGCCATTTGCGGAACTGCTGCACGCCAAAAACCGCAAGCTCGACATTTACCGCCATTCGGCCGAGCAACTGGGCCAGCACACCAACCTGCGCGATTTGCGCGACGACATTGATGCCGAAATGCGCGATGCCAACGGCGTGATGAACGAGCTGCTGCGCGACCAGTTTGAAAAGCTGGGCGTCAAATTTGAGCAAGCCACTTGGGACGCTGCCAAGCAAACCTTGGGCAAGCCCAAAAAACGCGCGATCGAGCGCCAAGACATCGACGCGCAAACCCCGTTTCACTGGGGCTATGTGTTCGACGACATCGTGCAGCGGCGCGGTGGCTTTGACATTGTTTTGGCCAACCCGCCGTGGGAGGTGTTCAAGCCACAGGCCAAGGAATTTTTTGCTGAACATTCGGATGTGGTCACCAAAAACAAAATGACCATCAAGGAGTTTGAGAAGGAGCAAACCCAGCTGCTGCTGAACCCGGAAGTGCGCGAGGCGTGGCTGGCGTATGAAAGCCGGTTTCCGCACCTGTCTCAGTGGTTCCGCGCCGCGCCCGAGTTCAAACACCAGAGCGCGGTGGTGGGCGGCAAAAAGACCGGCAGCGATGTGAATTTGTACAAGCTGTTTGTCGAGCGCAGTTTTCACCTGCTGCGGCCCGGCGGGCATTGCGGGATTGTGATTCCAAGCGGCATCTACACCGACTTGGGCGCCAAAGGCTTGCGCGATTTGCTGTTTGAAAAAACACAGATTGAAGGCTTGTTCTGCTTTGAAAATCGAAAAACGATTTTTGAAGGGGTGGACAGCCGCTTCAAGTTTGTCGTGCTGACGTTTGAGAAGTCGGCCCAACCGCGTTTGCAGCAAGCGGGCGAGGCCAACGCCAGCGCGCCGCTCGACGACTTGCTGGCCCCGCAAGCGATAGAAGAGGCTGGCGGCAGTGGCACCAAGCGCTTTCCGGCGGCTTTCATGCGGCACGAGGTGGAAGAGCTAGCCCGTTTTCCCGCTGAAGGGGCGTTATGGCTGGAGGTAGAACTTATCAAACGCCTGTCGCCGGACGGTCTCTTGGTCTCCGAGTTCAAGAGCGAACTCGATTTAGTCGTGGTTCAAAAGTTGTCCTGTTTTTCACGGGTGAACGAAGCGGGCAAGATTGGGATAAATGTGAAGTTTGTCAATGAATTTCACATGACGAATGACAGTCACCTTTTTTCTACTACGAGAGGCGCCGGTGATCTCCCGCTATATGAAGGCAGTACCTTCTGGCAATTTATTGGCAAATATGCCGAACCACGATATTTTCTTAGTCTGACCGATGTTGAGCAGAATCTACCAAACAGGTCGGATACGGACGAGTGGAAAACTCACCGCGATATAAAACTAGCCATTCGGTTAATAGCTTCTACGACGAATGAAAGAACTTTGATTGCTGCTGCAATTCCAGCCAACGTTGTAAGTAACCATAACGTTGGGGTCGTTGTTATGCGCGGACTAAGCGAAAAGCCATACGTCGCGCTTCTCTACTTAATGGCGCTATTTAATTCTTTTGTACTTGATTGGTTGATCCGTATGGAAGGTGCAACTTACATCAAATTTTCCAGTCTGTATCGACTTCCGGTGCCCCCCATCAGGGCAATGGGTCGAACGCTAGATGCAGTCGTGCACCGCGCTGCCCGCCTGATCTGCACCACATCCGAGTTCGACGACCTCGCCCAATCTATAGGCCTGAAACCCAAGCCTTCGACAGGCTCAAACCAAAAGGAATACGGTGCCACCGACCTCACCGAACGCGCCCGCCTCCGCGCCGAACTCGACGGCTTGGTGGCCCACCTCTACGGCCTGACCGAAGACGAGTTCGCCCACATCCTCAAGACTTTTCCGCTGGTGGCTGAACCCGTCAAAGTGGCGGCGCTCAATGCCTATCGTGATGTTGAAAGGGGCTTGATTCAATGATTACCCAACTGACACTGCGCAACTTCAAAAGCGTGGGTGAGCAAATCTACAAGTTCACCGACTTTGACCTGCTGGTCGGGCGCAACAACAGTGGCAAAAGCACGGTGCTGCAGGCACTGGCGATCTGGCAATTTTGCATGGATGAGTTCCACCGCACCAAGCGCAGCGGTATCCAAATCGTGCTGCCCAACTTCACAGCCTTGCCGGTGCCAGAATTCAACCTGCTGTGGAAAGACCGCACAGACCGCGCTTACCCCACGGATGAAACCGGGGCGAAAAAGCAAAAGTTCATCTTGATTGAAATTTTGCTGGAATGGAGCGCGCCAGGCGGCCTCACACAATCGTTTGGCGTGGAGCTTCGTTACCACTCGCCGCAAACTATCTACGTTATGCCAGTCGGCGGCTGGAAAGCGTTTAGAGAATGTGAAGAAAACGGGCAACCGCCGCGCATTGCCTATGTGCCGCCGTTTTCTGGTTTGGAGCCCACCGAGAAATGGCTGGACAAAGCGCCCATCCGGCAACAGGTCGGCAAGGGCCAACCCGGCAGTGTGTTGCGCAATCTGCTGTTGCAGGTGTGGCGCGCGCCTACCAAAGACGAAGCGGCGCCCGAACCATCCAAGCGCGGCAAACGCTCGCTGGTATCTGCCGATTGGACCGAGCTGGCCGATGTGGTGAAGCGCTGGTTTTCGGTGGATCTGATTCCCCCGCAATACGACTCGGCCAAAGATGTGTACATCGGCGTGGAGTACAAGCAAAACGGCAAGACCTACGACCTGATTTCCGGGGGCAGTGGTTTTCACCAAACCATGACCCTGTTGGCTTTTTTGTATGGCTACCAGCCCACCACGATTCTGTTGGACGAGCCCGACGCCCACCTGCATGTCAATTTGCAGCGGGAGTTGCTGGACTACTTCAAGAAGAAATCGGCCGAAAAGGGCGTGCAATTCTTGATCGCCACCCATGCAGAAGAATTCGCCAAGGGCGTGGACGCCGGGCAAATCGTGTCGCTGCTCAGGCAGGTGCCGACACGCATCGAGTCAACGCCCGCCGTCTTGCGGGCGATGTCCGATGTGTCAAACGAAGACATTGCCCGCCTGGTGGGCGCGCCCTACATGGTTTACGTAGAAGGCGAGAGCGACGAGCGCATTCTTCGCGGCTGGGCAGAGCAGTGTGGCGCGCTGCCAGTGATGGACAAGCTCTGTTTCAAGGTGATGGGCGGGGGAAGTAAACAGGAGATGAAGTCCCAGGCCGGTGCGCACTTCACGGCCTTGCGCGAGGTGGTGCATGGCGTGAAGCGCTTGATGCTGTTTGACCATGACGGTTCGGACAAAGCCTTCAGCCTAGAGGACAGCAATCCGGTGCTGGTGGAGTGGAAGCGTAAAAATATCGAGAACTATTTGCTGGTGCCGACAGCCTGGCGGCGGGTGGCGCTTCAGGTGCTGGAGACACCCGGCGGTGACCTGTTTACCCAGCCGGTTCTTCAGGTCATTGAAACTTTTTTTTCCGACCAAAACCTCACGCTGGCTGCAGGAAAGACCTGGCGCACGGTCATGGCCAACATCTTTTCGGTGGTGGATGGAAAACGCATCTTGTTTGAAAACAACGACTCGCTGTTTCACACCCTGCGCCAGGGCGATCCACCGGTGGAGGTGCTGCGTGAACGCGTCGCAGCGGCCATGACAGCCGATGAAATTCACGAAGATGTGCACCGGTTTTTCACCAAGCTGAGGGCGATGGTGGGAGCCGCCTGAAGCAGCGTGATATGCAGCGCGTGGAGCGCTGCTGGGGAGATGGTCCGCAGGTTGTACGGAACGCTTGGCGCGGTGTGTTTCTTTATCCAGAGCCGAAGATAATGAAATTGAAATGTCAGAAAATTCGTTTAAAAACAATGACTTATGGTCCGGCTCATTATCTAGTTGCCTAAATATTAGGCAGTTTTGACCCGTTGGAATTCCACGAAAAACGGCGCCCGAGGGCGCCGTTTTTGGTTTCCTCAGCCCTCGTTGTTCGTTAGGCAGCCGCCTTCACCTTCAACCGCCAGGCATGCAGCAGCGGCTCGGTGTAGCCGCTGGGCTGCTCTTTGCCTTTGAACACCAGATCAAGCGCGGCCTGGTAGGCCATGCTGGTCTTGAAATTGCCGGCCATGTTTTGGTACAGCGGGTCGCCGGCGTTTTGGCCGTCGACCACGGCTGCCATGCGCTCGAAGGTCTTGGTCACATGCGCTTCGGTCACCACGCCGTGCAGCAGCCAGTTGGCGATGTGCTGGCTGGAAATGCGCAGCGTGGCGCGGTCTTCCATCAGGCCCACGTTGTGGATGTCGGGCACCTTGGAGCAGCCCACGCCGTGGTCGATCCAGCGCACCACGTAGCCCAGGATGCCTTGGGCGTTGTTGTCAAGCTCTTGCTGTTTTTCTTCCGCGCTCCAGTCCGGGTTGCTGGAGACTGGCACGGTGAGCAGGCCACTCAGCAGGTTGTCGCGCTCGGCGTTGGCGTCGATCTGCTCCAGGCCTTTTTGCACGTCGGACACCAGCACCTGGTGGTAGTGCAGCGCGTGCAATGTGGCACCGGTGGGGCTGGGCACCCAGGCGGTGTTGGCGCCGGCTTTCGGGTGGGCAATCTTCTGCTCCATCATGGCCGCCATCAGGTCGGGCATGGCCCACATGCCCTTGCCGATTTGTGCTTTGCCGCGCAGGCCACAGTTCAAACCGACCAGCACGTTGTTGCGCTCGTAGGCCTGGATCCAGGCGCTGGTTTTCATGTCGCCCTTGCGCACCATGGGGCCGGCTTGCATGGCGCTGTGCATCTCGTCGCCGGTGCGGTCCAGGAAGCCGGTGTTGATGAAGGCCACGCGATTCGCGGCGGCGGCGATACAGGCTTTGAGGTTGACGCTGGTGCGGCGCTCTTCGTCCATGATGCCGAGCTTCACCGTGGCCTCGGGCAGGCCAAGCACCTGCTCAACGCGGCCAAACAGCTCGGCGGCAAACGCCACCTCGCGCGGGCCGTGCATCTTGGGTTTGACGATGTAAACCGAGCCCTTGCGCGAGTTGCGCACGGCGTCTTTCTTGGTCTTCTTCAGGTCGTGCAGGGCAATGGTGGTGGTGACCATCGCGTCCAGAATGCCTTCCGGAATCTCCTGGCTGTCAGCGCCCCAGAGGATGGCCGGGTTTGTCATGAGGTGGCCAACGTTGCGCAGGAACATGAGCGAGCGGCCGTGCAGACGCACCTTCTTGGCCCCGTTTGGCGCGGTGTATTCGCGGTCGGCGTTCAGGCCACGCGTCATGGTCTTGCCGCCTTTTTCAAACGACTCCACCAGCGAGCCCTGCAAGATGCCAAGCCAGTTGCGGTAGGCCAGCACCTTGTCTTGGGCGTCCACCGCTGCGATGGAATCTTCCAGATCGAGGATGGTGGAGAGCGCGGCTTCCAGCACCAGATCGCTCACGCCGGCGCTGTCGCTGGCGCCAATCGGCGTGGCGCGGTCGATCAGAATCTCCAGGTGCAGACCGTTGTGCTTGAGCAGCACGGCGCTGGGTGCCTTGGCTTCGCCCTGGTAGCCGACCAGCTGGGTGGCGTCGGCCAGTTTTGATGTGCCGGCTTTGCCGTCCACGCTGACCAGGCCCGCCACCAGATCACCGTCTTTGTTGATCTTGTAGCCGGTGGAGCCCACATGCGAGCCCTTCTTCAGCGGCGCGCAGCGGTCGAGCACGTGGCGGGCGTACTCGATCACCCTGGCGCCACGCTTGGGGTTGTAGCCGCCCTTTTTGCCCTTGGCGACTTTGCCGCAGCCTTTGTCTTCACCGATCACGTCGGTGCCATAGAGCGCGTCGTACAGCGAGCCCCAGCGCGCGTTGGCGGCGTTGAGCGCGTAGCGGGCGTTGAGGATCGGCACCACCAGCTGCGGGCCGGCCTGCACCGCGAGCTCGTCGTCCACGTTTTTGGTGGTGACCTTCACCTTTTTGGGCTCGGGCACCAGGTAGCCGATGGTGTCCAGAAACTGGCGGTACGCCGCCATGTCTTGCACCCGGCCGGGGTTGGCGCTGTGCCAGGTGTCGAGCTCGGCTTGCAGGCGGTCGCGCTCGGCCAGCAGGGCGGCGTTTTTGGGTGCCAGGTCGGCCACGATGGCGTCAAAGCCGCTCCAGAAGGTGTCGCTGGAGACGCCGGTGCCCGGCAGCACCCGCTGGTTGATGAAGTCAGCCAGATCGGTGGCGACCTGCAGGCCGTGTATCTGGGTTCGTGGGCTGTGGCTTGTGGTCATGGGTTGCTCCGTCGAGGCAGGGAAAGAAAACAAAAGTAGGGGTTGAGAACTTGCGCTCAACCCAGGCACTGCAAAACGTCGCGAAGGCTGGTGCCTGTGTGGTGCGGCGCGGTGCCGAGTTCCTCAAACGGCATATTTTGCCGGTTGACCCAGAGCGTTTGAAAGCCGAACCAGGTGGCAGCCAGCGCGTCCCAGCTGTTGGCGCTCACAAACAGGGTCTGCTCTGCGTTCACGCTGGTGGCCGCTGGGCCCAGCGCGTAGGCCTCGGGTGCGGTCTTGAAGAGCCGCACCGGATGCACGCTGATGACGTGGTCGAGCAGCGACTCCAGCCCCGCGCTGCGCACCGAAGTCTCCAGCATTTGCGGGTCGCCGTTGGACAGGATGCCGGTGGCCAGGCCGCGCTCGCGCAAGGCGCTCAACACCTCGCGCGTGTCAGAGAACACCGAGAGGTGGCGGTACTGATCCATAAGAGTGCGGTGCTGGTCAGCAAAGCCGCCACTGTCCCAGCTGGTGCGCGCGCCGGGGGCCACGGTCTTGATCGCATAGCGCAGCGCGGCCTCGGTCAGCGTCCAGAACGGCTGGTAGTGCGCGCCGTGGTTGCTGGTGGTGATGAGGCGTGTGTACTCGATCTGTTTGTCGCGCCACAGCTGCGCCAGCCGCTGGCCCTGGCCAGGAAACAGCTGCTCAGCGAGCAGGGCGATGCTGTAGACGTCAAACAGCGTGCCATAGGCATCAAACAGAACCGCGTGGATTTTTTTCATGCTCTCCACTGTATTCGTGTCTTTGCGCGGCATTAAAAACAGGCCTGCGTATTTAGCTGTGACTTTTTGGTTTGTAGTCGTGTCGGGTTCGGGCGCAGTACCATGCATCGCATGACCGTTTCTGCTGCCCCGTCACTGCCCTACGCCGGTCTGCGCGTTGTCGAATTTACCCACATGGTCATGGGCCCAACCTGCGGCATGGTGCTGGGCGATCTGGGCGCGGAGGTGATCAAGGTCGAGCCGCCCAAGGGCGACAACACGCGCCGCTTGCTGGGCTCAGGAGCGGGCTTTTTCCCGCTCTTCAACCGCAACAAGAAAAGCCTGGTGCTGGACCTGCACACGCCACAGGGCAAGGAAGCGGTACTCAAGCTGATCGCCACCGCAGATGTGGTGAGCGAGAACTTCAAGACCGAGACCATGCAGAAGCTGGGTCTCGATTACGAGACCCTGAAGCGGCTCAACCCGCGCCTGATTTACGTCAGCCACAAAGGCTTTCTACCCGGCCCGTACGACCACCGCACCGCCCTTGACGAGGTGGTGCAGATGATGGGCGGCCTGGCCTACATGACCGGGCGCCCTGGTGACCCGCTGCGCGCGGGCAGCAGCGTGAACGACATCATGGGCGGCCTGTTTGGCGCCATTGGTGTGATGGCCGCCTTGAAACAGCGCGAGAGCACCGGCCTGGGCCAGAAGGTGGAAAGCGCGCTGTTCGAGAACAACGTGTTTCTGGTCGCGCAGCACATGCTGCAGTACGCGGTGACCGGCGCGCCGGCCGCGCCCATGCCCGAGCGCATTTCATCGTGGGCGGTGTACGACGTGTTCAGCGTGAAAGACGGCGAGCAGATTTTTCTGGCGGCTGTGAGCGACACACAGTGGGACATCTTCTGCAAGGCGCTGGCTCTGGACGATCTCAAAGCCGACCCGCGCCTGCCCAGCAACAACCACCGGGTGCGCGAACGCGACTGGCTCATTCCCGAGCTGCGCCAGCGCCTGGCGCAGCGCAGCGCGGCCGAACTCGCCGAGCTGTTCGAGCGCGAAGGCTTGCCCTATGCGCCCATTACCCGCCCGCAGGATTTGCTGGACGACCCCCATCTGCTGGCCACCGGCGCCCTGGCGCCCATCACCCTGCCCGACGGCGAGCGCGCCGGCCAGACCGCGCCCACTGTGCTGTTCCCGTTCACGCTGGACGGCCAGCGCCCTGGCGTGCGCCTGAGCCCACCACGCCTGGGCGAGCACAACGCCGAGCTGCTGCGCACGCTGGGATATGACGCGGCCGCGATCGCGCGCCTCAGCGCGCCCACCACACCGTCCGCCTGATCCGCCGCATGGACAAGCTCAAACAGTTCGGCACCTTCGTCTCGGTCGCCGCGCGCGGTAGCCTGACGGCGGCGGCCCGGGCCGAAGGCGTGGCGCCGGCCATCATCGGGCGCCGGCTCGACGCGCTGGAGTCGCGCCTGGGCGTGAAGCTGATGGTGCGCACCACCCGGCGCATCACGCTGACCCACGAGGGCAGCGCGTTCCTGGAAGACTGCCAGCGCCTGCTCACCGATGTGGCCAACGCCGAGGCCAGCGTGAGTGCCGGCGGCGTGAAAGCCAGCGGGCATTTGCGCCTCACCGCGCCGGCTGGTTTTGGCCGGCGCCATGTGGCGCCGCTGGTGCCGCGTTTTTGCGAGCTGCACCCCGAGGTGACGATCTCGTTGAACCTGAGCGACCGGGTGGTCGACGTGACCGGCGAGGCCTACGACTGCGCGGTGCGGGTGGGCGATCTGCCCGACTCGTCGCTGGTCAGCGTGCGCCTGGCCGAAAACCGCCGCCTGTGCGTGGCCACGCCGCAGTTTTTGCAGCGCCACGGTCGCCCGCAGACGCCAGCCGATCTGGTGCGCTTCGATTGCCTGGCGCTCTCCAGTGACGCCTCGCAAACCCGTGGCTGGGCATTTGCCGCGCCCGCGTTAGCGGCGGACGGCGCCAGGGAACCGACCAGAGGTTTGACCACCGAGCCCACGCAGATCGTCTACCTGCGCCCCGGCGGCTCGCTCGACTGTAGCGACGGCCAGGTGTTGCACGAATGGTGTCTGGCCGGTTACGGCATCGCTTGGCGCAGCACCTGGGAAGTGGAGGGCGATATTGCTGCGGGCCGTCTGACCACCGTGCTCGACGCATTCGCCGCGCCCCCCAACGGCATCTACGCGCTGTTTCCCCAGCGCAAACACCTTGCGCTGCGGGTGCGGTTGTGGATTGATTTTTTGAAACACCATTACGCGCAGGCCGATTTTTGGAGCGGTGCGGCGCATTGACGCCGCACCCCAACCGGTTTGCAGGCTTCTCTCGCCGTTCAACGAAAGCCTGGCATGGACCCTTCATGGACGCCCAACCGGCGGCACATCGTGCTTGCCACCGCTGCCTCAGTGGCCGCTGCCACCAGCCTGCTGAGCGGCTGCGCCTCGCCGTTCGGTGCGCCCTCCACCGTCGGCCGCGCGCCCTACGCTCCCGCCTCGCGCGCCTACCGCCAGGCTGTTGCGGCTCACCTTTACAGCCGCAACAGCGAGCGCATTTTCAAAGGCGTGTTGCCGTCCAATCTTTACGCGATCGGTGTGCTGCAGCTGGACATTGACCGCCGTGGTCGGGTGGCGCGCCTGCACTGGCTGCGTGCACCGAGCCACGCGCCAGAGGTGGTGGCAGAGATCGAGCGCACCGTGCATCAGGCGGCGCCCTATCCCGCCCTGTCGGACACGCTGACCTACACCGACACCTGGCTGTGGGACAAAAGCGGCCGCTTCCAGCTCGACACGCTGACCGAAGGGCAGTTGTAGGGGGGCAGTTACAAGGGAGCAGCTGCTGAGACTGCGCAGGGCGCTGGCTGGTGCGCTCCCGCTTTTACTCAGAACAGGCTTTGGAGCAAAAACGCGGCTGTGCCCCACATCATCAGCGCCACGGCG
>Ga0209702_10002368_pt1 | contig 33108 bp, 26 predicted proteins | sample FRY01_FD_187210 | JGI IMG/M metagenome (GOLD analysis project Ga0209702, IMG submission 187210) | Freshwater microbial communities from Lake Fryxell liftoff mats and glacier meltwater in Antarctica - FRY-01 (SPAdes) (version 2) | ecosystem: Environmental > Aquatic > Freshwater > Ice > Glacier...
CCGTGTTGTTTGGGGAGGGCGCGGCTGAGCAGTCTGCGTCCGGCGCTTTGCACCTCCTGGCGGGTGAGGATGGGGACGCTGCGCCAGCGCTCGGGGGAGAAGGGGGCGTGAGGATCGATCCCGGCCTCCTAGAAGCGGGCCCGGTAGAAGGGAATGGTCTGTGCGGCATGCCGGAGGACTCCTTCGGCCTGGTGGAGCTGTCGGGCGGCGATCGTTTCGGGGTCCAGCCACTGGGACTGCTCGAGTTGGAAGAGGCTGGCGAGGCGGGCCGCGCCTTCCCCGGCCATGAAGCCGGGCCAGGCGCATTCCGGGATGGTGCGGATGAGTTGAGGGTTCCAGTTCATCCTATGGGATCGGGTGGGATGGTGACCATGAAGAGGTTGACGATGTCGCGGTAGTAGCAGTCTCCCGAGGGTGAGACGATCTCGCAGGGGCCGAGGTGATCGCGGAGGAGGTGCTGTTGTTCGGTTTGGGTGTAGATGGTGTGTTTCACCTTTCCCTGTCGGGCGTAAAGGAATTCGAATTCGGATTCGCGGAGGGCTCCCTCGTTTCGTTTTTTCAGGATGGAGGCAAACACCTCGGCGGCGTCGAGGGTGTAATCGTCGGGGAGGTAGAGATCCTCGCGAAAGCAGACGTATCGGATGAGTTTGTAGAACTCGGACTCGGAAAGGCGGCCGGAGCGGTGGGCGGCGAGGGCGTTGTCGAATTGATGGAGCGGGTCGGGTTGGTCGGGCAGGACGATTTGCTTGAAGGCGAGGACGCTACCGGGGTGGGTGACGCGTCGCAGTTCCGCGAAGAGGGTGGGCTGGTCGGGGTGGGCGATGTTGTTGAGGGAGGCGTCCCCGGTGACGAAGTCGATGGTGGCGGAGGGGATGGCCGTCATATCCCGCCAATCGCAGGAGAGGACCGTTTCGTTGCGGCGGTCTTTGACCTGCTGTCGGAACTCCGCGGACTTCAGCATGGCCGGGCTGCAGTCGACCCGGAAGACGTGGCAGCCTTGGCGCAGTCCCAGATCGGCCAGTTCCGGGGTGGCCCCGAGGACCAGGAGGACGGGGGGGCGCTGGAGGGAGGCGGCCAGGGCGGCGAGGCGTTGCTCGATGATCTGCAATTCCGGTTTGGCGGGGGCAAAGTGTGGGGTCTTTCCGGACAACAGGATTCTGTTGGCTTGAAATTCCCATTCGTCCGGTTGCTGCATCGTTTCGATGGGGTCAGTGTGGCGAGCGCTCAGCGGTAGACAACTTGGATCTTGGAGTAAAAGTCTGCGTCGGAGGAGCCGTGTTCGGGCGGTCCGAGGGCGGAGCGCTTCCAGCCGATGAAGGGGGCGTCGGGGGAGATGGCGAAGGAGGCGGGGTTGACGCGGAGCATGCCGACTTCGACCTCCTGCAGAAAGCGTTCCTGATCGGCGGCGAGGGGGGAGAAGAGGGTGGCCATGAGGCCATGGGTGACGCCGTTGGCGAGGGCAATCGCATCGTCGAGGTCGTGGCAGGATTGGATGGTGACGACGGGGGCGAAGAGTTCTTCGGTGACGAGGGGGCTGTCGGGTTGGAGGGCCTCGATGACGGTGGGTTCGAGCCAGGCACCGGACTGGTGGTGGGGAGGGATGCGGCCGCCGGTGAGGATGGAGAGGCGCGGAGTCTGCAGGGCGGGTTTCCAGACCACGCCGTTGCCGAAGGCGAGGGCGGCGGCGATCTTGCTGACGGGGATGGCGAGGGGGTTGTTCCAGGGCGTGATGACGAGGACCGTGCCGACCGGGTGCCGGAGGGTGCGGAAGGGCTGGTCGCGGGCGTCGGAGGGCTGCAACTGCTCGTGGACGATGCGGATGACCGAGTCGAGGTGGCTGAGGGTGCGATGGAATTCCTCGGTGGCCTCGCTTCGTGGTTTTCCGACCTCGAGGATGATGAGTTCGAGGATCTCGTCCTCCCGGGCTTCGAGATTCATTTTCCAAGCGGCGAGCCGGGCGAGGCGGTGGGCGATTGGTTGTTGGCCCCAATTTTTTTGTAAGAGGGCTGTGGAGCGTGTGGCGTGCCGCGTGGTGTGGGGGCCGGCGAGGGGGACGTTGTTCAGGATTTGCGCGGATTGCGCGGGGTTGTGATGGGCCCAGGTGGTTTCCCCGGTGGCGGCGATCCAGGATCCAGCGATGAAGGCGACGGGGGCGGGCGGGCTCATGGCGTTCAGAGGCCGGGGGTGGTCAGGGTGGAGAGGGCGGCCCCGGCGCTGGCGAAGGTTGCGGCGCGGCGTTTGAGCCAATCGTTTGAAAGTCGGGCGTGCTCCGGTTCGGGGGAGGCGATGGCGTCCTCGAGGATGGTGATGCGGTAGCCTCGGGCGTAGGCGTCGAGCACGGTGGAGCGGATGCAGGCGTGGGAGTAGAGGCCGGCGACGAGGAGGGAGTCGATGGCGAGGCGTTTGAGTTCGCGGTCGAGGAGAGGGTTTTCGAATCCGCTGTAGAATTGTTTGGTGATGACCGGTTCGTGATGGAGGGGTTCGAGTCCCGGGGGGCAGGCGGCGCTTTCGCTGCCCTCGGCACAGGCGAGGGGCTGTTCCGCCAGCCAATGGGGTGGGCGGTTGGCTCCGTCCGCGGCGATGATGGTGTGGACGTGGAGGACGGGGAGGCCGAGGCTTCGGCATTTTTGCAGGGCGCTTTTGGCGGCGGCGAGGACGTCCGCGGCACAAGGCTCCATGGCGGGGCGGCGCAGAAACTCGTTCTGGAAATCGATGAGGAGGAAGGCGGGGTTCTGCTTGCTCACTCGCTTGGCGTGGTGAGGAGTGTGGCGAGGCGGGAGCAGATCAGCTCTCCCAGTTGCCGGGTGCCCACCACCGTGCTGTCGGGACCGGCGATGTCGCGGGTTCTCCATCCCTGGCGCAGGGTGTGTTCGACGGCGGCCTCGATGGCGTCGGCCTGCTGGTCGAGGGCGAAGCTTTCGCGCAGCATCATGGCGGTGGAGAGGATCTGGCCGACGGGGTTGGCCTGGTCCCTGCCGGTGAGGTCGTGCGCGGCGCCGTGACCGGTTTGATAGACGGAGAGGCCGTCGGTGTTGAAGTTGCCGGAGAAAGACATGCCGCGGGATCCGAGGAGGAGGCTGCAGGCGTCGGAGAGGACGTCGCCGAACATGTTGGGGGCGATGATGACATCGAAGTCCCGGGCATTTTCCAGGACCTGATAGACGGCGTTGTCGATCTCCATGACCTGGGCTTGGAGGGTGGTGTTGGCGGTGAGTTCGGAGAAGCAATCGCTCCAGAGTTTGCTGATGGTGGGGACGCCGCCGGGCTTCAGGGCGAGCATGAGTCTGCCCCGGCGTTGTTCGGCGAGGGTGATGGCGACCTGGAGGATTCTGGAGACCTGAGCGAGGGTGTAGCCGAAGGTGTGGTGGGCGGAATCCTTGTCCTTTTGCCCCTATTCGCCGAAGTAGAGACCGCCGACGTTTTCGCGGACCACGATGATGTCCACGTTTTGGCGGGTCTGGGCCTTGATGACCCCGGCGTCGGCGAGTGCGGAGAGGGATTGCACGGGGGTGAACTTGCAGAAGAGGTCGAACTGCTGTCGCAGGTCATAAACGAAGCGTCCGCCGCCCGGGCCGCAGAGGACAGCGCCACCGCGGGCGAAGAGGTCTTGGCAGAATTCGATGACTTCCGGGGAGAGATAGTCCCCGTCGGATTTGGCGGCGGCGTAACCGATGGGGCCGCCTTCGGAGAGGTCGAACCGGGAGTCGGTGTGTTTGGCGACACAGGCGAGCACATCGGTGGCGACCTTGACGACTTCGGGTCCGATTCCTTCGCCGGGGAGGATGCCGATGGGGAATCCCGTGGCGGGCGCGGCGGGTCGGGTGGTGCGACGGATGGCGTCGGTGAGGCGTGCGACGCGGGGCGGTTGGCTGGGGAGGGTCTGCAAGGTGCTGGTGTCGGTGGAGTTCATCGGATGGTGGCCGGTCTGAGGGCACCCGGGCGCGTGGCGGAGCGACACGGTATTCGGCTCTTACGAAAAAGGAAAGGGAGCTGTCACCGTTGAATTTCCGGGCGTGGAGTGGGGGAGAACCCGTGCCGGGAGGGGGGCGGGGGGATTGCCGGAAGGCTGGGCTCAGTCCTTGGGGCTGGGGCGCGAGAGCTTTTTTCGGAGGATGGCGGCGGCGGCTTCGTCGCCGTTCATCTCGGCGAGGCGGAGGCGGAGGGCGAGGACCCGTTGGTTGTCGAGTTGATTTTCAGGAAGTTTGAACAGAAGCAAGGCGGCCTCTTCCGGGTCGGGGAGGTCGAGGGCACCTTCGATGGCGGCGAGGGAGAGGTCGGGATCTGGGGCGTCGGGTTTGTGGCGGTAGATGGCGCTGCGGGCGGCGGCGGGAAGTTTGCGCGAAGCGGCGGGGTCATCGACCTGTTCGAGGAAAACGAACTCATCGCCATCGCGGAGGCGGCGGATGTTGTTGAACCAGAGGATGAGGACGAGGCCGAGGAAGAAGAGGGTGACGTCGAGGAGGAAGGGGGACCACATGATGCCGGCGACCATGCTGAAGACTTCGCCGACGAAGCCGGGGAGGTAGGTGCCGCACCAGATGAGGATGACGAAGAGGGCCGCCAGAAGGATGAGGCCGAGGCCGATCCGGAGGGACTTTCGTTGATCTGCGTTGAGAGCCATTCTGGCGGGGGAGGGGATGGGCGGACGATTCCAAAGATCTGCGGTGCTTGCAATCGCGCATCGCGGGGGACTTGTTCAGGGTGGAGCTGTGGAATACAAGAGAATGTCAGTGGCGTATCTCTGGTGGTTTCTGCTGGGACCGGTCGGAGGGCACCGATATGAGCCCGGGGTAAGGACGCGGAGCGGGTGCAACCCCGGGGGGATGAGGTGAGCGAGGGGATGTGTCCTGAAGGGACGCTTCATGCGGGGGGGCGGATGATTTTGGCGATCAGCGCGGTTGAGACGCATGGAGCGCCCCTTCAGGGCGCGGGGTCTTGGGGGGACGGGAATCCCCGGACGGCCTCCGCTGGGGCGGAGTTGTCCGGGGCTGGTATGAGATGTCCCGTTGGGACAGGGGCATGCGACCGGGACGGTCACGCCACGGTGGGGAGTTGGGTGGTTCCGTCTTTGCTGGGGGCTTCGCCGGGACAGGTGGAAACCGCCGCCACGGGGCTTGCGATTGGGGGCGGGGGTCGGTAGAGCAGGGGTGTGCGTCTTTTTGACACCCTCAGCCGACAGTTACGGGACTTGGAACCCGTGGATGGGAAGACCTTCCGGTTCTATTGCTGTGGACCGACGGTGTATGGGCCGGCGCATATCGGGAACTTCCGGAGTTTCGTGGCGCAGGATGTGCTGCGGCGGGTGCTGGAGTTGGGGGGGACGAAGACGAAGCACGTGCGGAATTTGACGGACTTGGACGACAAGACGATCCGCGACTCGCAGGCGGCGGGGCAGTCGCTGAAGGAGTTCACGGCGTTTTGGACGGAGCGGTTCCATGCGGACTGCGCGAAGCTGAACTGCCTGCCGCCGCACATTGAGCCGAGTGCGGTGGAGCACATTCCGCAGCAGGTGACGATGATCGGGGAGCTGATCGAGAAGGGGCATGCCTATGCCTCGGAGGATGGGTCGGTGTATTTCCGGATCTCGTCGTTTTCGGAGTATGGGAAATTGGCGCGGCTCGACCTGCAGGAGTTGGAGATCGGGAAGACGCAGAACCAACGGGCCGATGCGGATGAGTATGAGAAGGACAGTCTGAGTGATTTCGTGTTGTGGAAGGCGCGGCGGGAGGAGGATGGGGAGAACTTTTGGGCGAGTCCGTGGGGGGAGGGGCGGCCGGGCTGGCATTTGGAGTGCTCGGCGATGATCCGGCAGTATTTGGGGGAGACCTTTGATTTGCACAGCGGGGGAGAGGATCTCGTCTTTCCGCATCATGAGAATGAGATTGCGCAGTCGAAGTGCGCTTGCGGTGGGGAGTTTGCGCGGCATTGGTTTCACGTGACGCACCTGATGGTGGACGGGGGGAAGATGTCGAAGTCCTTGGGGAATCTGTACACGGTTGATGATCTCGCGGAGAAGGGGTTCACGCCGATGGTGGTCCGCTATGTGTTGGTGAGCGGGCACTATCGGAAGCAGTTGAACTTCACTTTCGACACCCTGCATGCGGCGAAGGAGGCGCTGGGGAAGTTGGCGCGGGCGGAGCAGGGGTTGGCGGAGGCGGCGGGGCAGGAGAAGGCGCCGAGTTATGAGGAGTTGTGCGGGTTGAAGGATGCGGGGGTGTTTGCGGAGGCGTGGGCGTCGATGAATGATGATTTGAACACGGCCACGGCGCTGGGGAAGGTCTTCACGGGCTTGCGGACGGCGCTGGAGGGGGATGTGGTGGCGAATTGGAAGGGGCTGCACCTGGTGCTGGCCTCGCTGGGCTTGGAGCTGCCGGATTTGGAGGAGACGGTGGAGGTGCCGGAGGAGATCCGGGCGCTGGCGGAGGCGCGGTGGGCGGCGCGGACGGCAAAGGAGTGGGGGGAGTCGGATCGGTTGAGGGATGAGTTGGCGGCGAAAGGTTGGGTTGTGAAGGATGGCAAGGAGGGGTATGAGGTGGGGCCTGCGTAGGCGGGGAGACAGAGGATTTGACCACTGATTTTACTGATTTTTAATTATGGACCTACCTATTCGCCCTCGTCGGAATCGTCGGACTGCTGGAATTCGTGCTTTGGTACGGGAGACTTCGTTGTCCGCTAGTGATTTGATCTATCCGCTCTTCGTGCATGAGAAGGAAGGGGATGAGGCGATCGAGTCGATGCCGGGGTGCACGCGGTGGTCGTTGGCGGGGTTGGTGAAGGAGGCGGGGGAGGCCCATGCGCTCGGGATTCCGGCGGTGGTGTTGTTTCCGGCGATCAGGGAGGAGTTGAAGAGTTCGGAGGCGGAGGAGTGTTTCAATCCGGACGGGTTGGTGCCGCGGGCGATCCGCGCGCTGAAGGAGGCGCATCCTTCGCTGTTGGTGATCACGGATGTGGCGCTGGATCCTTACAACGCGGACGGGCATGATGGGTTGGTGGAGCGGGGGGAGGGAGGCGAGTTGGAGATTTTGAATGATGAGACGGTGGCGGTGTTGTGTGAGCAGGCGCTGTGTCATGCGCAGGCGGGAGCGGACATCGTGGCACCGAGTGACATGATGGATGGGCGGGTGGGGGCGATTCGTTCGTATTTGGATGAGTCGGGATTCACGGAGGTGTCCATCCTGAGCTACACGGCGAAATTTGCGTCGGCGTTTTACGGGCCGTTTCGAGGGGCCTTGGAGTCGGCGCCGAAGGAGGGGGACAAGAAGACGTATCAGATGGATCCGGGGAATGTGCGGGAGGCGTTGCGGGAGTTGATCCTGGATGAGGACGAGGGGGCGGACATGGTGATGGTGAAGCCGGCGGGGCCGTATCTGGATGTGATCGCGATGCTGCGCGAGGCAACGACCTTGCCGATCGCGGCGTATCAGGTGAGTGGGGAATATGTGATGTTGAAGTCGGCTGCGGCGGCGGGGTGGTTGGATGAGGAGAAGGTGGTGCGGGAGAGTTTGCTGGGGATCAAGCGGGCGGGGGCGGATATGATTTTGACTTATTTTGCGAAGGATGTGGCGGGGTGGTTGAGGTAGGAGCCCGGAGCCCGGAGCCCGGAGCCCGGAGCCCGGAGCCCGGAGTATAGAGCGAAGAGGGAGGAGGTTGGGGCGGGGGGGGGTGGATGGAGATCGGAGGTGTCCGCCGCTTCCGCGCCCCTCTGGGGAGCATGGATCCGTGGGTGGTGGTGTCCGGTGGTGGTACCGCCGGCTACCTTATGGATCCCCTCCGGGGAAGGGGAAGGGGAAGGGAATAGGGGAGGGGGAGGGGGACGACGTGGGCGTGGTTGGTTCTTTGTGGGAAATGGCGTGGCTCCGGGGGGCGGCCGGGGAGGGAAAAGTGGTTTTTTGGTGGGGGCGGTGAGTATTGAGGGGGCGGGGGATCGGGGCGGGGTAGTTTGAAGTGCCAAACCAATGTGGGCAAAAGGGGGTTGTCAAGGAGGTGGGTGGGGGATCGAATGAGGAGCGTTGGGAGCGGATGGCGTTGGCGACGGGGTTGCTGAAGCATCGTGGGGTGTCGCTGTTGGACTTTCACATCAGTCGGGTGGAAGACGAGGCGACGGCGAAGGACAACTTGCGGCAGGCGGCGCGGGGGAGGCACGCGAAGCGGAGCTACTATGGCAATGGTCCGGGTGGGGCGGTGGAGTTGGATGTGCGGATGTTGCGGGCTTTGATGGTGTTGGCGAACGAGGGCTACACGTTTCGGATCACGGAGTTTGCGGGCGGATCGCACAGCTGCAACTCGCGGCATTACTGCGGGGTGGGGTTTGACATTGATACGCTGGATGGGCGGAAGATCGGTCATGGGCATCCTGGCTATCGGGAGTTCATGGCGCGTTGCAAGGAATTGGGGGCGACGGAGGTGCTGGGGCCGGGGTCGCGGGGGCACTCGACACATTTGCATGTGGCGTGGCCGAGGGAGTAGTGCTGCGCACTGGTTATTGGTTATTGGGAGGGGGGATCGGGTGGGGTGATGAAAGAAAGCGGAAAATCAATTTCGTGGGTGGGTTTGGATTGGGTAGAGATGGGCAGTGTCCGAGGAGTATGTGCAGGAACCCAGCCGCCGTCAGTGGTGGTCGTTTTGGAGTCTCACGGGGATGCAGGCACAGAATGCCTTCAACGACAATGTGGCAAAGTTCATGTTGGTGCCGCTGGGGGCGTGGTTGGTGTCGCGGGGCGGGAGTTTTGAGTGGACGGCGATGGCGCTGGTGTTTCTGCAGGTGATTCCGTTCATCCTGCTGGCCCCGACGGCGGGGTGGCTGGCGGATCGGTATCCGAAGAATCTGGTGTTGAGGGGGTCGGCGTGGGCGCAGTTGGTGATCCTGGGGTTGTTGGTGGGGGCGATGTGGATGCGCAGTCTGCCACTGGCGCTGGGGACCTTTTTTTTGTTGTCGGTGCAGTCGGCGGTGTTTGGTCCGGCGAAGATGGGGGTGGTGAAGGAGCTGGTGGGGTCGCGGCGGATGGCGTTTGGAAGCGGGTTGTTGGAGGGGACGGTGATCCTGGCGATCTTGGGCGGGCAGGTGGGGGGGAGTTGGTGGTTTGATCTGAATCTCGCGGCGAGTGAGGACGGGTGGTTGGCGGGGCTGGCGATCTCGGTGGTGATTCTGGGCGGGGCGGTGTTGTCGATATTGATGGGCTATGGGATCCAACGGACGGGGGCTTGTTCGTCGGAGCCGTTTCGTGTGAGGAAGGTGTGGGCGCATTTCCGGGATTTGAAGGTGATCTGGGAATCGCGGACGACGCGGCTGTGCGCGATGGGGGTGGCGTTCTTCTGGGGCTTTGCGACGTTCATCAATCTGGTGATCATTCAGCTGGCCGATGATCGATTCGGTGGGGGGACGGGGATGGGGCGGGAGTTGGCGGTGATGCTGGTTTTTTCCGGGGTGGGGGTGGGGTTGGGGAGCATCCTGGCGGGAGTGGTGAGTCGGCGGCAGATCGAGTTGGGGCTGACGCCGTTGGGCGGGGTGATTCTGACGGGGGGGATGGTGGCGCTGGGGTTTGCGGAGCCGGGGCCGTGGTTGTTGTATGTGTTGTTAGGGGTGGCGGGGCTGGGGGCGGCGGTGTTTTTGGTGCCGTTGCATGCGACGGTGGTGGATCGGAGTCCGGCCGACAAGCGGGGTGCGGTGGTGTCGGCGTTGACGCTGATGAGCAATGTGGCGGGTGGGTTGGGGGCGCTGATGTGGGGGGGGATGCATGCGCTGGGGTGGGAGCCGCGGGTGCAGTTTCTGGTGATGTCGGTGGTGGTGGTGGCGGCGACGGTCTATGTGCTGCGCTTGCTGCCGCGGGAGTTCGTGCGGTTGATCGTGTTGGGGATCGTGCGGATGGTGTATCGGATCGAGGTGTTTCACGGCGACCGCATGCCGGAGAAGGGCGGGGTCTTGCTGACGCCGAACCATGTGAGCTTTGTGGATGTCTTCATCCTTTCGGCGGCGAGTCCGCGGCCGGTGCGGTTTTTGATGATCCGGGATTATTTCGCGCTGCCGGGAGTGGGGCATGTGGCGCGGATGTTTGACAGTGTGCCGATCTCGGCGACGCGGGCGAAGGATGCGATTCGGGTGGCGGGAGAGGCGTTGGCGGAGGGGAGCGTGGTGTGTATTTTTCCGGAGGGGCAGCTGTCGCGGAGCGGGATGCTCAATGAGATCAAGAACGGCTTTGGGCTGATTGCGCGGCAGGGGGGGAGTCCGGTGTTGCCGGTGTATATGGACGGGGTGTGGGGATCGATTTTCTCCTGTGAGCGGGGGAAATTTTTCTGGAAGCGTCCGCGGCGCATTCCGTATGGGATGCGGGTGTCGTTCGGGGAGCCGTTGCCGGCGAAGGGGACGGACGGGATGGCGTTGCGGTATTCGCTGAATGCGTTGGCGGGGGAGACGCTGGCCAAGCGGAAGGAGGCGACGGGGAGTGTTCCAAAGTTGCTGGAGGAGACGGAGTTGGGGAAGAGCGCGGCGATGTGGTGGGAGGGTGGGGAGTGGCGGCACTGCACGTGGCGGCAGGTGCGGGACTATGTGCAGGGTTTGCGCGAGGCGCGGGAGTTGGTGGGGAGCAATGTGGTGGCCCTGGGGTGGGTGCGGGAGTGGGGGCGGATCGCGGCGCTGCCATATGGCGAGGTGAAGCGGTTGGTGGTGAATGCGCTGCAGTTGGCGGAGCCGGGGGATCTGGGGCTGGGTCGGCCGGTGTTGGTGGGGCCGGAGGCACCGGAGGCGGTGCGTCGGCAGTGGGGCTTGCTGTTGCCGGCGCTGACGCGGACCCACGCGGTGTTGCTGGGGGAGGGGGACGGGGAAGTGGCGTTGCGGACGCTGTTGCTGCAGGAGGAAGTGCGCGATGCGTTGGGTGGTGCGGTGTTGCGGGAGCAGTTGTTGGGTCTGGGGAGCATGGGCGCGGAAGTGCGGTTGGTTCGCTTTGACGGGCGGCCGCAGGAGGAGCGTGAGGGCGAGCCGGAGACGTGGGCGGGGTTGTGCGAGGGGGATTTCGTGGTGAGTGTCTCGATGCCGCACACCACGCAGGTGCGGCGGCTGGACCAGAAGCAGTTGTTGTGGAAAGCGGGGGCCTACGGGAGGTTGTTGCCGGGGTTCGCGGGGAAGATGACGGAGGAGGGGCTGGAGGTGTTGGCGGCGGGGGGGAAGGAACGGTTGATGCTGCCGGGTGTGGAGATGGACGGAGAGGGGTTTGTTTGGGGGAACCCGGAGTCAGGAACCCGGAGCCCGGACGGAGGGGGGATAGAAGGAAGGGTGCGGGATGGGAGGGGTGGACGGTTGATGGGGGTGCTGACGGGGAGGGTTCCAGGGAGGATTTCCGCGCCCCTTCGGGGAGCTGCGGACGTGGGAATTTTATTCCGGTGGTGTTACCACCGGCTACCGTTTGATCCCCCTCCGGGGGGGAGGAGGGAGACCATGGAGGAGGGAGGGGAGGCCGGGGACCGGGAGGGACCGGAACGGAATTCCGGGGGCCTTTCGCTGGCTACAAGCCAGCGCTACGCTACTTGACGAGTTCGGCGGCGATGCTGGCGATGGTGGCGGTGAGGGCGGCGGGGTCGGTGGGGAGGGGCTCCTCGATGGTGGGGATGTCCTGGCCTGGGAGGTAGCCGAGGATGAGGTTGCTTTCGCCGTTGATGACGATGCGGGCCTTCTCCGATTTGAGGGCGGCCTGGAGGTCGGCGGAAGTGGTGGCGGTTTGGAGGGACTCCTTGCCGAGGCCGCTGTTGGCGACGGCGGCCTGCTCGGTTTCGTCGAGGCCGTGGAGGATGCAGAGGATGGAAGGGGGATTCCCGCCGCCACCGCGGAGCGTCCCCGTGGTGCTAGAGGGGATGGTTTTGAGCACCACGGTGGCGACGAGAAGCAGAATGAACACCGCAGCCACCGCTCTGAGGGAGGGAGTCGCGAAGAGCTGCGCAACGGCTGAAAAGAAACGCACCTTCCGGCTCTCCACCGAGGGGGAGGGGGTTGTGGCGGAGCGTCCGTATTGATCAGCGATGCGGTCGCGCAGGCCGTCGGGCATGGGAGGCACATCAATGGCCTCGGTGCCGTCATAGCTCTTGGCGAGCATTTGCTTCAGCTGATCAAGATCGGGAGTTTTCTTTTCTGGGTTCATCTTGCTGACTCCCCAACCGCAGGGGGACGGGTGGGATTTTTAATTTTGCAGACAAAGGGCGAGTTTTTTCAGGGCGGCCTCGAGGGTATCGTTGAGGATGCGGCGTTTTTTGGAGGTTGAGTCGCGGGATTTGAGTCCTAACTCGCTGAGGATGTGGTCTTTTTCGAGGATGTCGCCCATGGTTGCGGACTGGGAGACGTGGATGGTGAAGACGAGTTCCCACTCGAAGGTGGAGAGGGCATCCTCGCATTGGCGGTAGATTTGGTCGAAGGAAAGCTCGTCGGCGGAGGAGTGGGGATTGGAGCCGGTTTCCTCGAACTGCATGGCGTGGTCCTCGCGTTCGGTGAGTTCCTCGATGCTGCTTTGGGTGTTGGGTTGGTTTTTTTGGGCTCCACGGCGGCGCATCCAGTCGATGGAGCGGAATTGGATCATTTTGGAGAAGAGGGGGACGATTTCCTCGAAGAGGCTGATCGACTCGATGGGGGCGCGCTGGTCGGAAGTGCGGAGGCGGGCGAGTTCGGCGAAGGTTTCGTTGTAAACGTCCTCGGCGTCGGCGCCGGTGATGCCTTTGCGCTGGAGGAGGTGGAAGCAGAGGGGGCGGAGGAGGGGGTCGAGGCTGTTCCACTCGCGGCTGGAGAAGGCGTCGTCGCTGTCGCGTTTTTGGAGTTGGTCGAGTTTGAGGTTGGCGGGGTAGCGGCGGTCTTCGGGGTTGTGGTAGAGGTTTGGGTCGCCCTGGGCGAGGCGTTGGGAGGCGATGTGGTGGCGGGAGGCATCGATGGCGGTTTCGATGGCCTCGGAGGTGAACTCGGCTTCGGCCGGCATTTGCTGGAAGCGGGTGAGGAGTCGGTCGAAGACGTCTTCGACGATGGCCTGGGCCTCGGCATCGGGCAGGAGGGTGCCTTCCCCCGGGCTACGGGCCCGCCGAAAGGCAGCCCGCCAAGTCCGCTCGTAGAACTCCAAGGAAATAGCACCAGCCATGAGTAGGGGTGAGAGTGGGGATTTGGGGGGGATTATACAAGAAGCAAGGTTGGGGGGGCGGGGCGGGGCGGAGGGGGTCGGGGAGAGAAGTGGGGGTGGAAAAGTTGAAAATGGGTGGTCTGGGGCTGCGGTTGGGGTAGAAGTGATGAAGATGTTTGGACGGAGTTATGAGGCCCTCGGGCTGGGATGTTTGCTGGCCACAGCGGGCTGGGCGGGGGGGCAGGAGCTGTGTCCGGAGTTGGGGGGGAATCCATTTTTGCTGACCCCGGGGACGGCGAGTTGCCTGGTGGATCCGATGGGGAATGCGACGATCACGATGAATGAGGCGAGTTTGATCCAGTGGACGCAGTTCAATGTCGGGGTGGGGAAGACGCTGAATTTTGATTTCCTGGCCACGGCGACGAACCGGACGGTGGTGAATTTCACGACGGGGGCGGGGAGCAACACGATTGCGGGAACGCTGTTGTCGAACGGGCGGGTGGTGTTGGTGACGCCGGGGCAGCGGTTGGATGTGGCGGGGGCGATCCAGGCGGAGAGCTTTTTGGGATCGACCATCGCGGCGGATGATTACAATCAGCTGTTGAACAATCAGCCGACGAGCTTCGGGACGACGGGGTCGGGGGGACGGCTGGTGCGGGTGCGGCCGGGAGCGGAGGTGCAGGCGACGAGCGGCGACTTGGTGTTGGCGGGCAGTGAAGTGAGTATTTCGGGAGGAGCGACGCTGATCGCTCCGGCCGGGGCAGTGCGCACGGTGGCGGCGGGTTCGTTCAATCTGGCGAACACGGGGCTGGAGCGGATCGTGCCGGGTGGTGGATCGACGCCGGCGAACGTAGTGAACAACGGTCGCATTCAAGCGGCGCATGTGGAGATGAAGGCGACCACGGAGATTTCGAACGGGGGGCTGGTGGAGACGAACGGCGGGGTGGGGAAGATTTTCATGCGGGTCGGGCCGGGAGGGACGGTGATCAATTCGGGGACGGGGATGTTGAACGGGATTCTGGAGGTGACGGGGACCTTTGACGATGTGGGGGTGGTCCTGGATCCGGACGATGGCGATGCGGCGACGACGGTGAAGTCGGCGGTGAGTCGGTTTCCTGCGGTGCGGCGGCCCGGCGAGAAGCCGGGTCGGGAGACGGTGGTGGTGGATACGGGCGGGGTGGCGGCGAGCGTGGACAACAGCCGGGAGCGGACGAAGCGGCGGAATGAGAATGTCGCGGCGAATCGGAGTGGATTGGCGCGGAAAAGCGGGTTTTTCGGGCTGCGGGGAGGGAGTGGGAAGAAGAAGGGGGAGTAGTTACTGGTTGCTGGTTGCTGGTTATTGGTTGCTGGTTGCTGGTTGCTGGTTATTGGTTATTGGGGAGAGGCGGGGACATTGTGGTCGCAGAATTGTTGGATGGGGGTAGGATGGTGGTTGAGTCATGATGAAGACCGTTGCGAATTTGGGGACGCTGCAGCAGGCGCAGGAGTTGAAAATGTTGCTGGGGGCGGTGGGGATCGATTCGTTTATTCCGGATGAGATCAGTGCGGGGTTGGCTCCGTTTGAATTTATGAACAAGGTGGGGATCCGCTTGATGGTGGATGAAGCGGATGAGGAGGATGCGAAGCGGGTGATCGAGGAGGAGGCGGGGCGGGTTGGGGAGTGAGGGGGGAGGGAGTTTCGACATTTTTGGCGAAAGGGGGCCGTGAAGTTTGGGGGGCTGTGTTGGTGGGCTCGGGGTTGAGGGTGTGGCTGGGTATGTCGCAGCCGGGAGGCTGCTCTGCGACAGGAATGCCGCCGCTCCGGGGGAAGGGAATGATGGAGCTGCTTAGGAGGGGGATTTACGGTGGGTGAGGAGGTAGAAGGCGGTGGAGAGGAGGAGGCCGATGCCGATGGCGAGGTGGAGGGGGCGATGGGTGGTTGCGGGGGAGGGGGCGGAGAACTCCCGGGGCGAGCGGAGGGCCTGGCGTTGGCAGAGGAGGAAGGGGCCCATGGTGAGGACGGCGAATTCGAGTTGGGAGTCGTTGTTGGGGTCCACGGTTTGTAAGCCCTCGCGCTGGGCCTGCCAGGCGGCCTGGGAGAGGTGGCCGGTTTCCGTGGCCAATTCGTAGAATCGGCGCATGTAGTCGGGGGTGGTGGCGTCGGAGACGGGCCAGAGGGTGAGGAGGAGGTGGCGGCGATGGATTGTTTCGCGCCGTAGAGGACGAGTCCGCTGCGGTAGAGGGGGCGCGGGTCGTCGTCGAAGTCCTGGAGGCGGTGGTCGGTGCTCTGGGAGTCGCCGAGGAAGAAGCCGTGGGTGACGAGGTGGAGGACGGCGGGGGAGGGGGGGATGGCGCGGAGGGTCGTTTCGTTGGCGTCGGCGCCGAGGTGGGTGTGGGAGCCTTTGGCGAGGAACGGATGGAGGAGCTCCATTTCGCGTTTGGCACCTTCGAGGGGGGCGAGGATGGTGATGGTTTGGGCGAGGTCCTGATGGAAGGCGGAGTGGGCGGTGGGGGCTTCGGCTTCGGCGAAGGAATCGACGGCGAAGAGTTGCCAGGGGGCGGCGTCGAGTTTGGCGGGGCGGGAGGGGAGAAGGAGATCGCGGCCGCTGGAGACGTAGGCGCAGAGGGGGTAGCGGTGGGCGAGGAAGCGATCCTGGTCATCGAGGAGGACGGCGAAGGAGAGGAAGTTGAGGGAGGCGTCGGGGCAGAGGCAGAGGCTGCGGGTGGTGGCGGGGAGGAGGGCTTCGATGGGGGCCCAGAATTGTTGGTGGAGTTGTTGGAGGCCGGGTTTGAGTTTGATGAGGGGGGCGGGGGTGTCGTGGTTGGCGAGTTCGGCGGCGCGGTAGTCGAGGCGTTGGGAGAGGATGGCGAGCCAGATTTGGAGGTCGGTCTCGCCGGCGAGGGGGATCCAGGCGGGTGGGCCGGTGGGGAGGAGGAGGAGGGCGCCGTAGCGCGATTCGCGATTGGCGGTGTAGTCGGTGTAGCGGACGAAGTCGATGAAGGCGCTGTCGGCGGGGAGGGTGGCCTGGACGTCCTGCCAGGTGGGGGGGCGGGAGGAAGCGGGGGTGGAGTCGGGGGAGGCCTGGCGTTCGAGGGCGTGGAGTTCGGCGCGGAGGGCGGCGATGCGGTCCTCGTCGGGATTGGTGGCGGAGAGGAGGAGGAGGTCGAGTTTTTGCTGGGTGGCGCGGAGTTTGCGGAGGGCGGGGGAGGGTTCGCGGTTGGCTTCCTCGAGAAGGACATCGAGGAGGCGGCCCTTGGATGCCAGCAGGGTGTTGGCGATGCGGCCGGGGTCCTCGCCGGCGGAACAGGAAAGGGAGAGGAGATCGACGCTCTGGAGGTAGTTGAGGCGTTGGCGTTCGGAGCCGAAGCGGATGAGGCGTTCGAGGACTTGGGCGGCGGCGGAAGAGGCTTCGGCGATCTGGGACCGTGCCGCGGCGGGGCCGGATTGGAGGAGGGTGTTGAGGGCGAGGTTGGCGAGGGCCTCGACGGAGCGTTGATGGTCGGGGCCCATGTGTTTCAGGTAGGCGTCGCGGGTTTGGCGGAGGTAGGTTTCGGCGGCGGCGTAGTCGCCGAGGTCCTGGAGGGTGCAGGCGAGGTTGTTGCGGAGGGGGGCGAGGGCGAGGTGGTCGGGGCCGAGGGTGTTTTCGACGGCGTGGAGGGATTCCTCGAAGAGGGAGCGGGCTGCGGTGGGTTCGCCTTCGAGGAGGTTGAGGCTGCCGAGGATGTTGAGGAAGCCGGCGAGGCGGAGTTGGCCGGTGGTGTCGGTGGCTTGTTGGCGGGCGAGGTCGGTGACCTCCTCCATGATGGCGCGGGCCTGCTCCGGTTCGCCGAGGCGGCTGGCGGTGAGGCCGAGTTGGCTGAGGAGGGCGAGGGTGTTGGGGTGGTCGCGGCCCCAGGAGGTTTCGGCATGGGGGAGGGCCTCGGTGAGGAGGTCGCGGGCTCGGGCGTAATTGTGCAGGGTGTGGTAGTAGCGGGCGAGGTAGCCGAGGCGCTGGGCCATCAGTTCGTCGTTTTCCGGGTCGGTGGACGCGAGGCTTTGTTGGAAGAGTTTACCAGACTCCTCGTAGCGCCCTTCCTCGAGGTAGTTGAGGCCGAGGTGATCACGGCTGGCGGAGAGCCAGGGTTCGCGCTCTTCCGCGGAAGCGGTGTTGCGGATGGCGATGGCGGCCTGGAGGTGTAGCTCGGCCTCGGGGTAGTTTCCGGAGTGGCTGGCGGCGAGGCCGAGGGCGTCGAGGCAATCGCCGCGGAGGGAGTCCGGGCCATTGGCGTCCTCGATGAGGGCGAGGGCGGCGGTGAGGTGTTCGGTGGCTGTGTTGTAGCGGGCGAGGCGGTCCTCGACCATGCCGAGGGAGAGGAGGCTGCGGGACCAGTCGAGTTGCGTTTCGGGGGAGGGGTTGCGTTTGGCTTCCAGAGCCCATTCCTCGGTGCGGACGAGGAGGTCGGCCAAGGCCTCCTCGTAGCGGTGTTCGGCGAGGAGGGTTTCGAGGGGGGGGGCGGCGGGGCACGGCGGGGTGAGCGCCAGGAGGAGGGTCAGGGCGAGGGGGAGGGGGAGGCCGGGAAAATGTCGAGTTGGAAGAAGCACTTGGGATCGACCACGGTGTTCTCAAGGCTTAGCTCAGTTTGCATCCCAGTGGAACTCCCAACGGTGAGGGTGCCCGGGGCGGTCATGAATCCGGTGGCGGTGGTGCTGTCGGTGACCTCGTAGGTGCCGCCGTCGCGGAGGGTGCCGAGGCTGGTGGGGTCGAGGAGGACGGAGGAAATGTGGAAGGTGTAGTTGTATTTGTTGGTGGAGGGATCGTAGGTGATCCAGGCCTGCGCCCCCTTGGGGTCGGCCTTGGTAGGTTTGAGGCCGTGGAAATACTCGTCGAGGTTCGTCCAGCCATCGCCATCGTCGTCGCCGGGGTGGGTGTCGTCGGCGAGGCCGTGATAGGCGGTCCAGTCGTCGTAAGTGAGGAAGAAGGCGGGGCCGGCGGAGGCGAGTTGAATGATATAGAGTCCGCTGCCGCCGTCGAGGTAGGCGTCGCCGGTGAGGGCGGATTCGAGTTGGGCGGGGGTGGCCCAGGGGTTGATGCTGAGGTAGGCGGCGGCGACGCCGGCGGTGAGGGCGGCGGAGGCGCTGGTGCCGGTGAAGCTGCCGTAGCCGCTGCCGGGGGTGGGGAAGTTGATGACGCGCACGGCATCGCCGGGGGCGGAGCAGTCGATGGTGGTGTGGTTGGAGCCGGCTTCCTTGGTGCGGTTTTGTCCGTTGCCCGCCACGCAGACGATGCCGCTGGTAGTGCCGCTGGCGGCGGGGACGTAGCCGGAGGCGTTGGCATTGGCATTGCCGGCGGAGACGATGACGGGGATGCCTTCGGCAATGGCCTCGCCCAAGGCGCTGTTCACGGTGGAGCTGGAACCGGCGCCGCTGCTGGAGATGATGATGACACCGGGTTTGCAATCGCCGTAGTCGAGGTGGTAGTCGATGGCCTGGTAGATGGCATCGGCGAGGAGGCTGGTGGTGGTGGGGGCTCCGGTGGGGTAGAAGTCGAAATTCTTGAGAGTGAGGGGGACGCCGAGGGCGGAGCCGGTGTTGGGGCCGGCGATGAGGCTCATCATTTCGGTGCCGTGTTGGAAGACGCTGGAGACGAGCGGATCGCCGGTGCCGCGGACGAGGGTGGTGCCGGCGATGGTGAGGTTGGTGTTGGTGTTGAACCAAGCGGAGGGATTGCTGGCGGCGGTGTCGAGGAGGTAGACGTTCACCGCCTGTCCGGTGTCGGCGTAGGTAAAGGTGTAGGGTCCCGGTCCGGTGTTGGTGGCGGCGTTGAGGTGGTTGAGGGCCCAGCCGGCGTCGGCGGAGCTGCCGTCGGGTTGGAGGGGGAAGTCGGGTTCCGCGGTGACGTTGCCGGGGGCGGTGAGGTCGGCGAGTTGATCGGTGGTGAGGTAGGCGGAGACGGCGCGCGGCGTGGTGGCGGACTGCACGACGTTGTAGACCTGTCCGCCAGCTTGGTGGATCTGGACGATGAGTTCGGGGACGGTGGGAGCACCGGGAGCGCCGGGAATTGGTTGGAGGATGAAGCGGTTTTGTCGGGGGAGCGGGCCGAGGGCGCCGAGGAAGGCGTGGATTTCGCCGGGGTTGGGGGCGGGAAGGGTTTGTCCGCTGAAGACGCTGGGATTGCCCTGGTATTGTCCGACGGTGACGATGACATCCCGGGCGGGAGCGGCGACGCCGGTGGGGCTGTCCTGACCGGCGCCGGTGCTTTGGTGGAAGTCGAAGACGACGCCGGCCGCATCGACGCCCAGCACGGCGACATCGGCGTTGCCGGCGGCGGCTTGGCTTTCGATGAGGAAGGAGCCGTCGAGTCCGGCGCAGGTGAAGGTGTTGCCGAAACGGTCGATGGAAAGACCGGTGGGTTTCATGGAGGAGGAGGTGGCCTGGGCCTGGCCGAGGACGGCGGACCAGGCCAGTTCGCCGTCGGGCAAAACGCGGAGAAGGACGCCGTGGGTGGCGGCGATGGGGGGGACCCCGGGAATGGTGTAGGAGGTGGTGGGGCTTTGGTATTGGATGGAGGTGGCCTGGCAGGAAAAGGCGACGCGGGGGTCTCCGTCGAAGCCGAGGGCGATGCCGCCGGCGCCGTCGAGGCCATTGCTGCCCATGCGGGTCGTCCAACCGGGGAGGCCGTTGGAGCCGTCCAGTTGCAGGAGGGCGATTTCAAGGGGCGCGGGACCGTTGCCGAGGATGAAGACGGTTGGTGCGACGGGATCGGGGGTGACGGCGATGCCGGCGACTTCGTTGGTGCCGGTGGGATGGGCCGCGGTCCATTGGAAGGTGACGCCCCCGCCGGGCGGGTAGCGGCGGGCCATGGCGCCGGGTGCGGAACCGGCGAGGTAGATGGCGTTGGAGGGATCGAGGGCGATGGCGGCGGGGGTCATGCCGGGGACCGCGAAGGCGTCGATGAAGTTCCCGGTGTTGACGTCGCCCCATGCGACGAAGCCTTCCGTGGCGTCGGCCACGGAGGTGGTGAGGGTGAGGGGGCTGTTGGAAAAGGAGACATCGTTGGTGTAGCTGCCAGTGACGTAGTAGTTTCCACCGTTATCGAGGACGAGGTCTCGGATGGAGACGTTGGCGGTGGAGGAGGCCTGGGCGAGCGAGGCAGGCAACCAGCTGAATGGTGGCGGGCCGGGGCTGCGGTCGAAGCGCGCCACGACGCCGTCCTGACCGACGGAGTTCGAAAGGGTGCCGAGGCCGGGCAGGGTAAAGTCTCCGTTGAAGTGGCCGCAGGCAAAGGCTGCGGGGGGAACACCGGTAGCCACCGAACCCTCCATGGCTTCGACCTCCGTGAAGAAGGAATTGCTGGGAGCCGTTTCGCCGATGGCGGCTTCCCAGTCGAGGATCTGGGCGCACAAAGACCCGCCCGTCAGGGAGGCAATCAGGAAGAGCAGAGCCCTCCCATCCCCGCGGGTGAGGCGATGAGACGATGCGACAGACATACGTTGTTCCCCCACTACCGCAAAGGAAGGGGGGCAGTTCCACATTTTTTTTACGATGGACCGGAAGAAAGGGAAAACCAGGCGAAAAGTGGAAATGGGGAGGGGTGCTGCGGTTGGGGAGGGACAAGGCGAGGGCTGATTCCCCGCCGATCCCTATTCGAACAACAAACCCCCGAACAAAATGAAAAGCACCATGACCAGCCGCCTTCGCACGATGGCGGCTTCCTCCCTCCTCCTGATCGCCGGATTCGCGGCACCCTTGCTGGCGCAGGGCGATCTGACTCCTCCGCCCGTCGGCAGTCTGCCTCTTGGCGATGTCGCCTTCGATGCCTTCGGTGATCCGACGCCGAATATGAAGTCCCTGACGCAAACCGATCCCGGTCAACCGTTGCCGAGCAATGACGCGGACCTGCCCGATTTGAATGGAGCGCTGGGCACCTTCACGATCACCGTTCCCGGCCACTACTACCTCACCGAGAATCTGGTCGATAAGCCGATCCTGGTTCTCTCTCCCAACGTGACGATCGATCTCCGCGGCTACACGATGATCAACACGCTGGGTCCTGTCGGGCCGGCCATTTCGGTGGGACCCGGACCGATGGGTGCCGTCGAGCGGGTGCATGTGCGCAATGGTTTCATCACCGGTCCCTGGAGCAGCGGCGTGACGCTGGGGGACTATTGTTCGGGTCGTGACATGAATGTGGACCGGGCGATGACCTTTGCGATCGAGGTGGGAGCGCAATCGACGGTGCACAACTGCATCGTGCGGGGCAATGACCTGGAGGGAGGCGGCCCGATGCCGCACGCCGGGATTGCAGCCGGATTCGGCGCGGTGGTGAGCAACAGCACGGCGCGGGAGATCTGGGGAGACGGGATCCGGGTGGACCGTTCCAGCCGCGTGCTGGACTGCACGGCGACCTGCAACCTGGGGACGAGGATCGTGGGGACCGAATCGCTGAGCATCTCCGGCTGCACCTCCTTCATGAACCTCGGGAACGGCTACCAGACCGGTCCGGCGGCCTCCATGGAGAACTGCTCGGCGCATGAGAACTTCGCGGCTGGTTTCCTGAACAGGACCGGGAGTGTCCTCTCGAACTGCACGAGCCGCCAGAACCACATCGAGGGCTACGTGGCCATGCCGGATGTGCCCTCGGACATCACGGACTACGACGAAGTGCCGATGTTGTCGGATGATGCGACCAGCTACCTGCACTGCTCGGCGACGATGAATGCGAGTGACGGCTTCCTGACCACGATCAACAGCACCTACACCCACTGCACGGCGGTGAGCAACGGCACGATGCTCTTCGAAGCCACCCCGCCGTATTCACCCTCGCCCGGCGACGGGTTTGACGTGGTGGACAGCTGCCGCCTGGTGAACTGCATGGCATCGAAGAACGGAGCGCACGGGATTCGGGCCGTCCTCGACAACTATATTGAGCAGAACACCTGCCACACCAATGCTCTGGCCGGCATCGATCTGGCCGGATTCGGCAACACGGTCATCAAGAACTACGTGAAGTTCAATGTGGGTGCGCCGATTGTGGTCGCTGGTGGAGCACTTCTCGCGCCGGGCCCCGGCGGCGGCGGGGTGGCGCCGCTGGCCCTCCCCTCCGGTCCCGGACCGTGGAATCCGTTCAGCAACTTCTTCATGTAGGAAGCGGTCGGGCCAAGAACTGAAAACCTAACAACTCAGTAAGCATGAAAACAAGAACCCTCCTCCTCGCCCTGCTGGGCAGCACCATGGGTGTGCACGTTTCCCTGGCCGACTCGACCGTTCACACCAGCGACCGCCACGCCTACGGAGCCAACATTGGTTGGACCAACTGGAAGTGGGACACGGTAACGCCGGACGGCGCGTCGCTCGAGCCCTACCTCCTCCGGGGAAAGATTTATGCCGGCAACGTCGGCTGGATCGACCTCGGAGACGGAGCCCCGGCGGATGGCGTGTTCTACGCCCAGACCGGTGGCGAATGGGGTGTGAACCACGACGGCAGCGGTGGGCTCACCGGCTGGGCCTACGGAGCAAATATCGGTTGGATTCGCTTCGATCCGGCTCTGCCGGTCGGTCCGCCGCGGGTGGATCTCGGCACGGGAGCCCTGAGTGGCCATGCCTACTCGTCGAATGTCGGGTGGATCGATCTGGCCGGGGTGGTGACCTGTGTCGATGAAGGCACGGACAGCGACGGGGACGGCATTGCCGATGCGTGGGAGCATGAGATGCTCGCCGGAGATGGACAGGGCGCGAGTCTGGGCGTCCTCACTGCGGGGGGAGACTCGGACGGCGATGGGTTCAGCGACCTCGACGAGTATCACGCCGACACCAATCCCTTCGATTCGCTGGAGCGCTTGCAGATCGTTTCGGTCGTTCCGAACATCGGACTGGGCGAGGTCGAACTCAGCTGGAGTACCTGGAGTCCGCGTCGGGCCTACACCGTGAACTCGAGTCCGGACCTGCAAACGTGGAGTCTGGAGATGGACGACCTCTTCGCGGATACCGTGACGCTGGTGAAGGGGGCACCGCTTCCCGGAGCGCTGTTCTTCCAGGTGGAATCTGCTGTGCATCTTTGTCCGTAGCGACGCACAGACAACAACGCGGTGGCACCTCCGGGTGTCCCGCACCAAAACCCAGAGGCCCCCGGAGCGACAGCCGGGGGCCTCGAATTTTTGTGGGGGGGTGGGAGGAAGGCCGAATGCTGACCGAGGGATTGGGGAGGCTTGCGGTGGAGCGGAGGGGGAGGGTGGTGAGGGGGGTGGGCCTGGCTATTTTTTCTAGAAAGTGGAAATGGTGGCGCGGGACTGCGGTTGGGGAAGGGACGCCAGCTTGTCGGCCGATCAGATGAACATGGTCTGGCAGGATCTCATCACCGGGTCGGCAGGAAGGAGTCACCAACATACCAGACCGAGAGGTTTGCAGGTCATCCAAGAGGGCCCCCGGTTTGAAGATCGGGGGTCCTCCTGCTTCCCCCCCCGGAGGGAAAGGGCTGGCCATTCCCCATTCATCAACGCCACCCTGTCCCATGCTTCGAGCGCTTTCCATGATCCTGTTGTTGTCGGCCGCCGAGGCGGTGGCGCAGCTGGACCCGCGGATCGCGCCGCAGGAGTTGGAGCGGCAGGTGGGGGAGGGGCTGCCATTCGGTGGGGCGGAGCAGGTGGATGCTGTGCCGGAGACGGGAGCGGTGTTGATGGCGCGGTTGCTGCGGTTCGCGTTGAGCGATGAGGAGGGGCAGCCTCTGGCGGAGGAGAAGGCGTTGCGGGAGGTGCTGCAAGGGTTCACGGGTCTGCCACTGACGGAGGGCGGGCTGAATGACATCACCGATCTCATCGTGACCTACTACGAGGAGCATGATCGGCCGGTGGTGGAGGTCTTTGTGCCGGACCAGGTCTTGACGGACGGGGTCTTGCGCATCGAGGTGACGGTGGGGAGGCTGGGGGTGGTGGGGCTGGAGAAATCGCAATTTTTCAATGACGAACTGTTGGCGGGATCGGTGCGGTTGGAGCGCGGGGAATTGCTGCGGGGCAGTCGGCTGGAGGAGCAACAGGACTGGCTGAATCGGAATCCGTTCCGCTCCGCGCAGATGTATGCGGCGCCGGGGGACGGGTTTGCGGAGGCGGACATTCTTTACTCCCTGGAGGAACGTTATCCGCTGCGGGCCTATGTGGGCTATGAGAACACGGGGACGCCGGCGGTGGGCCGGAACCGTTGGATGGCGGGAGCAAATTGGGGGAACGGATTCGGACAGGATCATTTGTTGAGCTATCAGTTCACGATGGGCGATTCGGTGTCGGCCTTTCAGGCGCACTCCGTTCTCTGGGAGATTCCGTTGCATCGGCATCACGATTTTCTCCGCTTCACCGGGGCCTGGGCGGAGGTGCGTTCGGCGAGTGTGTCGGACGGCATCCTCGTTGAGGCGGAGGGGACCAGTTGGCAGGTTTCGGCGGGCTATGGGATGCAGCTGCCGCGCTGGCATGGCTTCACGCAGGAAGTGTCGTTCGGAGCGGAGTTCAAGACCACCGACAACTTTCTGGTCTTCGGCGGATTCACGCCGGGCGGCGGGGTAGCTGATGTGGTGCAGGCCCGGTTGGACTACGTGGCGAGTCGGCGCAGCGAGATGGATGCGGTGCAGCTTTCGCTCTCCCTGGTGGGGAGTCCGGGGGGGATGAGTGCGCACAACAACGATGAGGACTTCGCGGGGTTTCGGAGCGGGGCGGATGCGGACTATTTTTACGGGCGGGTGCGGGCGGCGTGGGTGCGGCGTTTGCCGGAGGCGTGGACGCTGCGGATTGGTGGTCAGGCGCAGTGGGCGGGCGGGGCGCTGCTGCCGATCGAGCAACTGGCCTTCGGGGGACACGACAGCGTGCGGGGTTACGACGAGCGGGTGGCGTTGGCGGACTCCGGCTATCATCTTTCCACCGAGATCCGGACGCCGGGGATCGTCTTGCCGGGGGAGGCGCTCTCCGAGACGCGCCTGCAGTTGTTGGGCTTTGTGGATCACGGCATGGGCTGGACCGACGGGGGCGGCAGGGAGTCCTTTACGGGAGTGGGGACCGGGGTCCGTTTGCAGACGGGGACCCATGGCGAGATCCGCGCCGATGTGGGCTGGCCCCTGGAGGGTGGGGATGGTCCGCAGGCGCATGTGGGGGTGTTGTTGAGTTTTTGAGTGTGGGAGGAGAGTCAAACCGTGAATTGCCGCGGTCCCTCCGGGATGAAGAGAGACGGCAACCGGAATTGACCGAATCCGAAGGAAATCCTGAATGAGCTGACTGATAGGGGATCCAGATCCGTATTGTTCTCGAATCCATCATGATAAGCACTTGCCGCCCCAAATCCGTCATCGCCAGCCTGTTTGCGGCAGTGATTCTGTCTGGACCCTGTGCCCTGGCCGCGCCTCAGGGAAAGATGGTGCTGCCGGATCTTACCAAGGGGGGGGGGATTCCCGCCGGGGCCGAGCATGACTGGACGCTCGGGGCGACCGGGGCGCGGGGATGGATGTTCAGCGACAAACTTGAGACCTCCGACGCCAGGCAGATCGCGATTACCAAAGTGGAGGCAGGTTCCCCCGCCGAGGGAGTTCTCGCGGTTGGGGATGTCTTGCTGGGGGTGGGAGGAAAGGCGTTCACCGATGATCCGCGCACGGAGTTTGGAAAGGCGCTCACCATCGCCGAATCGGAGGCAGGCAAGGGAGGGTTGTCCTTGATTCGCTGGAGAGAAGGGAAGCAGGAGAAGGTGTCGTTGAAGCTGCCTGTGCTCGGCACCTACAGTGCCACCGCGCCGTATGATTGCGCCAAATCGAAGCAGATTCTAGAGCGTGGATGTGGGGCTCTGGAGAAGCTGATCGGGGAACGCGGATACAAGCCGAATCCGATCGTCCGTTCCCTGAACGCCCTGGCGTTGTTGGCCAGCGGAGAAGCGAAGTATCTGCCGCTGGTCGCCAAGGAGGCGCACTGGGCGGCCGACTTTTCCGCCGATGGAATGCAGACCTGGGACTACGGTTATGTGATCATGTTGCTCTCGGAATACAAGATGGCGACTGGTGACGACTCGGTTCTGCCGGGGCTGCGGCGACTGGCTCTGGAAGCGGCGAACGGGCAGAGCATCGTTGGCTCGTGGGGACATCAATTCGCGGGGGATGACGGGCGACTGGTCGGCAACGGGATGATGAACGCGCCGGGGGTGCCGCTGACGATTTCCCTGGTGATGGCCCGTGCGGCCGGGGTGGGGGATCCGGAGGTAGCTCGGGCCATCGAGCGAAGTGCGCGATTGTTGCGCTTCTATATTGGCAAAGGTGCGGTTCCCTACGGGGATCACCATCCGTGGATCCAGACGCACGAGGATAATGGCAAGTGTGGAATGGCAGCGGTGTTGTTCAACCTGTTGGATGAACCGGAGGGGGCGGAATTTTTCTCAAGGATGAGTGTCGCCTCCCATGGTGCGGAGCGGGATACCGGTCATACCGGAAATTTTTTCAACCTGCTGTGGGCGATGCCGGGGGTGGTGCAGTCGGGGCCGCATGCCAGCGGAGCGTGGATGGAGGAGTTCGGGGCCTGGTACTTTGATCTGGCGCGCCGGTGGGATGGAACCTTCCAGCATCAGGGGCCGCCGTTGGCGAAGAAGGACAGTTATCGGGGCTGGGATTGCACGGGAGCCTACCTTCTGGCCTACGCGATGCCGTTGAAGAAGATCTGGCTTACTGGAAAGCACGCCGGCAAGGTCCCTCAACTCAATCAGGCCGAGGCAAAGGTCCTCGTCGGGGAGGGGAGGGGGTGGTCCAACAAGGATCGCAACAGCGGCTATGACAGTTTGAGTGAGGAGGTCCTGTTCGGATGTCTCGGGAGTTGGTCTCCCGTTGTTCGTGAGCGGGCGGCCATGGCGCTTGCCCGTCGGGGGGGGGATCCAGTGCCGGCGTTGACCACGCTATTGAGTTCCCCGCAGTTGGAGGAGCGCTACGGTGCTTGTCAGGCTTTGGAACAACTTAAGAATTCCAGTGCGCCTGCGGTGTCGGCGTTGCGAAAAAATCTCAAGCACGAGGATCTCTGGTTGCGGATCAAGGCTGCGGATGCCTTGGCGCAGATCGGTGATGCCGCGATGGAGGCCCTGCCCGAACTGCTTGAAATTTTGGCGAGAGGCCCGTCGCCGGAAGATCCGCGCGGGATGGAGCAGCGCTACCTGAATTTTGCGGTCTTTGGAAAGATGTTGAGGCAGTCCATCGAGGGAGTGGACCGGGAGGCCCTCCGCGCAGCGGTGGTGGCCGGTCTGAAGAATCAGGATGGACGGGCCCGCAGTGAGGTCGGCGGCATCTATCGGAAGTTGAGCTACGAGGAGGTCCGGCGACTTGAGAAGGACCTCCGGGCCCACCGGGAGGCCAAGGGACTGCAGGCGCACATCGAGAGACTCGGCAAGCTCATCAAGACGCTTGAGAGCACGACGGAAACGGTGGAGCTGCGGAGTATTCAGTAACTGCCCCGGTGTCCTCAAACAACGAATCAACACTACCAGACACGAACAATGACGACACGGCACACACTCAATCGATGGATGCTCAGCCTTGTCCTGGCCCTGCCTTTGGGGGTGGCGGCCGGAACGGAGCCGGCAAACGGCAAGCTGAAGGTCTTTGTCCTCTCGGGTCAGTCGAACATGGTGGGATTTGGCCAGGTCAAGGGAACTCCAGGCACGATGGAAAGCTGCGTCAAAAGCAATGCCAAGGACTACGGCCAGCTCGTCGACAAGGAAGGCAAGCCGGTGGTGCGCGATGATGTTTGGATCGTGAACATTTCCTATCCCGACAAGGCGCAGGAGGGTTGGTTGACGACGGGCTACGGGGCCAGCGAAGAGCACATCGGCCCGGAGTGCGGATTCGGGTTTGCGGTTGGTGACTACTACGAAGATCCCGTTTTATTGATCAAGTCGGCCTGGGGCGGGCGCTCATTGTTCCACAACTTTCTTTCCCCGAGTTCGGCGGAGTATCCGAAGCCCGCGAAAGATGGCGACATGGGATTTCAGTATGCGGAGGTGCTCAGGCACGTGAAGGAGATCACGGGAAACTTGAAAAAGTATTATCCGGATTACGACGGGAAGGGTTACGAGCTGGTCGGCTTTGGTTGGCACCAGGGCTGGAACGATCGGATCAACCAACAGGCGGTGGATGCCTACGAGAGCAATTTGGTGAACTTGATCAAGGATGTCCGCAAGGATCTGGGTGTGCCGAAGTTGTCGTTCGTGGTCGCGAACACCGGAATCGGCGGTTGGGAACTGCCGGATCGTTATCGGGCCAAGGTCGAGAAGCACGTCACCGCACAGTTGGCACCCGGTGATGCGAAGAAGTATCCCGAGTTCATCGGAAATTTCGCCGGGGTGGAAACGCGTGACTATCAGCGGACGCGGGAGGAGTCCCCATCCGGGCAGGAATTCCACTGGAACCGAAACTGGGAAACGCTTTACTTGATCGGCAAGGGGATGGGCGATGCGATGGTCGGGCTCAAGAAGGGGGCGAAGTAAATCGGGAAGGCAATGCACCAGCGATCCGTCATGAACATCCGAAACTTCCTTTCCTGTCTCATTCTTTTGCCTCCATGCCTGCCGGCTGTGGAGCCCGGGGCGGGGCTGACGAAGGGTCTCATCGATGGTGAACGTCCCTGGGATGCCGTGCAATTGGTCGGGGAGGCCGGGCACATTCTTGTCCCGGAGTCGGATGTGGAGAGCCGGTGGGTCTTCAAGGATGGAGTGCTGACGGCCTCGCCGGAGTGGGACAGCGTGGTGACCCCCGGGACCTACGGGGATTTCCGCATGCACGTGGAGTTCAATGTCAACAGCGTCCCGAACGTTGAGGCAGAGAAGAACGGCAACTCGGGAATCTACATTCAGCAGCGGTATGAGCTGCAGATCCTCAATTCCCATGGAACTCCGGAGGAGGAATACAAGGCGAGTGATTGCGGGAGCCTCTACCGGCAGAAGAAGCCGGACAAGATTGTCTGCAAGCCGGCCGGCGAGTGGCAGAGCTACGACATTGTGTTCCGGGCGGCCCGTTTCGAAGGGGACAAGAAGACGGAGAAGGCCCGCATCACGGTGATGCACAACGAGGTGCTCATTCACGACGACCACGCCCTGGCCAACAAGACCGGGGTCGGGAAGAACGAGGGGCCGGAGGCGTTGCCGATCAAGTTGCAGGGGCATCATAATCCGGTGCGGTTTCGGAACGTTTGGGTTCAGCGCCTGAAGCTCGATCCGCCGGTGGAGAAGGCACCGCCGGAAAAGAAGAAGGGCTACACCTATGTGGTGCCGTTTGAGGACATTCCACCTGCTCCCGCCCTGACCCCGAAAGAAGCCTTGAAGAGCTTTGTGCTTCACGAGGACTTCGAGATCAGCACGGTGGTGCACGAACCGCAGGTGGAGAATCCCTTGGCCGTGCGATTTGATGGCAACGGACGGATGTGGGTGGTGGAGATGCGGGCCTACATGCCCAACGTGGCGGGGGAGGGTGAGGAGGAGGCCATCGGACGGATTTCGATTTACGAAGATACCGACGGGGACGGGTTCTACGACAAGAGCAGCGTTTTTCTCGACGGTCTGGTGCAGCCGCGCTCGCTGGCCATCTACAAGGACGGAATTCTCTATGGGGGGCACGAGAAGCTCTACTTTGTGGAGAACCGCGACGGCAAGGCGGGGAAGATGACCGTCATCGATGAGCACTACACCCAGGAAGGCAACGTGGAGCACCGCGCGAATGGTCTGCTTCGAGGCTTGGACAACTGGATCTACAATGTGAAGTCGGACGCGCGTTATCGGGAAATCGATGGCAGGTGGGTGAAGGAGAAGACCAGCTTTCGGGGCCAGTGGGGGATGTCCCAGGACAACCATGGACGTCTCTTTTACAATGAGAACTGGTTCGGCATGAAGGCGGACCAGCTTTTGCCCAATACCTTGATGCGTAATCCCAACTATCTGTTGGGTGGGGACGACAGCACGAGGCTATCGTTTCGCGACAAGCTTTTCCCGGCCCGCATCACCCCTGGTGTCAATCGGGGCGGGGAGGGAGACATTGATGAGGAGGGTTATCTGAAAGCGGCGACGGGGGCCTGTGGCCCGGTGGTTTACCGTGGAGATCAATTTCCCCCGAAGTTCCAGAACACCGCCCTGTTTTGTGAGCCGACCGCGAATCTGGTGCGGATGATCCATGTGCTGCGCAAGGATGGAGCGCTTTTTGGCGAGCACCTGATGGGGGAGCGGGAGTTTCTCGCCTCCACCGATGAGCGTTTTCGCCCCGTCAATCTTTTCAATGCTCCGGACGGCACCCTCTACCTAGTCGATCTCTATCACGGGATCATCCAGCACAAGCACTACATCACCGGCTATCTCAAGGAGCACATCGCGCACCGTGATCTGGAGAGCCATCCGCGCTTGGGGCGGATCTATCGGATCAAGCACCGGGCCAATCCCCGCGGTCCACAACCCGGGATGTTGGGCAAGACTGCGGCGGAACTTGTGCCCTTCCTCGCTCATGCGAATGGCTGGTGGCGGGACACGGCCCAGCAGTTGATTATTGATGGTGGAGATCTCACCGTGGTGTCTCCTCTGAACGAGCTTTCTGCCGATCCGAGCAAGCCATTGGGTCAGATTCACGCGCTCTGGACGCTGGAGGGTCTGGGCGCGATCAATGGCAAGGCGATCGCCGCGGCGTTGGGCTCCGAGGATTCCTATGTCGTGGAAGCCGCCATTCGTCTGGCGGAAGTGCTCCCGGCGGAGGAGGCGGTGGCCCTGATGCCACGATTCACGACGCTGTCGGAGCGCCCGGAGTTGGTGATCCAGCGGCAACTGGCCGCCAGCCTTGGCAGGGTGCCATCGGTGGAGGCGCTGGAGTTGTTAAAGAGGGTGCTGCGCAAGAACATCAGCGCGCCGTATGTTCGCGAAGCTGCCATCAATGGTTTGGCGGGACGGGAGAAGGAGTTCCAGGAGCTTCTGGGTGACGAGTTCAACGACGGGAAGTTTCGCAATTACCTGAAGCATTGTCTGACCCTCAAAACCACGGCGGGGGCTTATAAGCCGCCGGGAGATCAAGGACATCGTGAGTCCTATGAGCGTGGCGAACAATTTTACATTGCCAACTGCATTGCGTGCCATGGATCGGATGGCAGGGGGCTGGAGCTGCTGGGGCCACCCTTGGTTGGTTCGGAGTGGGTGACGGGCTCGCCGAACCGCCTTGCCGCGATTCTGCTGCAGGGGCTCATGGGGCCGATCGAGGTGAAGGGGAAGCACTACACGCCCGCAGCGGCGATGCCGGGTCTGAAGCACGCTCCGGGGGTCACGGATTCCCAAGTTGCCGATGTCGGCACCTTTGTTCGTCACGCCTGGAACAACCGCAAGGGAGCGGTGAAGACAGAGACGATTGAGGCGGTGCGTGGGGAGCTCGGTGATCGCGAGACTACCTTTTCCCCGGAAGAGCTGATGAAGGCGTATCCTTGAGGGAGGAGTCAAGCGAGGCCCGGGAAGTAAACGGATTCTGAATGGGCCGCGGTCCCGGAGAGAGCCCTGAGGCATGGTTGGCCGGAGAGCCGGGTTCCTGGGGTTGACCGGAGCACCGGGTTCCTGGGATTGGCCGGGGCACCGGGTTCCTGGGGCTGAAATTGGCATTGCCATCGGGGGAGGGGGTCGGTAGGTTCCCGCCCCCTTCGACGGAAAAACGGACAGGTGCCAGAGTGGTCGAATGGGCACGCCTGGAAAGCGTGTGTGGCAGCAATGTCACCGTGGGTTCGAATCCCACCCTGTCCGCCATTCTTCGCTCGAAGAATGAGAGCGAAGAATGCCCTTCGGAGCTTTTCGCGGAGAAGAACGGCTGGAAGGCCTGCGGCGGTGGAGGTTCGAGCTACGAACGGCACGCCATTTGACCCGAGCGGAGAATGGGTTGCGGGAGGCCTGAAGCGGGTTGAAATCGTGGTGAACCGGATACAAGGTTTCCCGGCAGACGATGTACTACGCCTACATCCTCCAAAGTGAGAAAAACCCGAACCGTCTCTACAACGGCTTCACTGCTGACCTCAGAACCCGGGTCGAAGATCACAACAAAGGAAAAAATCTCTCCACTAAGACAGGACGTCCCTGGAAACTCCTCTTCTACGCCGCTTTTGCGAAAAGTCCGACGCCATCGCCTTTGAGGCCTACCTCAAAACTGCTTCCGGCAAAGCCTTCGCCCGAAAACGCCTCTTGCCAGTTGGCTGGGACCTTCCGCCGCAGCAGGCCGCCCGCCCCCAGGCGAACGGCGAGCCAATTGCCGCGCCCGAACCGGTTCCGCTCGACGAGGCTGAACTCACCTTCTTCGAGGGCCGGGCGGAGCTGGCTGGCGTGGAGGTGTGCAAAGCCGACAACGGAGTGATCTGGCGGATCCTGAAATTTCTGAACCAGTCTCGGCCCGACGGCCGGCCGCGTGGGTTTCCTGGACAGAAAATCGCTGACGATCTGAACCTCGAACGCGGACAGAATGGTGTTGCGGATGCGATCAGCCACTTTCGGAACCGGACCATCGAGGCATTGAAAGAAGCCGGCTTCGTCGCCGACCGCGAAACCGTCATCATGACCGGTAAGGCTGGGTATCAGCTCAATCCGGCCCTGACAGTCCGGGACCGGCAGGAGGTTCGTGGAGCGCAGATCGTTGACGATGAAGGCCTCAGTGGCGAGGAACGCCAAGCTTGGATCCTTGCCCAGCTTGGGGAGGGAAGGAAACTTCGGCGGGTGGACATCGAGAAACACTTCGACCGGTCAAAAGCCACCGCGAAGCGGGATCTGGGAGCGATTGATGACCGGATCGAGTTCGTGGGTTCAGGACCCACCGGCTACTACACCCTCAGCAAGACCCGGACATCAAAGGCATAGTGCCGTACTCTTAGAGTCTCTAAGGCGCGCGTCCATTCGCGTCAACTTAGCGTCGTAAACTATTGATAATAAGCGGAATGTAACGGAGGAAAGCTGCGCTTTTCCCTTGACATGTTGAGTCGGTCGGCAAGCTCGGCATGTCAAAAACCATTTCTGGTTCCAAGCTCGCCGACCGCTCGAAAATACTCTTCTCCCGGTTGGATTCCCTCGCAAGAAAAG
>Ga0209702_10002369_pt1 | contig 33098 bp, 36 predicted proteins | sample FRY01_FD_187210 | JGI IMG/M metagenome (GOLD analysis project Ga0209702, IMG submission 187210) | Freshwater microbial communities from Lake Fryxell liftoff mats and glacier meltwater in Antarctica - FRY-01 (SPAdes) (version 2) | ecosystem: Environmental > Aquatic > Freshwater > Ice > Glacier...
ATCCCGCAGGAATGGCAGAAATTCCGCGACAAGGTGTCAGACAACTTCCGCGTCATAACCCACGATAACTTTCGGGTTTTGGAGTAGAAGCGGTATAAATTAATCTATTGACCCCCGGGGTTTAACCGTTTGTTAATCCTCGGGCTCCGGGGCATCCCGCCCCGCATCTCCAGGAGATCACGATGGACCCCGCCGCTCAGGCCCGTTTTGCCGCCATGTTGCATCATCGCAGCAAAACTTTGCAACCGGGGGATCCGCTTGTTGCAGGGATCATCAGTTCAGCCACCTACCACGCGCCAGATGTGCCGAACCTGAGCCATGTTTACGGCCGTTCCGGTATGCCGACGTGGGAGGCGCTGGAGGCGCAACTGGGTATCCTTGAGGATGCCGAATGCGTCACCTTCCCCAGTGGCATGGGGGCGATTTCTGCGGCACTGTTTGCGGGCCTGAGTGCGGGCAAGCGCGTTCTGATCCCTTCGGACGGGTATTACGTCACCCGGTTGCTGTCGGCGCAAGTGTTGGCAGAGTACGGTGTCGAGATGGTCGAGGTCGCCACGCGCGACATTGCCACGGCTGACATGACGGGGGCGGCGGTGGTCTATATCGAGACGCCATCCAATCCCGGGCTGGAGGTTTGCGACATCGCCGCCGTCTGCGCGCGCGCGCATGCGGCTGGGGCCATCGTAATGGTGGACAACACCACAATGACGCCGCTGTTGCAGCGCCCGCTGGACCTTGGCGCGGATGTGGTGGTGGCGGCGGATACCAAGGCCCCTGCGGGCCATTCCGACGTGCTGTTCGGCCATGTGGCGAGCCGCGACCCGGTATTCATGCAGAAGGTGCGCGACTGGCGGCGGCTGTCGGGCGCGGTTCCCGGCGCGTTCGAGGCGTGGCTGGTGCATCGTGGGATCGAAACACTGGAGGTGCGGCTGGAGCGGATGTGCGACTCGGCCGGCGTCGTGGCGCGGCGTCTGGCGGAACATCCCGGGGTGAAGAACGTGCGCTATCCGGGCTTGTCGCAGGACCCGTCGCATGCGGTGGCGAAACGGCAAATGTCGGGGTTCGGATTTCTGATTGGCTTTGAATTGCCGGATGCGGCGCGGGCCGAGCGGTTTTTGACAGAGTGTCCGTTGATCGCGCAGGCCACGAGTTTTGGGTCCACCCATTCGTCGGGCGAGCGGCGGGTGCGTTGGGGCGACGCTGTACCGCAAGGGTTTATCCGTTTGTCGGTTGGGCTGGAGCCGGTGGAGGCGTTGTGGGGGGCGATTGACGCGGCGTTGAGGGGGTAGTTTGCCCAGCCAGCGCCGGGGGTTTCACACCCCCGGACCCCCGTGGGATATTTGTGCCAATGGGAAATCGGATGTGGGAAACGGCGGTTGTCAGAGTGTGCCGATGATCCGGGCTGCCTCGGTCCGTGGGTCGGCGAGCGTGCTGCGGTCTTCGCCGGGGTGAAACCGCGCGCGGGTAGCGGTGGGCATCGGGGCCGGTGTGGCGATCACCACGCGGGGGCCGATCCTGGCGTTTTCAGTTGCCCAACTGGTGGCTAGGGCAATCTGTGCGGCCTTGGAGGCCCCGTAAGCGCCAAAGAACTTGTCGCCCGCCCGCGGGTCGTCGAGAAACAGCGCGGTGCCGCCGTGGGCGCGCAGCAGAGGCTCGACCATCGGGATCATCATGCCAACAGCACGGGCGTTGATCGTCAGGGATTTGTCCCAATCTTTCATGTCCAGCGAGCCTGCGGGGGCCAAAGGTGGGGCGTGGACCGCCGCATGAACCCAAAGCCCCAGCCCGCCCCAACGGTCGAAAACAGATCGGCAGAGGTGGCGCACCGCGTCATCATTGGTGATGTCCATCGGAGCCAGCGTCAAAGAACCTGCGCCGGGCAGTTTGGCGGATTTCACCCTGTCGTCCAGGTCCTCGAGCCCGCCGACCGTGCGGGCGACGGCAATCACATGCCAGCCCTGCAGCGCCAGTTGTTCTGCCATCGCGGCACCAAGACCACGGGAAGCTCCGGTCACAAGGGCTGTGCGGTTTGGGGTGAGCGTGTTCATGGTGGGGTCATCGCATTGGGCGTGTCGGGGGGCAAGGGAGATGCAGCGCTGTTATCCGGCTCGATTGTTCTGCCCTCCTACTCTGCGGCTTTCATCTGGAAGCCTTCCTCGATCTTGTCCGAGGGGGCCACCGGGTAATCACCCGAAAAGCAGGCATCGCAGAATTGGGGGGCTGTGTCGTCGCGGCCTGCAACCTGACCTGCGGCGCGGTAGAGGCCGTCAAGGCTGACGAATTTCAGGCTGTCGACCCCGATCCAGTTGCGCATTTCTTCCTCGGACATGGTGGCGGCGAGGAGTTTGCTGCGTTCGGGGGTATCGACGCCGTAAAAGCAGGGCCAGGCAGTGGGGGGGGAGGCAATGCGGAAGTGCACTTCGGCAGCTCCTGCTTCAAGGATCATGTCCTTGATCTTTCGGCTGGTGGTTCCGCGCACCACCGAATCGTCGACCAGGATCACCCGTTTGCCCTTGATCAGCGCGCGGTTGACGTTGAGTTTCAGGCGGACACCCATGTTGCGGATCGATTCGGTAGGCTCGATGAAAGTGCGGCCCATGTACTGGTTGCGGATGATGCCCATCGCGTAGGGGATGCCGGATTGTTGGCTGTAGCCGATGGCGGCGGGGGTGCCTGAGTCGGGGACGGGGCAGACGAGGTCGGCGTCCACCGGGGCCTCGATTGCCAGTTCGACGCCGATTTGGCGGCGGGTTTCATAAACCGACCGCCCGCCCAGGATGCTGTCGGGGCGGCTGAAATAGACCTGTTCAAAGATGCAGAAGCGCGGTTTGGCGGGCTGGAAGGGCCGGGTCGATTCGACGGTGTTGCCTTCGATCACCACCATTTCGCCGGGGTCGATTTCGCGGATGAATTCAGCCCCGATTATATCGAGAGCGCAAGTTTCGGATGCCAGCGCCCAACCGTGGTCGCTGATTCGGCCCAGCACCAACGGGCGCACACCGAGGGGATCGCGGACGCCGATCAGTTTGGTGCGGGTCATCGCGACGACGGAAAACGCGCCTTCGACCCGGCGCAGGGCGTCTTTCATCCGTTCGGAGATGGTTTTCTGGATGGACCGTGCCATCAGGTGGATGATGCATTCGCTGTCGGACGAGGATTGGAAAATGCTGCCACGCTCGATCAACTCGCGGCGCAACTGGGCGGCGTTGGTCAGGTTGCCGTTGTGGGCGATGGCGGCGCCACCCATGGAAAACTCGCCGAAAAAGGGCTGGACGTCGCGAATGGCGGTCGCACCTTTTGACCCTGCGGTGGAATAGCGGACATGGCCGATGGCCAGCGCGCCCGGCAGGGTTTTCATCACATCGGGGCTGGTGAAGTTGTCACGGACATAACCAAAACGGCGGGCCGAGTTGAAGCCTTCGTCGGGGTCATAACTGACAATGCCGCCAGCCTCTTGTCCGCGATGTTGCAGGGCGTGCAGGCCGAGTGCCACAAAGTTCGCGGCATCGGATGCGCCGATCACGCCGAACACGCCACATTCTTCCTTGAGCTTGTCATCGTCAAAGGGATGCGCGCGGAATGCGGGCTTAGACGTCAGGAGATTGGGCAACGGCGCGCTCCGGTCCATGAAGGATATACGCTTTAGATAGTCCGAACCGGACCGGGTGTCACCAGCCGATCCGCGCATATCAGCTGTGCAAGGTTTCGGTCAGCCGCCGCTTGACGGTGCAGGTGCGGCAGTCGGCAGGGTGGCGGGAGCCGCGCAAGCGGCAGTCAGGTCATTGTAGCGATCCACGATCCAGCTTGGCGCGTCTTCGGGCACGGCCGCGTCGATCGAGGACTGAAAGCTGGCGAACACCTTGGCAGATCGGCTGTTGTCGATCATAGGCACAGCGTTCGAGGACAAGGCGCGGTCATAGACCAGAAAGGCTACGCCGACCAGAATGACGCCACGCGCCACGCCGAACACAAAGCCAAGCGCCTGATCGATGCCGCCAATCGCCGAGCGTTGCACGACGGACGATAAAAGTGGGGTAAACAGCGAGGCGACCACCAGACCGATTGCGAACACGACGGCAAATGCCCCGATCATCGACAATTCGCAACTGGCTGCCAGAAACTCGCCCACAACGGGCAACTCCTTGATCAACGGCTGGGCCGAGGGCGCGAACACGAAGGCTACAACGGCGGCCCCGATCCAGCCCGCAATCGCCATCGCCTCGCGCACGAAACCGCGCGAATATGCAAGGATCGCCGACAGCACGATCAGGCCGCCCACTACGGCATCGACCACGGTAAAGCCTTCCATCCCAGCCTCCAGACGCTTTAGCCCGCGCCGAACATGTCCCCAACAAACGTCACCAGATCGGGCATCTCACGCACCCGCATCTCTGTTGCCTGCCCCATCTTTGACCGGGCGGGCGCAATCGCTTGGGTAAAACCAAGTTTCGACGCCTCTTTCAATCGGTTTTCGGTCTGGGTGACCGGGCGCAAGGCACCCGACAGACTGATTTCCCCGAAAAGCACCATGTCTGGCGGAATTGCCACATCCTCGCGTGCCGAAAGGATGGCTCCGGCGACGGCCAGATCGGCTGCGGGTTCGGACACGCGCATGCCGCCTGCGACGTTCACGAACACATCAAGCCCGGCGAAAGAAATGCCGCAGCGCGCCTCCAGTACCGCGAGGATGGTGGACAGCCGCCCGCCATCAAGACCTACGACCGTGCGGCGCGGGGTGCCGAGTGGGGAGGGCGCAACAAGAGCCTGGATTTCGGTCAGCACCGGTCTGGTGCCTTCGATCCCGGCAAAGACCGCTGATCCGGGGGTGGCGATGCCCCGGTCGGACAGGAACAGGGCCGAGGGGTTGCTGACTTGTTGCAACCCGTCGCCGGTCATTTCGAACACACCGATTTCATCCGCCGGACCGAAACGGTTTTTCACCGCGCGCAGGATACGGAATTGGTGGCCGCGTTCGCCTTCGAAATAAAGGACAGTATCGACCATGTGCTCGACCACCCTTGGACCAGCGATCTGGCCGTCCTTGGTGACGTGACCCACAAGGATCACCGATACGCCACGCTTCTTGGCGAAGGTCACCAGTTCATGGGCTGCGGCGCGGACTTGGGACACGGAACCGGGGGCGGCCTCGATCGTATCGAGCCACATCGTTTGAATCGAATCGATCACGCAAAGCGCGGGGCGATGTGTGTCGAGCGTGGTCAGGATGTCGCGCAGGTTGGTTTCTGCGCCAAGCGCCACTTTCGCATCGGTCAGACCAAGGCGCTGCGCGCGCATGCGAACCTGCGCTGCGGCCTCTTCGCCCGAGATATACATGACGGACGTGCCGCGCCGGGCGAAAGACGCCGCGGCTTGCAACAGCAGCGTCGATTTGCCGATGCCGGGGTCGCCGCCCACAAGGATGGCCGAGGCAGGCACCAGCCCGCCGCCCAGCACACGGTCCAACTCGTCGATACCGGACGAGGCGCGGGGGGTTGGGGCCTCGGTCGTGGCAAGGTCGGTGAGGGGGATGCTTTTGCCCTTGCCGCCCAGAGATTTTGGGCCGGTGGACAGGGGGGCTTCTTCAACGATGGTGTTCCAGCCGCCGCAGGATTCGCATTTGCCGATCCATTTGGCGTGGGCGGCGCCGCAAGCGGTGCAGGTGAAGGCGGGGGATTTCTTCATGCTTTCAACGCCCGTGCGGTCAGGATCGAAATGGCCAGCGAGGCTATAATGCACGCGGTGAACAGATACATCCCCCAGGCGACCTCGACGGTGGCAAGGCCGATGCCTTTGACCAGCACGATGTAAAGCGCGATCAAGAACACGTCGGCCATCGCGAGTTTGCCAAGGATGTGCAGCGCGGGCAGGGTTTTGGGCGACATCAGACCAAAGTGCAGCAAAGCAAGGCCGATGGTTTTCAGCCACGGCGCGAAAATTGCAAAGCCGGTGACGATCAAGGCCAGCACAACATCGCTGCGCCACAGCGATTGCAGGCCGGAGATCACGCTGATCTCGGCCATCCCGAACACCGGCAGCAGGGCTGCGCGCATCAGGGGGGCGAACCACGCCACCGGGAACAGGATCATCAGGGCGAGGTTGGCGTATTTCATCGGGAATGGTCTAGAGGTTAACGGACGGATTCGATCGGGCCTTCGGCACGACCGTGGATGAATTGCTGAAGGTAAGGGTCGGGTGCCGTGTCCATTTCGGCGACGGGACCGGTCCACTGGATGACGCCCGCGTGCAGCATCGCGACCCGGTCGGCGATGGCGCGGACCGAAGACATGTCATGGGTTATGGTCATTGCAGTCACGCCCATTTCCACCACGATCTCCCGGATCAGGGCGTTGATGACGCCTGACATGATCGGATCGAGCCCGGTGGTGGGTTCGTCGAAGAAGATGATCTCGGGTTCTGCGGCAATGGCGCGGGCGAGGCCCACGCGTTTTTGCATGCCGCCTGACAGCTCTGCCGGGAATTGATCGGCGACGGCGGGGGTCAGGCCAACACGGCGCAGCTTTTCCAGCGCGATGGCGCGGGCCTGATCCGGTGGCAAGGCTTGGGCCCCCCGCATCAGGCGGAAGGCAACGTTTTCCCAGACTGTGAGCGAATCGAACAGCGCACCGCCCTGAAACAGCATCCCGAACCGGGCAAGGAAGGCGTCACGTTCGGCTTTCGCGACGTTCTGACCGTCGAGCGTGATGGTGCCCGCGTCGGGCCGAACAAGGCCGAGAATGCTTTTCAAAAGCACCGATTTACCGGTGCCCGACCCTCCGATCACCACCATGGATTGCCCACGCGGCAAGATCAGGTTGACGCCGCGCAAAACCTGATTTGCGCCGAAGGTTTTCTGGACGCCCCTAAGTTCGATCATGAGGTGAAGAACACTTCGGTGAGGATATAGTTGGCGGCAAGTATCATCACCGATGCCGCGACCACGGCGGATTTGGTGGCAGCGCCAACGCCTTGCGCGCCGCGCCCCGAGGTCATGCCGAAATAGCAGCCCATCAGGGCCACGATGAAGCCGAAAGCAGCACCCTTGATCATCCCCGACAGCACGTCCCAGGTTTCCAAAAAATTGACGGTGTTCTTGATGTAGGTTGCCGAGTTAAAATCGAGCCGGGTGATGCCGACGAGCCAGCCTCCCATGATGCCGATGCTGTCACCGACGCCCACGAGGATGGGCACGGCGAGGGTGGCTGCCAAAACCCTGGGGACCACCAGATATTTTATCGGGTTGGTCGACAGGGTCACCAAGGCGTCGATCTGCTCGGTCACTTTCATCGTGGCGATTTCGGCGGCGATCGAGCTTGCGACGCGGGCGGCAACCATCAGTCCGCCAAGAACCGGACCGAGTTCGCGGGCCATGCCGATGGCGACAATGGACGGCACCACGGATTCGGCATTGAACCGCGCGCCCCCGGAATAGATCTGCAACGCCAGCGCACCGCCAGTGAACAGCGCGGTCAACCCGACGACGGGCAGCGAAAACCAGCCGATTTGCAGCAAGGCATGGCCGAATTCGCGAAAGTAGAACGGCGGGCGCACAAGGTTGGCGAGGACGGCGCCTGCAAACATGCTGACGCGGCCTACGCCTGCGAGCGCTGCCAGCACAGGGCGCCCGATGGCGGCAAGGCTGCCGGTCAGGGTCATGTCGCAGGCTCTGTGTAGCGGCGGGTATAGCGCGGCCCGAGGCTGGTCAGGATTTCATAGCCGACGGTGCCTGCCGCGTCGGCAAGGTCATCGACAGTCTGATGGGCCCCAAGGATGTCGAGGTGGCGAGGCACCTCGGGCAGATGGCTGATATCGACGGTGATCAGGTCCATCGAGACGCGGCCAACGAGCGGACAAGGCACATCGCCATCCCACAGGACGGCATTGTTCGACAGCCCGCGCAGCAGGCCGTCGGCATAGCCTGCGGCCACGGTAGCGATCAGGCTGGTCTGTTCGGCTTCCCATGTCGCGGAATAGCCGACAATCTCGCCGGGCTCGACCTGACGGGTCTGGATGATTGGCAGGGACAGGGTGACAACGCTTGCAGCACCTTCATATGGTCTGCCGCCATAGAGGCCAACGCCTGGCCGGGTCAGATCGAAGTGGAAGCGCGGGCCAAGCAGGATGCCGCCGGTCGCGGCCAGCGAGCGCGGCACGCCGGTGCCATCGGTCATCGCGTGAAACAGCGCCAGTTGTGCGTCATTCATCGGATGGTCGGGGTCGTCGGCGCAGGCGAGGTGCGACATCAGCACTTCCGGCCCCACTTCGAGCAGATAGGGGGCCAATGCCTCCCATTCCGCAGGCTCCATGCCAAGGCGGTTCATCCCGGTGTCAAGCTGAACGCCGAAAGCATGGCCGGGCAGCGATTCCAGATGACGGGTGACCTGGTCGATGGCGTTGAGCATCGGTGTCAAATCCAGGTCGTTGATCATTTTGGTATCGCCCGGCATATGGCCGGAAAGAACACAGATCTGCGGGCCGGGGCCAAGGGCCTGGCGGACGGCAGCGCCTTCTTCGGCAATTGCGACAAAAAACCGACGTGCCCCGGCGCGGGCAAGGGTCTGGACCACGCGTGTGGTGCCGAGGCCGTAAGCGTCAGCCTTGACCACAGCGGCGGTCTGCACGCCCGTGGCGGTGGCCCGGTCAAGCGCGCGCCAGTTGGCGGCGATTGCATCAAGGTCGATAGTGAGGGTTCCGCTGGCCATTGGGGGGTTTTGACAGGCGGGCGGGCGGGGTCAAGGGGGTTTCTTGGCGAGGGGTGCCGCCGTGGGGGCCATCAAGGCCCCCACGGCGGCGCTGACGCGGAATTGTGCCGGAAACGGCGGGAGGGGTTTGGACTTTGGAGTATCCGTCCGGCGGGGATATTTAGGCCAGCAGGAAATTGGAAGCGGTCAGAAGCCCACGTCGTCGCGGCCCTTTTGCCAGCTTTGCGCGAGGTTGGAGAAGCGGGTGAAGCGGCCCTCAAAGGCGAGTTCGACCGTGCCGATCGGGCCGTGGCGTTGTTTTCCAATGATGACTTCGGCCTTGCCATGGACGTTTTCCATCACCGATTGCCATTGTGCCATCTTTTCAAGTTCATGGTCGCCGGGTTTTTCCCGTTCGCGGTAGTACTCATCCCGGTAGACGAACATCACGACATCGGCGTCCTGTTCGATCGACCCTGATTCGCGCAGGTCAGAGAGTTGCGGGCGTTTGTCTTCGCGGGACTCGACCTGGCGCGACAGCTGCGACAGGGCGATGACGGGGATGTTCAACTCTTTGGCGATGGCTTTGAGGCCTTGGGTGATTTCGGACACTTCCTGCACGCGGTTTTCCTTTGAGGAACCTTTCAGGAGCTGCAGATAGTCCACAATCAGCACGTCGAGCCCTTGAGTGCGTTTGAGCCGGCGGGCGCGGGCGGCGACCTGGCTGATCGGCAGGGCGGGGGTGTCGTCGATATAAAGCGGGCAGGATTCAAGCGCCTTGGCGGCCTCGACAAAGCGGCGGAATTCATCCTCTCGCATGTCGCCGCGCCGGATCTGTTCGGAGGGGACTTCGGAGGCTTCGGAGAGGATGCGGGCGGCGAGTTGTTCGGCGCTCATTTCCAGACTGAAGAAGCCGACCACGCCGCCTTCGACCGATCCTTCGCCGCCATCTGGCAAGCGGCCGCGTTTGTGCGCCTTTGCGATGTTGAAGGCGATGTTGGTGGCGAGGGCGGTCTTGCCCATTGACGGCCGCCCGGCGAGGATCAATAGATCGGACGGGTGCAGGCCGCCGAGTTTCTTGTCAAGGTCGATCAGGCCGGTGGAAATCCCCGCAAGCCCGCCGTCGCGCTGGTAGGCCGCGTTGGCGTGGTTGACGGCGTCGGTGACGGCCTTGAGGAAGGACTGGAATCCGCGTTCGGCCACGCCCTGTTCGCCAAGTTTGTAGAGCCGCTGTTCGGCCTCGATGATCTGCTCTTTCGGTTCGTTATCGATTTCCACTTTGGCGGCGGCGGCAGAGATGTCACGGCCAAGGCTGATCAGCTCGCGGCGCACGGCGAGGTCGTAGATCATCTGTGCATAATCGCGCGCCGCATAAGCCGAAATCGCTGCCCCGGCGAGGCGGACAAGGTAGGCGGGACCCCCGAGTTCCTTGAGCCCGGCATCGTCCTCGAAGAACGGCTTCAGGGTGACCGGCGAGGCGAGAGCGTTTTTCAGGATGCGGGCGGCAGCGCGTTCGAAGATGCGCTGATGGACCGGGTCAAAGAAGTGGGCGGCTTTGACCACGGACGCGATCCGGTCGTAGACATCGTTGTTGGTCAGGATCGCGCCAAGCAATTGCTGTTCAGCCTCGATGTTGTGCGGCAAGACGTCGGGTTCCGAAACCGCAGGCAGACCCGGTACGATGGTCCGCAGAGTTGCAATCTCGTTCATGTCGCTCAATCTCCCCTCGGTCCGGCTTCAGCGTCCGGTGATATATCTGTCTGGATGCCCGATCCGGACCGGTGCCGCAAGCCATGGGCAAGTCTGTGAATAAACCGGGGACGACTCGGGTTTGCCCGGTAGGGTAGGCTCTCAGTCTACCACATCTTGTGAAGAATTGTCTCTTTTCAACCAAAAGGGTCGATTCGCCAGAGGGTTTTCCCGGCGGTGTTCACAACTGTATCCACAGAAAACCACGATTGAGTGACGCAAGATCAACCGGCTGAGCGAGCGGCTTGCCAGGCGCGGGGGTCGTTGAGGAAGGTTTCGACTTCAAAAAGCGTGCCATCATCGAAAGACCCTTGTGCACGCGCTTCGGCCACCACGTCCCACCAGGTGCAGAGGTGATGCAGGGCAATGCCGTGGTCCGCGAGGCGCTGTTCGGTTTCCTTGAAGATATCATAGTAGAAAATCACGGCCGTGTGGGCACAGGTGGCACCGGTTTCGCGGATCGCCTCGACAAAGGACAGCTTGCTGCCTCCGTCGGTTGTCAGGTCTTCGACCAGAAGCACGCGCTGGCCGGTTACCATCACCCCTTCGATCCGGGCGTTGCGGCCATAGCCCTTGGGTTTCTTGCGGACATAGGTCATCGGCAGGGCCATCCGTTCGGCCACCAGCGCCGCGAAGGGGATGCCCGCAGTTTCGCCGCCCGCGATGTTGTCGAAAGCCTCGAACCCTGCGTTGCGCATCACCGTCACGGTCAGGAAATCCATCAGCGCCGCGCGGATGCGGGGATAAGAGATCAGCTTGCGACAGTCGATGTAGGTGGGCGACGGCAAACCGCTGGCCAGAACGAATGGAGTTTCGGCGTTGAAATGCACCGCCTTGATTTCCAGAAGCGCGCGAGCAGTCAGGCGGGCGATTTCGGCGGCGGGGGGGAAGCTGGCGGGGATCATCGGCAAGGTCCTTTGCGCTGCGGCTTTCCTACTGGTCTAAATATCCCCCGCGGAGCGTCTTGCCCATCCGACAGGTGCCTTCGGCGAGGATATTTTTTTGACCAACGGGAAATCAGGCTTCGACGCGCCAATGCACGGGGAAGCCGGGGTCGAAGACGGTGACGGGTCCTGCCTCGGTCAAGATCTTGTCGGGGAAGGTTTGCGGGCGGTCCTGCCTGGTTAGGGTCAGGCGGGTGTTGTTGAGCGGCAAGTGATAGAAGCTTGCCCCGCGAATGCTTGTGAAGCACTCCAGATTTGCAAGGCGGCCTTGATCTTCGAACACGTGTGCCAAAAGCGGCATGGTATTGGTCGCGGTAAAACAACCTGCGCAGCCGCAGGCGCTTTCCTTCAAAGCATCGACGTGGGGCGCACTGTCGGTTCCGAGGAAGAACTTTGGCTCGCCGCTGGTGGCGGCGGCGACGAGCGCCTGTCGGTGTTCTTCGCTTTTGGCGACCGGCAAGCAGTAGTAATGCGGGCGGATGCCGCCGACCAGCAGGTGGTTGCGGTTCAAGATCAGATGGTGAGTGGTGATCGTGGCGGCCACGCGGTCATCTTGCGCGCGGACCCAGTCCACCGCATGCGTCGTCGTGATGTGCTCCATCACAATTCGCAGGTGTGGGTGGGCACGGTGCAAAGGGTCCAGCACGGTGTCGATGAACACCGCCTCGCGGTCGAAAATGTCCACCGAAGGTGTCGTCACCTCACCGTGCACGCACAAAGGCAGGTCAATTTCTGCCATCCGGTCGAGCACTGCCTGCACGCGCGCGACGTCGCGCACGCCGCCGTGCGAATTTGTAGTGGCCCCGGCGGGGTAAAGTTTGACCGCGCTGACCAGACCTGATGCGGCGGCGGCGGCCACATCGTCGGGGTCGCTGTCTTCGGTCAGATACAGCGTCATCAGGGGTTGGAACGCGGCACCTTCGGGCAGGGCCTTGAGGATGCGAGCATGGTAGGCGACAGCGTGGGCGGCGGTGACCACCGGTGGTACAAGGTTGGGCATCACCAGTGCGCGGGCAAAGTGGCGGGCGGATTCGGGCAACACACCGCGCAGCATCGCGCCGTCGCGCAGATGCAGGTGCATGTCATCGGGGCGGCGCAGGGTAAGTTTATCCATAGGGCTTCAAATAGCCTATCGGATGCGGCTTTTCCAGTCTGGAAAGTCGGGCGCGTCCGGTTTCGGGTCAAAGCTGATCTGAACTAACGTAACACAGTTTAATCGGGCTTATCGGTTGCGCGTCGTGTTAAGGAACTTTTTATGAAACACATGTTGAGCGCGTTCGATTTAACGCAGCCGACGATAGAGGCGTCGAAGATGGTGATTGAGGCACAGCAGGTTATAGCGCTGCGGATGACAGGGATGGCCGGGATCTGGTCGATGGGACCCGCCGAGACTAAGCGAAGGGTCGACGAAAAAGTGGCGGCGATTTCTGAATCGGCTCGGGCAATGTTTGTGGCCGGTGTGGCGGGACAATCGCCGGGGACGATGGCGATTGCGGCTATCGGGCAGTTGCGGCGGCGGACAAAGGCCAATGCCAGCCGGTTGAACAAGAAGGCGACCGGAGGCGGCGCATGAGGGCGCTGTGGATCTTGGCGGTCTGGGTGGTTCTGGCGCCGCCGGGTTCGGCGCAAGAAGTTGACTGCGCCAATGCGGTGGCGCAGGTCGAGATGACCTTTTGCGCTCAGCAGGATTTTCTGGCAGCAGACACTGATCTGAACCGGGTTTACAAGGACGCACGCGCTACAATGATCAGGATCGATTCGGATTTGCCTGCGTCGCAACGGGGCGCCGAGATTGCGTTGCGCGATGCCCAGCGGGCCTGGATCACGTTTCGTGATCAAGCCTGTCTGGCCGAGGCCTACAGCTGGCATGGCGGGTCGGGCGAGCCGATGATTTACGCAAGTTGTCAGGAAAATCTGACCCGCAGGCGGGTCGAAGATCTGATCGAGCTGGCACAAGGTTATTGAGCGGCCGTCAGTTCGGCCAGGCGTTTGCGAAAGCGCGGGGCGTTCAGGCGGCTGTTGACCGACCGGCAGATCATCGCCTCAAGCGAAGTGCGGCCCGCGTCGGCGCTGCGTTGCAAGATTGCGCGCAGGTAGGGGCCGAAGTCGCGCCGTCGGCGCCACACCGAAGCCCACAGGGCCGGGGTCAACCGATCTTCGATTGCAGCCTCGATCAGAGTGTCAAGCACGCCCATATGCGCAAGCGCCCAATCGAGCCGGTCTCCCAGCAAGGGGGCCTTCAATGGGGTGACATAAGGCGCGTGAAACAGCGCTGCGTGCATCGCGTCAACCGGGCTGGTCGGGTCGTGCAGCACGAAGACCTTGCCGGCACCTTCGATCATGTCCGGGCCGTAGCCGTAGCGCGACGTGAAATCCAGCTTGCGTGCCGCAAGGTTTCGCCGGTCCCAGCTTGCCTGTTTGAGGTCGAGCGTGGCGCGTGGGTTGACCAACAGCACGGCCGCACCCGGAGCGGTAACGGCATACGCCGCTGCCGCATAGCCGCCCATCCCCGCGCCATAGAACAGCACGCGGTCGAAATCCTCGAAAAACGCATCGTCAACCAGACGGTCGAAATAGCCATAAACCGCCGGATCGCGATACCAGGTGGGCCCGTCGGCGATCAGGCACAAATGGGACCAGCCGTGTTTGGCCGCGATGCCATGAGCGGCAGGCAGCTCGCCGGGGCGGGCACGAATCTGATCGACCGTTTCAAAGCTGACCAGCAGGGTCGGGGATTCGTCCACGAACAGCGCCCAGTGGCGGGGACCGACAGTCTGGAAATAGCCCTTATCCTCGCCGATCGCGTCAATCCGAGCCAGCCAATCGTCCCGAGTGGCAGTCAGATTTTCGGGCATGACGGTATCGGACATTTCTGAACTCGGTAAAGGTTTGGGTCCACGACGTGCGGACCAAGCTGCGATTTACATTCTCACTGTCACGGAAACTGGCTTTGCGAGCAAGTGAATAGGGGCTTCGATTGGGCAGGCTGGGGGGATAGTCGAACTGGATTGTTTCGGGTTACGCGGTCTGTGCCGTCAGGTCTGTGCCGTCAGGTCTGGCGTTGGATATGACGCAGCAGAGGGGCCGCGGTGTGCGCGGTCAGCGCCGTTGAGGCGGGACACATCAGCAGCCTGCCGAAAAATGCGCGCCACGGCTCTGCCGTCATGAGGTCGGCAAATCTGGCGTGCCGCCACGTCACGGCGCGGGTATGCAGATCGGCCAGAACGGGGTCGCGGCGCAACTCGTCGCGGTGGGGTTGGCTGTTCAGCAGCAGGATCGATCTGTCTTCTGCCGCGTCAAAGTTGCGATCGACCCAATAGCCCATGTCAAACGCCGCCGCATCGCGGTTGGCCCGGCCCCGGTCACATTTCACCAGATAGCTTTCCATCGCCCCCAAGGCATAATGGTTCAGTTGGACAAGTCCGCAGGTATCGTGCCGATAGTCCGAGATGATGCCGGTCGTGTGCATCCGCGCGGGGAGGGTGCGGCCCGATCCGTCGCACCATACGGCACCAGCCACCCGGTCGGGATCCGGGCTGCGTGGGCGGTGGACGCCCAGTTTGCGATAGGTTCCATCATTGCGAAACAGCGTCTTGAACAACTGCGCTCGCCATGGCCAGGCAAGCGTTGCAGGGGCTGCGCGGATGAATTGTTCGGTCACGGGGAGGTCAACATAGTCGATCACGCCCGCGTTGCCGAACATCCGCCATGTCAGCGGGATTGCATTCGCTTGCGGCAGGGCAGACAGCAAGGCGGGCAGGCTGCGGTTGCCTGTATGGACATTCACATATTCGTCGATGTCGCAGACAAGGATCCAATCGGCATCACGCACGAAAGGGTGGCGGTCAGCGGCCTTCAACGCCGCCCATTGCGGGCCTTCGGGCATGGCGCCGTGGTTGCGCACATGGGTCAGCCAATCCATCTCTGCCAGCCGGTCAAGCATCGCGTCGGTGCCGTCGCTGCAGTCGTTTGAAAAGATCAAAAAGTCGGTAAAGCCGCAGGCGCGGTGGTGGGCAAGCCAATCCAGCAGGAAGGCCGCCTCGTTCTTGATTGTAAGGATCGCCAACGCGCGCATCAGACTGCTCCGTTGTATCAGGGCCTAACGGCGATTGGTCGCGCTGTCCACTGGGGTTTGGCGAAAGGGGCTGCGAAGTCTGGCGAGTGCAATGCAAGGTGCCATGGCACCGGGATTTGGATGGAGTTGCAGGGTTTGCTATCAGAAAACAAGCAAATTTACGTCAAATGTTATCGCATATCAGTGCGGCCAGACCCTATCTGACATCATCAGACCTGTCACACCGATGGCTCGGCGATTCGGGTCTTTGTGCTTAGTATCCGTTGAAAGGATCTTTCCATGAAACGTCTTCTGACCTCGACCACGGCGCTGTCTGTGGCACTTGCCTTTACCCCTGCGATGCCGCTGATGGCGCAGACCGTGCTGGACGACGGAAAGGTTGTGGCCGCCGATGGGACAACGGTGCTGTGCGACCCTGCGACCGGTGTGGTCTGCGATCTCGCCGCTCTTCAGGCGCAGGTACAGGCCGATGCAGAAGCGGAGGCTGCGGCGGTAGCAGAGGCCAAAGCGGCCGCACAAGCTGCGGCGGACGCGGCGATTGCCGCCCAAGCGGATGCCGATGCGGCAGCGCAGGCGGCTGCCGATGCGGCAGCGGAGGCCCAAGCGCAGGCCGAAACAGATGCGGCGTCTGCCGCAAAAGCGGCGTCAGAGACCGCTGCGGCTGCGGCTGCCCAGGCACAAGCTGAGGCGGACGCGGCCGCTGTAGCGCAAGCAAAGGCAGACGCCGATGTAGCTGAAGCCCAGGCGAAGGCGGATGCTGACGCAGCGGACGCTGCCGCGAAAGCTCAGACGGATGCTGACGCAGCGGCGCAGGCCCAAGTAGAGGCCGATGCAGCGGCCAAAGCTGAGGCCGACGCTGCGGCACAGGCCGACGCTGACGCTGCGGCTGCTACGCAGGCAGAGGCTGACGCTGCTACGCAGGCAGAGGCTGACGCTGCTACGCAGGCAGAGGCTGACGCTGCTACGCAGGCAGAGGCTGACGCTACTACGCAGGCAGAGGCTGACGCTGCTACGCAGGAAGAGGCTGACGCTGCTACGCAGGCTGAAGCCGATGCTGCGGCTAAAAAGCAAGCCCAAGCCGAGAGTGACGCTGCTGCCCTTGCGAAAACCGAAGCCGACGCCGCGGCCGCGGTGATTGCCGAGCAGGAAGCTGCCCAACGCGCTGCCGCCGCGATTGCCGCAGGGGACGCGGAAGCCGCCGCACAGGCGCAGGCCGAAGCCGCTTCAGCGGCTGCCGCAACGGCAGCCGCTGAAGCGGCTCGCGTCGCTGCACAAGCCGAGGCTGACGCTGCCGCCTTGGCCGCCACGGGGGCTGCCGACGCTCAGGCTGCCGCTGCCGCCGCCGATGCCGATGCCGCCGATGCCCCGCTGGTTGTCACCGAAGAGGCTGCACCCGCCGCCCCTGTGGATGCGCCAGTTCCCACTGAAACCGCCGTCGAAGGGTTGACGGCCGCGTTGCAGGAGCCTGCCGTGACCGACGGGACAACCGAACGGACCGCTCCGATAGCGGAAGCCGCTGCTGTAACTGCAGCGCCGTTGCCTGATGGCACGCAGCCGTCGGAGGTTGCCGCCCCGAACGTGTCGGTGGTGGTCACGCAAAGCATTACCGCAGCCGATACCAGGTCGTCGTCCGAGGAATTCACCGCAGCGCCGGTCGAAGTCAGCAATGGCAAGAAATCCGGTCTGTCGAACCTTGAAAAGGTCGGTCTGGTTGCCTTGGGCGCATTGGTGGTGGGGGCTATCATCAACGAAAATAACAAGAACGACCGTCAGGAAGTCATCTCGAACACCGGCGACCGGGTTGTGGTGCGACGCCCGGACGGCAGCTATCAGATCTACAAGGACGACGATGCGATCCTGCGTCGTCCCGGATCGGAAGTGCGGACCGAAACCTATCGCGATGGGTCGACCCGGACCATCGTGGAAAAGGACGACGGCACCCAGGTCGTGACGGTGCGCGATGCATCGGGCCGCGTGTTGCGCCGGGCGACCTACGACGATCGTGGACGCGAACTGGTGCTGTTCGACGACATGCAGCCGGAGCGTGCAGTCATCGTGTCGGAATTGCCGCGTGTGCGTTCCGACCGGGTGACCATCTCGTCCAACGACGCGGATGCGGCGTTGAAGGCGCGTCTGGCCGCGCGCCAGATCGAGGACATTGGGCGCAGTTTCAGCCTGCGGCAAATCCGCGAGATTTCGCAGGTGCGCGATCTGGCGGCGACGATCAACCTGGACAATATCACCTTCGACAGCGGGTCATCTGCCATCAAGGCCACCGAGGCCGAAAAACTTGCCGATCTGGGCGGGCTGATCACCGATCTGATCAAGGAGAATCCGGCTGAGGTGTTCTTGATCGAAGGACATACGGATGCGGTCGGGTCGGGAGCGTCGAACCTTGCGCTGTCCGACCGTCGGGCAGAGTCGGTTGCGCTGGCGCTGACCGAATACTTTGACGTTCCGCCGGAAAACGTGGTGGTGCAGGGGTACGGCGAAAAGGAGTTGCGAATCGACACACAGGGCGACGAACGCGGCAACCGCCGGGTTGCGGTGCGGATCATCACGCCGTTGATGACTGTGGCGTCGCGCTAAACGACTCAAGAAGCCCGGCTTGGCCGGGCCACCAGCACACAGATCCGGGTCAGGCCAAGCTAAGGCCTGACCCTTTTGTTGCGCCAGCGTCAGGTATTGCATCCGGTGGGGGTTGGCGTTGACCATGGATGTCAGGCTGTGGTCGCGGGGGGCTGGTCTTGCCGCAACAGCCGTTGCATGATGCGCGCATGACACAAGGGATCGACGACATACCCGAGATTGCATTGGCATGGCATCGGGCCGGGCAGGGGGCGGTTTTGGCCACGGTGGTGGAAACCTGGGGGTCGGCTCCGCGGGCTGCGGGCAGTCTGCTGGTCGTGGCCGGGGACGGTCAGATGATGGGGTCGGTTTCGGGCGGCTGTGTCGAAGGTGCCGTGGTCGTGGAAGCCGAGGCGGCGCTGGCGGATGGCAAGCCGCGTCTGCTCACCTATGGGGTCAGCGACGAGGCGGCGTTTGCGGTGGGTCTGGCTTGCGGCGGCACGATCCGGGTGCTGGTCGAGCCGGTGGGGGCTGCGCTGCCGGTCGATGTGCTGGCATCGCTGGTCGCGGCGCGGGCAGCCAAACGGGCGGTGGCTTTGGTAACCGATCTGACCAGTTTTACGCACGAGTTGACCGATGGGCCCAAGGTTGCCGACCGGCTGCGGTCGGACAAGACGGGCGTGGATGACGGCAAGCTGATCGCCGTGCATAACCCGGCGCTGCGACTGATCGTGGTGGGAGCGGTGCATATTGCGCAAGCCCTTTTGCCGCTGGCGCGGGCGTGCGGCTATGATCCGGTGCTGATCGACCCACGCGGCGCGTTCGGGTCGCAGGCGCGGTTTCCGGGCGCGGTGATTGCCGAGGATTGGCCGGACGAGGCCTTGACGGCATTGGGCCCCGACGCCCGGACCGCCATCGTCACGCTGACCCACGACCCCAAGCTGGACGATCCGGCGATCCGCGTCGCGTTGCGGTCACGGGCATTCTATCTGGGCTGCCTTGGGTCGAAACGGACCCATGCCAAGCGGGTGGAACGGTTGCTCGCCGAGGGGTTTTCTGCAGACGAGGTTGCCCGCATCCATGCCCCCGTCGGGCTGGACATCGGCGCCAAGTCACCCGCCGAGATTGCGGTGTCGATCATGGCGCAGATCACCCAAGTGCTGAGGCGGGGATGAAATTCGGCCCGGTGCCGCTGGTCGAGGCATTGGGGGCGGTTCTCGCGCATTCGGTGGCTTTGGGAACCGTGCGGTTGCGCAAGGGCGTGGTGCTGGGGCGGGACGATCTGGCGCGGTTGGCGGCTTGCGGGTTGCATCAGGTGACCGTGGCCCGGTTGGACGGCGAAGATGTGGCCGAAGATGCGGCGGCGCAGGCGTTGGCGCACGCACTGGTGCCTGATCCGGTGGCGCAGGGTTTGTCGATCACCGAGGCGTCCACCGGGCGGGTAAACCTGAAGGCTGTCGGGCCGGGGATCGTGCAGCTGAATGCAAGTGCGGTGCAGGCGTTGAACCTGTGCGACCCGGCGATCACGCTGGCCACCTTGGCGCCCTGGCAGCGGGTGACGCCGGGGATGCTGGTCGGAACGGTGAAGATCATCGCTTATGCCGTCAATCGGGAGTCGCTTTCGCAGGCCTGCGCGCTGGCGCGTCAAGCGGTTCGGATCTTGCCCGTGGTGCGCCGGACTGCCGGGCTGATAATGACAGAAGTGGCGGGGCAGGATGCCAAGCTGACCATCAAGGGGCGCCGCGCGATGGAAGGCCGGCTGCGGGCGCTGGGGATGCGGTTGGAGCAGGTCGAGGTGGTCGCCCATGATCCGACAGCAATTGCAGCGGCGCTGGCAGGGATGAAGTCTGATCTGCTGTTGATCCTGACCGGGTCGGCCACGTCGGATTTGCATGACACGGCACCGCAGGCGGTGCGGCAGGCGGGGGGGGCGGTTGCGCGGTTCGGGATGCCGGTCGATCCGGGCAATCTGCTGTTTCTGGGCGATCTGGCTGGGCGTCCGGTGATCGGGCTGCCGGGTTGCGCCCGATCGCCTGCGCTGAACGGTGCGGATTGGGTGCTGGAACGTCTGGCCTGCGGGTTGGAGGTGACGGACGGGGACATTGCGGCGATGGGGGTGGGGGGGCTGCTGAAAGAAATCAAAGCCCGGCCACATTTGCGCGAGGCGGAATGATCAGGGTTGATCGGCAGGTAGTTCGGGTTGAGAATATGATCATGCGCGTTCTTCTTGTCCTGTTGGCGGTGACTTGGCTGGCTTTGCCTGCGCGAGCCGAGGTTGTGGGCCAGCAAGACCCGGAGCTTCAGGCGGCAGTCGGGGATTGGCTGTCAGGCAACGAGGCGGATGCCTTGCCTGTGCTTGCCGGTTTGGCGGCAGGCGGCAACGTGGCGGCGCGGCTGCTTTTGGGACAGATAGACAGCTTTCCGGCATTGCAGGGCGATTGGCTCGCAGGGCTTTCGCGCGCCGACCGGATCGCGGTGTTGCGTGCGCCCGGGGGGCTGTCGGGCATACGCTGGACTACTGATTTGCATGACCCGGTGGCGCTGATTTGGGCGCGGCTGTGGGATACGACGGCCACGGCGCAGGTCATCGTGGATTTTGCCCGGTTGGGCGAGCCGCGTGCCGCCCGGTTTGCCGCACTGACACTGTCGCGAAGACAACGTCAGGGATTCGCCGCAGTGGCAGGCGATGCAGCCTACCCGGCCAGCTTGCAGGCCTATGTTTTGCGGGAAACCGGGGGCGGTGCGGATGGACTGGATCCGTCCGACCCGCAGCGGTCAGTTCTGGGGCTGGAGCCTGACCTTGCCGGATTTGCGGTTTGGGCCGAGGGGGCAGAGGTTGCTGACCCGGTGGTTGCCCTGTGCGAAGTGGTCTGCCCGAACGAGCCTGCGGCCATCTGCCGACCCGCTGCATTGCAGGGGTTGGGCGGGTTCTGGGGGCTGATGCCGCTGGGATCGCCGGTCGAGGCATTGGTGCGGTCACACGCATTCAACCGCAGCCCGCGCGGGACAGACGCGACCTTGCGGCACCTGCGCGGCCCGGTGGAAAGTGTGTGCCTTGCCGCAGCTTTGAAATGAAAAACCCCCGATCGTGCCGGGGGTGATCGTTGAAAGTGAAAGTCGGGTTATTTCGGCCCGATCATCATCACCATCTGGCGGCCTTCGAGCCGGGGCATCGATTCAACCTTGCCCGCATCGCCCACATCGGCAGAAACGCGGTTCAGCAATTCCAGTCCAAGCTGCTGGTGCGCCATTTCGCGGCCACGAAAGCGCAGGGTCACCTTGACCTTGTCGCCTTCTTCCAGAAACTTCATTACCGAACGCATCTTCACATCGTAGTCATGGATATCAGTACCGGGACGGAACTTGATTTCCTTGATCTCGATGATGTGCTGTTTCTTGCGCGCTTCGGCCTCGCGCTTCTGGTTTTCATATTTGAACTTTCCGAAATCCATGATCTTGCAGACCGGCGGTTCGGCGTTGGGCGAGATTTCGACGAGATCAAGGCCCGCCTCTTCGGCAAGAAACATCGCACGGGCCGGGGTGACCACGCCGATATTTTCGCCTTCCGCACCGATCAGGCGGATTTCCGGCGACCGGATGCGATCGTTGATGCGCGGGCCGGTGTCGCGTTGCGGCGGGGCATTGTGCGGTCTGCGGGCTATGGTGTGCGTCCTTGAGTGGTTTGTCTTGAGCGCGCACGATAGCGATGCGGCGCGCGGTCTTCAACCGCCTAATGCAGGTTTAGGGCTGCATGGGCATAAGTCTGTCAAAGCTGCGGCTTTTCTTTGCAAGGGTTTTGTGGCAAGCCAACGGTAACCGAGACGTCAATCGGTATGGGAGACAGTAACATGAACAAGAATGTAATCATTGGCCTGGTGGTCGTTTTGCTGGCTGCGGGCGGCTACTACCAATTCAGCTGGGTGCCCGCGCAGGAAGCAGCGGCGCAAAAAGTCGCCGACGATGCCAAAGCGGCCGACGATGCCAAAGCGGCCGAAGAAGCTGCCGCAGCAAAGGCGTCTGAAGAAGCCGCAGTTGCAGCCGCGGCGCAGAAACTGGAAGAAGAAGCCGCGGCCACCGCCGCCGCTGCTGCAGACACGACCGCGACCGACGCTACGACCGCAGGAGCCACAGATGCCGCAAACGCACCGTCTGCGGCCACAGCCGAGGCGATGGCCGTTCTGGACCCGGCCAACTTCGATGCGACGAAAGTCAGCGACCTGATCGACGGATCGGCCTTGGCAGACGATGTCAAAGCGACGTTGAAAACCGTGGTGGACGCTGCGGCGTCGAACGAAGCCCTGGTCGAACCGGCTCTGGCGCAGGTCAAGGCAGCATTGGGTCTGTGACCGGGTTGCAATGAAGACATAACAACACAAAAGCCGCGCAGATTGATCTGCGCGGCCTTTGTACCTGCGTCACATGCCGTCGCCGACAAAGGCCTTTTCCACCACATATTCCAACGGTTCGGAATTGGCGCCTTCGCGCAGACCGAAGCCTTCGAGCACGGCTTTGACGTCGATGTTGAACGCCATCGACCCGCATACCATCGCGCGGTCCGACCTTGCGTCCATCGGCGGCAGGCCAAGATCGGCGAACACTTTACCGGACGTCAAATTGTCGGTGATGCGGCCCATATGCGCGGACGGCTCGCGCGTCGTGGTTGGATAGTAGATCAGCTTGCCCGCCGCCATTTCGCCGATCAGCGGGTCATCGCGCAGGCTGTCCACCAGTTGGCGGCCGTATTCCAGTTCGGCCTGCTCGCGGCAGGTGTGCATCATGATGACAGAGTCGTATTTCTCGTAGGTGTCCGGGTCGCGCATCAGGCTCGCGAAGGGGGCGATCCCGGTGCCGGTCGCCAGAAACCACAGCCGTTTTCCGGGCAACAGCGCGTCATGCACCAGCGTGCCCACCGGTTTGAGGCGCAGGATGATCTCGTCGCCGGGCTGGATATGTTGCAGCCGCGAGGTGAGGGGCCCGTCGGGGACCTTGATCGAGTAGAATTCCAACTCGTCGTCCCAGGACGGCGAGGCGATGGAATAGGCGCGCAGCAAGGGTTTGCCGGTGTCGCCCATCAGGCCGATCATGACGAATTCGCCGGACCGGAACCGCAGGGACCGGGGGCGCGATACGCGGAACGAAAACAGCCGATCGGTCCAGTGAGTGACGGCGGTCACGGTTTGCGCATCGGGTAAGTGGGGTTTTGCGGCAGGCATTTGGGGGGCGGCGTCGGTCATCACGGTCGCTTCTGTCATGGTCATTCTCATTCTAAATAGGACAGTCGGATGCGCGGGGGAAGCCTCGGTTCAGGCGCGCAGGCGCGACTGATAGTCGTGGGACTGCCAGTCGGCGCGAAACGCCCATTGCGCGGCGGGTTGGCGCAGCGCCAGGTCGTCGGGTATTTCGACTTGGTCGAAGCCTGTGCGGCGCAGCATGGCGTATTGATCGGCGATCACCGGGCCGTGGGCGCGCAGGGTGCCGGTGTAACCCATCTGCCGCAGTCGTCGCGCGATCGTGAAGGCGCGGCCATCGTTGAAGGCGGGGAAGGCGATGCGGATCAGGTTGAGGTCGGGCAGGGTTACGCGCAAGGTTTCGGGATCGTCGGTCTGGGTCAGATCGACGGCCCCTTGATGGTGGGAAAGATCGGCGAGGGTCACAAAGCCCATGTCGGTCGCGGGCTGGAACCCGGTGTCGGTGACGATAACGGTCATGCAGCATTTTCCTGTGGCGTGCGGACGGCTTTGCCATTGATGAAATGTATGCCGCATTCAGTTTTTTTGGTGCTGCGCCAACGTCCTGCGCGGGGGTCTTCACCTTGTTTTACCGGTGTCGTGCAAGGCGCGCAGCCGATCGAGGGGAAGCCTTTGGCGACCAGGGGATGCCGGGGCAGACGGTTTTCGACCATGTATTCTTCAAGATCCTCGCGGCCCCAATGCGCCAGCGGGTTGACCTTGATCCGGGTGTCGCCTTCTGCTTCGAAAAACTGCACGGCTTCGCGCGCGGCACCCTGATAGCGTTTGCGACCGGTGATCCAACCGTCGAAATCGCGCAGCGCGCGTTCCAGCGGTTCGACCTTGCGGATGTTGCAGCACGCGTCGGTGTTGAACTGGTGCAGGGTATTGTCGGGGTCGTCGAACGTCAGGCGGGGTTGGGCGGCGCGAATGGTGCGGATATCGCACAGCGGTAGTGTTTCGGCCAGTTTGCGTTGGTAATCAAGGGTTTCCGGAAAAAGCATGCGGGTGTCGATGAACAGCACCGGGGTTTGGGGCGCGATCACGCTGACCAGATGCAGCAAAACGACCGATTCTGCGCCGAACGAGCTGACCAGCGCCACGCGGCCCAGATCGACGTCGTGCAGGCTGTGTTCCAGCACCGCCACAGCCCCGTGGTGGCGATAGCGGGCGTTCAGCGCAGCGACCCGTTCGGCCACGTCGCCGGTGTGTAGGTCACGCGGCATCTTGCGCGCTTTCGGTTGCATAGAGGGCTGCCTTGAACGGGGCCATGCCGAGGCGGCGGTAGGCTTGCAGGAACGTCTCTGCCGGGTCGTGGCGCAGGGCGAGGTATTGGCGCAAGATACGCTCGATGGCCGGGGTGATCTCGTCATAAGCGAAACCCGGCCCGGTCTTGTCGCCAATCGAGGCGGTTTCGGTGCCGTCGCCGCCCAGCGTGATCTGGTAGTTTTCCACACCCGCCCGGTCGAGGCCGAGAATGCCGATATGGCCGACATGGTGGTGGCCGCAGGCGTTGATGCAGCCGCTGATCTTGATTTTCAGCGGGCCTATGTCGTGTTCCAGCTTCAGCGCGTCGAAATGCAGAGCCAGTTCTTGTGCCACCGGGATCGAGCGGGCGGTGGCGAGTGCGCAATAGTCCATGCCGGGGCAGGCGATGATGTCGGACAGCAGGCCCACGTTGGCGGTCGCGAGGCCTGCTTGCATCAGGGCCGCATGCAGGTTGGGCAGGTCGGATTTGTGGACATGGGGCAGGATGACGTTTTGTTCGTGGCTGATCCGAAGGTCGGAGTGGCCGTACTGTTCCGCCAGATCGGCCAACAGTCGCATCTGTGCGCTGGTGGCGTCGCCGGGGGTCTCGCCGTGGGCTTTCAGGCTTACGGTGACAGTCGCATACTGGGCGTTGCGGTGCGCGGTCAGGTTGGTGTCGGCCCAGGACCGGAAAACCGGGTCGGATTTGTGGAATGCGTCATAGGCGTCGGTAGGGGCGTTGCGGAAGGCGGGGGGGGCGAACGCCGCGCGGATATCGGCCAGCAGGCGCTGATCCGCGCCGCCGAACTGGGGGCGAAGTTCGGCGAAACGCTCTTCGATCAGGCGGGCGAACTCTGCCGGGCCGGTTTCGAATACGGTGATCTTGATGCGCGCTTTGTATTTGTTGTCGCGCCTGCCGAGCGTGTTGTAAACGCTCAGAACCGCCTCGACGTAAGGCAGCAGGTCGGCCACCGGAAGGAAGTCCCGCACGGTATGGCCAATCATCGGGGTACGACCAAGGCCGCCGCCGACCATTACCTCGAACCCCGCATCACCTGCGGCATTGCGATGCATGCGCAGGCCGATGTCATGCGCGCGCGTCACGGCGCGGTCATTGGGCGAGCCTGTGACGGCGATCTTGAACTTGCGGGGCAGGAATTGAAACTCGGGGTGGTCGGTGGACCATTGGCGCAGCAGTTCGGCGTAGGGGCGGGGGTCCTCGATTTCGTCGGCTGCGGCCCCCGCGAAATGGTCGGCTGTGACGTTGCGCACGCAGTTGCCGGAAGTCTGGATGGCGTGCATTTCCACGTCGGCAAGGGCCGTCAGGATGGCGGGCACATCGCACAGCAACGGCCAGTTGAACTGGATGTTCTGCCGCGTGGTAAAGTGGCCATAGCCCTTGTCCCATGTGTCGGCGATCAGCGCCAGTTGGCGCATCTGGCGCGGGGCCAGCGTGCCATAGGGGATGGCTACACGCAGCATGTAGGCATGCAATTGCAGGTAAAGGCCGTTCATCAGGCGCAGGGGGCGGAATTCATCTTCTGTCAGGGACCCGTCAAGGCGACGTTCGACCTGCCCGGTGAATTGCGCCACGCGGGCGCGGGTGAAGGCTTCGTCAAAGTCGGAATAGCTATACATGATCGACCTGCTTGCCATGGGCGTAGTTTGAAGGACCCCGCGTACGGAACGCCTCGCGGAAATGGATGGGTTCGGGACCGTTTTGGCCGGGTTTGGCATTCGCCAGATACGCGCCTGCAATTGTCAGTTTTTGGGCTGCCGCGTGCAGCAGGCGCATCTGGGCGTGCGCCTCGTCTTCGATCAACTCGGCCTCGTGGTGAAGTCGCGTCCAGCGGTCGTCGGCAGTCAAGTAGATCACATCGCCAAGACGCAGGTCGTTGGCGGTGACGACTTGGGGGGTGTAGCGGCGTGTCATGCGCGGGCCTCGTTCAAAAGCGGCAGGGCTGCGGCGTGGCGGGGGGCCAGGCCGTAAAGGATGATAGCGGGCCCGGTCAGGGTGCTTGCAACGTTCGACAGCGTGGCAAGCGTGGCAGGCAGGATGCGCTGGTCGGGGCGCGAGACGTTTTCGCAAAGACTGACCGGTGTGGCGGGATCGGCGCCGTGCATCATCAGGCGGCCTTGGATGAAACGCGCCGATTTGCGGCCCATGTAGATCGCAGCGACCTCGCCTTTGCGGGCCATGCCGCGCCAGTCTTGCTCGGCAAAGCCTGCAATGTCATGCCCGGTGACGATGCGCAAGCTGGCGTTGCGGCCCCGGCGGGTCAGGGATTGGCCGATGCTGGCAGCGGCGACCGATGCCGTCGTCAGGCCGGGCAGGATGGTAAAGGGGATGCCCGACGCCTCCAGCGCCTCCATCTCTTCGTCCAGACGCCCGAAGATGCCGCAATCGCCGCCCTTGAGGCGAACGATGCGGGCACCCGTCAGCGCCGAGACCTGCGCCTCGGCCACAAGGATGGCGTTGATGTCCGATTGCGGGGTAGCGGGTCCGAAGCCTTCTTTCCCGGCGTCGATCCGGCGGGTGGTGGCAGGGATCAACGCGAGAATTTCCGCACCCACCAGCCGGTCATGGATCACCACCTTCGCCGCCTGCAATGCGTGATAGGCGCCCAGCGTCAGATGTTGCGCCGAACCGGGGCCCGCGCCAACAAAAGTGACGGAAGCGATGGGGGTTGTGAAAACGGGTTGATTGGTCATGGCGGCATCCTGTTTGTTGCCCCCAATATAGAAGATTTTCCTGTTCTGCGGCTAGTAGACCGGATAGATAAGGAAATTGGTTCTGATATCTTGAAAAACACGAACAAAGTCATGGAAAAGTAATGGAGCGGCGAATGGCAGTCCGGCTGGACGAGATTGATCGGAAAATCCTGACCGAGTTGCAGATCGACGCCAGCCAGTCGCTGGACGAGATTGCGCGTAAGGTGGGGTCGTCGAAAACACCTGTCTGGAACCGGATCCGGCGGATGCGCGAGGCGGGGGTGATATTGCAGCATACCACCTTGCTTGATCCCGAGGCGCTGGGGCTGGAGGCGTGTTTCTTTGTGCTGATCCGCACCAGCGAGCACGAGGCGGAGTGGCAGCGCAAGTTCCTGAAGACGCTGAAAGAGCGGCCCGAGGTGATGGAGGCGCACCGGCTGGCGGGGGACATTGACTATATTCTGAAGGTGCGGGTCAAAAATGCGCGGGCCTATGATACGTTTTATCAGGCGCTGATTTCCGAGGTGCGGATTTATAACGTGACGGCGTTGCTGAGTATGGAAGAGATCAAATCGACAACGCGGCTGGCGATATAGCGGCCGTTAACGCCATTTTTGCAGACCCCACCAGCCAAGGCCGACGGCAACAGCCAGCCAGATGACGACAATCGCAATCGCCGCACCCCGGCTGGTTGGACGCAGGGCAATGGCCTGCGCGCGGTCGCGAAACAGGGCCATCTGTGCCGGGGGGATCAGCCCGATTACCAGCCACAGTCCCAAAGGGACCAGCACCAGATCGTCAAGATAGCCCAGAACCGGGATGAAATCGGGGATCAGGTCGATGGGCGACAGGGCGTAGGCCGCGACGGTCAACGCCAGCATTCGCACGCCCCTTGGCGTTTGCGGGTCGCGTGCGGCCAGCCACACCGCGATGACATCCGTTTTTAGCCGCCGTGCCCAGTCGCGCAGGGTGTCGATCAAGCGCACGGTCAGGCTTGGACCATCAAGCTTTGCAGGCCGTGAAAGTGGTAGACGTCTGCGTAATGGGGGGATCGAGCAAGGCGCAGGTTCGGCAATCGTTCAAACAGGATCGGCAGGGCGATTTGCAATTCAAGCCGGGCCAAGGGCGCGCCGACGCAGAAATGCAGGCCTGCGCCAAAGGTGGCGTTGGGTTTGACGGGGCGGGTCGGGTTGAACCGGGCAGGGTCGTCCCACACCTGCGGGTCGCGGTTTGCAGCGCCAAGCAGCAGGCCCACGCGGTCGCCCCGATGGAAGGTGTGGCCCATCACCTCGACATCCTCGTAGGCCCAGCGGGTGAAGATATGCAGCGCGGGATCAAAACGCAGGATTTCTTCGACCGTGGGCTCGATGGTGGTTGCAGTCAAGGCGCTGTGGGGGGTGGCGGTTTCCAGCAGGGTTTTGACGCCGTTGCCGATCGTGTGCACGGTCGCCTCGTGGCCTGCGTTCAGCAACAGGATGCAGGTGGAAATCAGCTCGTCCGTGGTCAGGCGGTCGCCATGATCAGAGGCAGCGATCAGGTGGGTGATCAGGTCGTCGGCGGGCTTGGCGCGGCGCTGGTCGACGCAGTCGTGCAGGAACGCGGTGAAAGCCTTGGTCGCCCGCACGGCGCGGTATTCCGTCTCGCGGTCGCGGTTGGCGCGGTACATGCCTACCATCGCGTTGGACCATTTCAGCAGATCGTCCGACATCTGTTCCGGCACACCAAGGAGGCGAGCGATGATGATGACGGGAAGTTTCTGGCCGAACCGTGTAAGCAGATCGAACTCGCCTTGCGGGAAAGCGTCAATCAGTTGGTGCGACAGCGCTGCAATTTCCGGGGCCAGCGCCGCGATCCGGCGCGAGGTGAAGGCGCGCAACACAAGGCTGCGCAGGCGGGTGTGGCGCGGGGGTTCAAGCTCCAGCATCGAATCCGCCTCTACCTCGTAGAACGGCGCTGTGTGCGGGGCGATTGGGGGCGCATGTTCCGGCGGAGCCTCGCGCCCAAAGCGGCGGTCGCGGAAAATCGCGTTGACGGCTGCGGCCCGCGTCGTGAAGGGAAGGTCATAGTCCGTCCACCGAAAGAACGGGCCCAGCGCGCGGGCTTGTTCGTAAAACGCATATGGGTTCTGCACGAAGGCGGGGTCGTCCAATGCCTGCGACAGTGAAATCATCGGCGAGATCATCGGGCGGGCAGCCGGATCATGCCTTGGGCGATCATCACGCCCAGCACCACGATGACTGCCCCGAAGGTTTGCAGCCAGCTCCATTCGGCACCAAGCGCGAAGGCAATGATCATCACATAGAACGGCACAGCATTCATTTGCAGGCTGGCCGCCCCGATGCCCAGCCGTTCGATCGACATAATCCACAGGACTTGGCTGACCGCCAGCGAGCCGATCCCGAAAATGGCCAGCGCGCCGAGCTCCGGCCAGCCAAGCGCCGACCATTGCACCGGGGCCCCGCCCGCCAGCGACCACGCCACAGACAAGGTGGCCATGACCACGAACGCGCCGCTTACGGTGATCGTAGTGCGGCCCAGCGGGGTGAGGTCGCCGAACTGGGTGACTGTCGCGCGCGAGCCCCACGTGAAAGCGCAGCACGAGGCAAAAGCCGCCAGCGCGCCAATGCCGAGGTTCAGGCAGAAGCCACCTTTGGCCAGTGCGATCATCCCACCCGCAAGGCTGAGCAGCAGGCCGGAAATCAGCGGTTTCGTGACCCGGCGACCATCCAGCAACACCTCGAGGCCGATGCCGATGATCGGCATGGTGGCCGTGATGATCGAGACGGTGACGGCGTCGGTGTAAGACTGGCCAATCACCAGCAGCACCGCGCCAAGGCCGATGCAGATACCGCCGACAAAGATGCCGCGCAGCCAATTGGCCCGGCGGATCGGACCGACCCCTTCGACCAGAACCCACACGATCATCAAAACGCCCCCGGCAAGCCCGGTGCGCATCGCAGTCAGTGCGATCGGCGGGACCAGCGGGATCAGCAGGTCGGCTGCGGGCAGGCCGGCCGCCCAGACCAGCATGGAGGCCATGCAGATCAGGTTGGCCGAGGCAAGACTGCGAGGCGCGGCAAGAATGGGTACGGTTGTCATCTGGCGGATTTAGCGGGCTGGGGGGCAAGACGCTTGCCTGTCCACGACACTGATCTGCCGTCAGGCGGCAGAAAGGGCTGCAACGATTTCCCCGAAATCGGCGGCCTTCAGGCTCGCGCCGCCGACCAGCGCGCCATCCACATTTGGCAAGGCAAAGATCTCGACCGCGTTCGACGGCTTGACGGACCCGCCATACAACAGGCGTATGCCGTCCGCCTCAATTCCGAAACGGGCGGTCAGTCGGGCGCGCAGGAAGGCGTGGACTTCGGCAATTTCGGCCAGCGAAGGCGTGCGCCCGGTGCCGATGGCCCAGATCGGCTCATACGCGATCACAAGGGTCGCGGCGGTGGCGGCTTCAGGCACCGACCCCGCCAGTTGCCGCCCGATCACGTCGAGGGTGAACCCTGCATCCCGCTCGGCTTCGGATTCGCCAAGACAGACGATTGGGATCAGGTCCGCAGTTTGGGCGGCCTGTGCTTTGGCCAGCACGGTTGCATCAGTTTCTTTGTGATCTGTGCGACGTTCGGAATGGCCGACGATGACATAGGCGGCCCCTGCGTCTTTCAGCATCGCTGCCGAAATGTCTCCGGTATGTGCGCCTGCGGCGTGGGCATGGCAGTCCTGACCGCCGAGGTTAAGCGCGGTACCGCGGGCGATATTCGCCATGCGGGACAGCAGGGTAGCCGGGGGACAGAGCATCATCTCGCAGGTCGGGGCCGAGTGGGCCGCGCACAGAGTAGCGATCTCATCAAGGCCGGCCTGAAAGCCGTTCATCTTCCAGTTTCCGGCGGCGAGTTTGCGCATGTCTGTCCCCTCGTTTCGGTATCTGTAACGCAGGGGAAGATCCCGCGAGAAGGAAATCTTCCAAAACCGATCAGGCGGAGGGATGATCCTAGAACTTGATCGATTCGCCGCAGCCGCATGATTCTGTCACGTTCGGGTTGCGGAACTTGAACCCCGCGTGCAGCAGATCGGTTTCATAGTCGATTTCGGTGCCGATCAGGAACAGTTGCGCCATTGGGGCGATCAGCACCCGTGCGCCGTCCTGTTCTACCACTTCGTCCAATGGGTTCACATCAGCCACATAGTCCATTGTGTATTCCATGCCCGCGCAGCCACCCTTCTTGATGCCGATGCGCAAGCCTTGGCTGTGCTGTTTTTCCATCAGCCGCGCGATGTGCACGGCTGCGGTCTGGGTCAGAGTGACGGCGGCTTTGCCGGGGATACCGAACATCAGCAAACTCCTTGTTTGTCGCAAGATGGGCCTTTTGGGCCCGGCTTGCAAGATTACATGAAGCCAAGTTCCAGCTTGGCTTCATCGGACATCATTTCCATCCCCCAAGGCGGATCGAAGGTCATCGCGACGTTGACCTGTTTGACCCCCGCCACAGGCTCGATCGCATCCGACAGCCATCCCGGCATCTCACCCGCCACCGGGCAGCCGGGCGCTGTCAGGGTCATCATGATTTTCACCTCATTTTCCGGTGTGATATCAATGGTATAGACCAACCCCAGATCAAAGATATTCACCGGGATTTCCGGATCATAAACGGTTCGGCATGCCTCTACCACATGGTCATACAGTGGATGATCCGTCGACGACGGACGGATCAGCGGCGTGCCTTCGATCTTGTCCTGCGGCTGATTCATCGGGTCCCCCAAGAGTTGTTGACCAATTATATAGGGATTAGTTGCGCAAAGGTCCAGCCTTGGCAGAATGACCACAGATGGCGCGCAAGAATAGCGAAAGGGATGGTGCCGACACCCGGCAGGTCTTGCGAAGGGTTCGTGTAGAACGGGGCGACGCAGATCACCATGACGATCGCGACTGTACCAAAGAACGACTTGCAGCTTGTCCGGACCGCTGGTCTTGCAGAAAGAACGTGCCGCCTTGCCTGCCGGAGTTCAGAATGGAATTTCGTCGTCAAGGTCGGGACGCGCGGGGCTGCTGCTGCCGCCACCGCCACCGCCCACGAAACCGCCCGAGCCGCGGCCACCGCTACCCGACTGCAGGTCGTCAGGGGCGCCGCGATCTTCATAGTTACCACCGCCGCCGCCACCGCCGTCACGACCGCCCGAGCCACCATCGCGCCCGCCCAGCAGGGTCATTTCCCCGCGAAACTGCCGAAGTACGATTTCGGTTGTGTAACGGTCGGCCCCCGACTGGTCCTGCCATTTGCGGGTTTCCAACTGGCCTTCGATATAGACGGTCGATCCCTTGCGAAGATATTGTTCGGCAATCTTCGCCAGACCTTCGTTGAAGATCGCGACCGAATGCCATTCGGTCCGCTCTTTGCGCTCGCCGCTTTGCTTGTCGCGCCAGTTTTCCGACGTGGCGATGCGCAGGTTTACCACCTTGCCGCCATTGGGAAAGCTGCGCACTTCGGGGTCGCGGCCCAGATTGCCCACGATGATGACCTTGTTGACTGAGCCCGCCATGACCGTCCCCCTGATTCTCTCGCCCCTGCAGATTTGCCGGAACTGGTTAACAAGTTGTCTATACCGCTGAAGGTTGCGGTTCGCAACGTGTCTGGTGGCGGTTGGTTTGATTGCGAAAAGCTGTGAATTCAGGGGTTTACTGTGCAACCACGTAACAGGGGCAAAATCGCGGGCAGGTTGAGGTTTGCGGGGCACGTCGTTGTTGCGTCGAATTGACTCATCTGGTTGGGTTGGGATTCACAAGCCTGGCAATTTCTGTCTCTATCGCGCAATGGTCAAGCCACCCTCTCATGCCCTCAATGATCTGTCGCATTCCGATCTGAAAGCACTTGTGCTGGAGCTGCTTGGCGAAGTTGCG
>Ga0209702_10002373_pt1 | contig 33084 bp, 33 predicted proteins | sample FRY01_FD_187210 | JGI IMG/M metagenome (GOLD analysis project Ga0209702, IMG submission 187210) | Freshwater microbial communities from Lake Fryxell liftoff mats and glacier meltwater in Antarctica - FRY-01 (SPAdes) (version 2) | ecosystem: Environmental > Aquatic > Freshwater > Ice > Glacier...
CCTTACCAAGAAAAGATCAATAATAAAAAGATGCGAGCAGTCGTAGCCAAGACCCTTGATGCAATCGAAACTGATTTAATTATCGATTGCCGATCCGCCACCTATCAAAGCGTATGGAAATCGCCAATTGCCAAAACAGTAGAGATAAAGGTTTTTACCTTAGTAGCTGGCGAGAAAAAAGTAATTACTCATATGTCGAAGAAAACTCGGGGTGAGGTAGCGCGAGCTTTATTGTTGTCATCCATTACTCCTGAAACACCGCAACAGTTGGAAAAAATCGTTGCAGAAAGTTTTAATTGTGAATTAATTGAAACAACCGATGAGAAGCCTTGGGTGTTAGAAGTTTATTCTTAGACAACTCGAGCGGTGCTTTTTATAAATTCAACGGTCTTATCTGGATAATTCCACATAATGACATGGGCACAGTTTTCAACCACTATCCAGTCGGCATGGTCTGGGGCTACCGCTTTTTCTTGGGCAATCGATAGCGGAAGGGTTAAGTCATAATCACCGAAAATAATTGAAATATTAACTGATTCTGCGACCTGGGATTCAAATTTTCGCCCACGAACACTGTTCCACATCGGCATGTAGCCTTTTGAATGTGCCATTGCCAGGACTGAGTCGCGGCATGATTCAAAACTTAGCTCGCGCCATAAATGGGTAATCTTCTTGTAGCCAACCGCTTTTAAAACTGGCAAACGGTAGGCCAGCGGCATAAAGTATTGTGAAATCTTAGCTAAGAAGCGGGCCAGCAAACTTGGTGGAAATTTGCGAGTTGGTACTTCATGCCAAAGCCCGGCAGGTGCAAGTGCAGTAACGCTTAAAACATTAGCTGGTGCGACTGCGCCCATTTCAAGTGCAATCCATCCGCCAAGTGAATTTCCAGCAACATGCATCTGTGAAATATTGTGCTGCTCTTTCATCATGGATGTAATTGACTTTGCCATTGATTTTGGATCTAGTTGATCTTCGGTGCTCAGGCCAGCATCTCCATGTCCAGGTAAATCAACCGCAAAAACCGTGAAATACCGCTGCAACTGAGGTAGCAAGCTTTTCCAAATACTTGCGGCAGAGCCCAGACCATGAATGAGAACTAACGCAGGTAGATTCTCTTTCGCTTTAAAAATAGTAGCTTCAACTGGCATATCTAATACCTATATTTTTCGGTTTCGGTTGGATGCGCTTTGCATACCGCTCGCCAAATGACATCTGGTTCAAAACCTATGGCGAGTGCTTCATTCACAGATTTGCTGCCAAGTTCAGAGAGTGCAATATCTGTCGAAAAAGATGGCGCCCAAGCATCACCAAAAGACAAAGTAATACGCTCGCGCAGATCAGAGATTCGCAAAACCAGTTATCACTTCTGCTTGTTCGCGCGATTGGACAGCGCTAAGTGGATGCAGCACTTGACCAATTAACCACCGAATACAAAGTTCGCTGACAATAGGATTATTGACAATGTGCTCCATCGCAACTGCAAAACCTTGCCACAGCACATCATCTTGTTTAGCCAACGCGCTAGTTAAACTCTCCGGATCTTGAGTGCGCATTGCCGCTAAAGCGCTATCTTGGGAAATTTGCAGCGAGAGGTGTTCTAGCGCATCTGTGGAATTCGCTGCACTTTGACCAATAGTGACTAATCTAGCCATCTCTGATTCACAGAGCGCCCGAATAACGCTTTCCTTATCGCGATAATGGTTGTACAAGGTAGCTCGAGAAACTTCAGAGACATCGGCAATTTCGATCATAGACATCTTTTTTAAACCTATCGTCGTGATTAAATTTTTTGCGCCTGCCAGGATTGCACTCTGCGTGCGGCGATGAGTCACTACTTGTGGCGCGTACTTGCTAAGCGGCATCGGCAACTGTGAGAGTTACGCCCTCACGGCTCTTCAGCTCTGCCGATACCTCACTAAATACGCCAGATAATGACAAACCAAGTGCCGCACAAATTGCATTGAGAAGTTCAGATGATGCCTCTTTTTGTCCACGTTCGACTTCAGATAAATAACCAAGTGAAACCCGAGCTTGGCGTGCTACATCACGCAAGGTGCGACCTTGCGATGTACGGGCTGCCCGAAGGGTCTGGCCAACGGCTACACGTAAGAGAACCATGGAAATACTCCCTTCGAGGTAGTCAATTCTAAGTGCGGTGCTTAAGGATACGCGCAAAGGTAGCGATTGCGCTTGATGTAGCTGCGTTTCGCACCGTTTCACGCTCACCAGAAAGAGCTAACTCAATTGTCTGACAAATCGGCCCTTCAATCGCCACCCATACGACGCCAACTGGGTGACCATCAAGAGGATTTGGGCCAGCAACTCCGGTTGTTCCAATCGCCCAAGTTGTGCCGAAGGATTTAATTGCACCTTTAGCCATAGCAACCGCAACCTCTTCGCTAATTATTGAATGCTTTTCAATTAACATTGGGTCAACAAATAAATGGGAAACTTTGATCTGACTTCGATAGGCGGTTATTCCTCCTACAAAAACATCGGAAGCACCAGAAATTGAAACAAGTGCCGAACTTACCGCACCGGCTGTTAAAGATTCGGCGGTGCTAATTGTTTCACCTCTTTGTCGCAGGTGATCAACGATCTCGGCAGCAAAGCCAAGAATTTCATTTGATGGCACCACGGAATTCTCTTTTCTAAATCACGACTTATGGGAAAATACTGATTTTACATAGTAGCCCCCAGTAACGATAGTAAGCAGTACTGCAACATACATAAATCCATCTCGGAACCAATATAACGATGAGCTAAGTGGCAACACATAGAAGCCAACACCAAATCCTTGCATCATGGCTTTAATCTTGCCACCTTTATTTGCTGGAATGACACCACGCTTTATTACCGCTAAACGAAAGGCGGTTATTGCAATTTCTCGACTCAAAATCACAATTGTGATCCACCATGGCATTCGATCCAAAATGGATAGTGAGACCATGGCAGTTCCGATCATAAACTTATCGGCTACTGGATCTAGAAATTTACCGAACTCGGTAACTTTTCCCCGACTGCGAGCCAAATTTCCATCTAACACATCAGACATGCCCAGTAGAAAAAACACGCACCAAGAGATGTACTGCCAGATTGGATCATCCCCACCATTTTTAAAAAGGGTATACGCACCTACTGGCACAAAAAGTAGTCGCATCATCGTTATAAAATTTGGTGTGATGAATGCTGGAAATTTCATAAAGGCTGAGCCACCAGATCTGCGCCGACAGCATCGATTACGACGGCATCCACATACTGCCCAACTGCGTATTTAGTACCAATGAATGAGGTGGTGCCATCTACTTCAGGCCCCTGGTGGGCTGCCCGTCCCTCTTGCGACTCTTCATCCTCAATCAGAACCCGAACGATTTCGCCAATCCGAGCTTGTGCTCGCAAGGAAACCATTTCATCAGCCAATGAAGACAAACTCTCAACCCGCTGCGCAATTATGTCGACCGCAATTTTATCGGAATGATCAAGTGCTTCAGTGTTGTCCTCATCTGAGTAACCGAAAATACCAACGGCATCTAATTTGGCTTGGGCGATAAAGTTTGCCAGATCATCAAAATCATCTTGGGTTTCTCCCGGAAATCCCACAATGAAGTTAGATCGAATTCCGGCGGTTGGGGATAACACCCGAATTTGATGTATTAAGTGTAAAAACTTTTCGCTATCGCCAAATCGACGCATTCGACGCAAAACGGTTGGACTTGTGTGCTGGAATGAAAGATCAAAGTAAGGAGCGCACTTTTCAGTTGCAATCATTGCTTGAATCAAAGTTGGGCGCATCTCGGCCGGTTGCAGATAGGAAAGTCGAACTCGCTCGACTCCTGGTAGAGCTGCAATCTGCGGCAAAATCTTCTCCATTAACTTTAGATCGCCCAGATCCTTGCCATAAGAGGTGGTGTTTTCACTGACCAGAAATAATTCGGAAACACCATTTTCAGCCAGCCACTGTGCCTCTTTGATGATATCCACCGGTTTGCGCGAGATAAAGGCGCCGCGAAAGTATGGAATTGCGCAAAATGAGCAACGACGATCGCAGCCTGATGCGATCTTTAGCGGCGCCCATGGCGCCTTTCCTAATCGCATACGAGAAAAATCTTCCACTTCGCGCGCAGTTGCCCGGTCAGCGGGGGCAATTGGCAGCAACGCCCGGCGATCCCGCGGCACGTGCGCTTGGTGTGACTCCCCTGCCACAATAGATTGCAACCTGGCCGAGATATCTTTGTAATCATCAAAACCCAAAATTGCATCTGCTTCAGGTAAAGCTTCGGCCAATTCATTGCCATACCGCTCTGCCATGCACCCCACGGCCACTACTGCACGCGTTACGCCGTGTCCCTTTAGTGAGTTGGCTTCAAGTAATGCATCCACCGAATCCTTTTTTGCGGATTCAATGAATCCACAAGTGTTTACCAGCGCAACTTCAGCCGACTCAACATCAGCAACTAATGTCCAGCCATCGGCAGCTAAGCGACCGGCTAGTTCTTCCGAATCAACCTCATTGCGCGCGCACCCTAAGGTGACAACTGCAACGGTACGTTTCATTTGCCGAATCTTACCTTGTTTGAAGCCGTTACGAATCGACCCCGTACGACACGTTGACTACCTGACCATTTGTGCCGATTGGCACGACTACTTTGCCATTGACTTGTAGATCAACTCCGCCAGCATTTCCTACTCTTAAGTTTAATGAGATATCGCTGGCAAAGCTCTTGCTTGTCCCTTCCGGAATTACGCCACTAAAGAGCGACTGGCCAGCGGCATCAGAAACCGAAAGCCAACTCTTTGCCCGAGTTGCCGAAACTATGACCTTTACGCCAATTCCAGTTGAAACTGCGGGCGATGGGCTTTCCTCGGCACTTGCGGAAGGGGTTGGGGAACTCTGCGTTGATTGGCTAGGGATAGATGAAGGAATATCAGTGGCAGAGGTATTTACAAAAATTATTTGGGCTACCCCTAATACAAATAACAAAACGACCGAGATTGTCGCCAACACTTTCCAAGAAACTTTGCGCGGTGCATCTGGTTGCTTAATGACGGCATTTTCTACCAATAACTCTCGCATCGAACTGGAGGCTTGTATTTGTTCAGTTTCAAAGGCATGAATGAAAATCTGCGGATCTACTCCCAATTTAATTGCAATAGTTCTGATGTGACCGCGTGAATAAGTTTCGCCGCCGCAATGGATGAAATTATCGGCCTCGATTTCTCTTAATAATGTGACACGTATATTTATGGCACCAGAAAGATCATCGATGCTAAAGCCAGCATCCTTACGCGCCTTTGTTATCAGCGACCCAAGCGACATTTACTCATCCTCAAAACGCACAATAGTTGGAATCAAGTGTAGGTCGCGTGCGGGGGCTGTGGATAGTAAATGCTACAAGAACATTGGATGAAGGTGGAAAAATTAGGTTACTGAGGCTAAATAAAGGTTCATTCAATAATTTCGCAAGGTCGCGAGCACCGAGTCTAGTTCATCGGCTTTAACCATAACTGACCTAGCCTTAGATCCTTCAGATGGACCAACTATCCCGCGCGACTCCATTAAATCCATCAAGCGACCAGCCTTGGCAAAGCCAATCCGCAGTTTACGTTGCAACATTGATGTTGAACCAAATTGGGTTCCTACTACTAACTCAACTGCCTGGCATAGAATATCTAGATCATCACCAATCTCTTTATCAACTAACTTTGCATGCGATTGCGGCACCGTCACATCATCTCGATAACGAGGCTTTAACTGTTTCTTAACATGTGCAGTCACCGCTTCGATTTCGCGTTCTGAAACATACGCGCCTTGGATTCGAATCGCCCGACTTGATCCCATCGGAATAAATAGAGCATCGCCCTGACCGACTAGTTTTTCGGCACCTGGGGTATCCAAAATGACTCGGCTATCTGCCAATGAACTTGTTGCAAAGGAAAGCCGCGATGGCACATTTGCTTTAATCAAACCAGTAACAACATCAACTGATGGGCGTTGGGTTGCGAGTACTAAGTGGATGCCAGCAGAGCGGGCTAGTTGGGTAATTCGCACCACCGACTCTTCCACCTCCTTCGCTGCAACAATCATTAAATCTGCCAACTCATCAATAATCACAAGCAAGTATGGGTAAGGCTCTACTGTTCGATCACTTCCAGGTGGAACAATAACTTTTCCAGCACGGACCGCTTTGTTAAAATCATCAATATGTCTAAAGCCAAAGGTGGAAAGATCTTCGTAACGTAAATCCATCTCGCGCACGACCCAAGTAAGTGCGTCTGCTGCTTTTTTAGGACTTGTAATAATTGGGGTAATTAAATGTGGGATTCCTTCATAAGCAGTAAGTTCTACCCGTTTTGGATCAATCAGTACCAATCGGACATCATCTGGGGTCGCCCGCATTAAAATTGATGTGATCATGGCGTTGATCATCGATGATTTTCCGGCACCAGTTGCGCCTGCTACTAATAGGTGAGGCATCTTTGCTAAGTTTGCACATACAAAATTGCCTTCTACATCCTTTCCCAAAGCGACTAACATTGGATGCAAATCTTGTCCTGCAATACTTGAGCGTAAAACATCCCCCAAAGCGACAATTTCACGATCAGCGTTTGGAATCTCAATTCCAACAGCAGATTTTCCAGGAATGGGCGAGAGAATTCGAACATCGCCACTAGCAACCGCATATGAAATATTTTTCGCAAGGGCTGTAATGCGTTCTACTTTGACCGCATTGCCAAGTTCAACTTCATACCGAGTAACCGTTGGTCCGCGCATGAAACCTGTCACTTGTGCATCAATTTCAAATTGCAGAAAGACCTCAGTCAATGCCGCTACGACCGCCTCATTTGCTTTGCTCTTTGCTTTTGCTACCGGACCTGCGCGCAAAATGTCTGGCGCTGGCAGTTCGTACTTCATATCTGCCGTGAGCAAAAGTTGCTCTGAGCGTTTATTGCTGACTGCGCTTTCAGCTGTATTAACAAGTGGGTTCAGGGGTACTGGAATAGTGAACTCTTCATCAAAACTCTCTTCGTCTAACTCCTCTTCATCTTCCTCAGTTTGATTCCAAGCAGATACCACCGGTGTTTCAAAAGGTGGTGTATCTGTTACTTCAAAATCATCATCTTTTTGAGGTGTACGTTCTGGCCGTTTTTCCCACAGCCATTTACTCGACTTTAGGATTTGTGCTCGCAACTGCGAAACTGGAGTCGCAGTAATGACTAAAACCCCAAAAATGAAAACTATTATTAAAATTGGATAGGTAAGAACTGATGTCATAACTTCGACAAGTGGAGTAGTGACGCCATAACCTAACCAGCCGCCACCTTGACGCATAGCTGTTGCACCGGTTCCAATTGAGCCGTTCAATAAGTGTGCCAAGCCAGTTGCGGAAAGCAAGAGCGCAAAGGTACCAATAATAATTCGCCCAGTTGCTTTTGCTTTTTCTGGAACACGGAATAATCTAAATGCAAAGTAAATGAGCAGCAAAGGAGCTAAGAGACCCAAACGACCAAAGCCGCCATAGATTATTGCGTAAACATTGCGTCCAACTAAGTTATCCGAATTGAACCAGGTGCCGGCGGTTGCTATTAAAGCGAAAATTAGAATCAAAAAAGCTAAGCCATCGCGTTGATGCGCTGGATCTAAGTCCCTTGCTCCCCGAGCCAAAAAACGAACGCTGCCCCCTAAAGTTTTGGCTATAAATCGCCAAGTTGCTCCAGCTCCACGAGCTAATGCGCTACCGAGGGCACCACTCTTAGTTTTGGACTTTTTTCTTTTGGCCACACGAGCGATGCTAAAGGTTGCTTAAATTGATACCTACTAGGCGCGCCGCGGCCTCAAACTTCAATAACCACAGGGATGATCATGGGCTTACGCCGATGCTCCCCCCCGACCCAGCCCCCAATTGTCTTTCGTACTATTTGTGCCAGTTGATGCGTTCCATTTATGCCATCCCTTACCGCAATCGCCAAGGCCTTTTCAATACGAAGTTTTACCTCGTCAAACATGGCGGAATCCTCATTAAAACCGCGGGCATGAATATCAGGTCCCGCTACAATTTTTCCACTTTGAGAATCAATAACGACAACACAGGAGATAAATCCCTCTTCCCCTAAAATTCGTCGATCTTTCAAGGAACTCTCAGTAATGTCTCCGATGCTCTGGCCATCGACAAAAACAAATCCACAAGGCACGGCGCCAACAACTTCAATTTCATGATCTACCAAATCAAGTACCACGCCATTGTCAACAATTAAGACGTTGCTTCGCGGTACGCCAGATTGGATTGCCAGCTCTGCATTTGCTTTTAGGTGCCGCCATTCCCCATGGATCGGCATAACATACTTCGGTTTAACAATGTTGTAGCAGTACAAAAGTTCACCAGCTGCTGCATGGCCCGAAACATGCACCATTGCATTAGCTTTGTGCACAACTTTTGCGCCAAATCGAGCCAGCTCATTAATTATCCGAAAGACCGAGTTTTCATTTCCGGGAATAAGTGAAGATGCCAAAATTACGGTGTCGCCTTCTCCAACACGAATCTGGTGATCACCATTTGCCATCCGCGAAAGTGCCGCCATCGGTTCACCTTGCGAACCTGTGCAAATTAAAACTACATTGTCATCAAATCGATCTAACTCTTTAGCATCGATGACAAGATTTGCCGGCACCTTGAGATAACCCATCTCTTCGGCAATTTTCATATTTCGAACCATGGAACGACCAATAAAAACAACTTTGCGCCCATGAATGGCCGCGATATCAATTACCTGTTGGACCCGGTGAACGTGCGATGAAAACGAGGCAACAATCACTCGTCGCTTGGTTGATGAAATAACTTGATTGAGCGCTGGCATAATTTCACGTTCGGATGGAGTAAAACCTGGCACATCTGCATTAGTTGAATCAACCATGAACAAATCAACACCTTCTTGCCCAAGGCGGGCGAAGGTCCGTAAATCAGTAATGCGACCATCTAACGGAAGTTGATCCATTTTGAAATCGCCCGTTGCCAAAACTCGACCAGCACCAGTATTGATAACAACGGCTAAGGCATCAGGTATCGAGTGATTTACTGCGACAAATTCCAGGGTGAAGGGACCAACATCTTCGATGCCGCCTTCTTTAACTACATAAGTAAGCGGTGAAATACGATGTTCCTTCAACTTAGCGGTAATTAGGGCCAGGGTTAGGGCCGAGCCGTAAATGGCAATATCGCCCCGTTCCCGCAGTAAGTATGGAACAGCTCCAATATGGTCTTCATGTCCATGTGTTAAAAAGATTGCGACCACATCTTGCAGCCGATCCCGAATGTAGGAAAAATCTGGCAAGATTAAATCAATTCCGGGTTGGGTATCTTCTGGAAATAACACACCACAGTCCACAATAAGTAACTTGGACTTATATTCAAAAACCGTCATGTTGCGGCCGATTTCAGTTAGGCCGCCCAGGGCAACGATGCGCAAACCACCATCAACTAACTTTGGCGGTAAACCTAAATCGGGATGTGGATGATTCATTAGTTAACTACTACGCCACCGGCGCGAAGATCTTCACGCAACTGTGCAATTTGCGCCGCCGTCGCATCAACGAGTGGAAGACGAGTATGTCCACCAGGTAAGCCCAGCAAATTCAGTGCCGCCTTTGTCAGAATTGCGCCTTGAGTACGGAAAGTGCCGGTATAAACCGGAAGTAGTTTTTGATGAATTTCTAGTGCCCGACCAGTATCGCCAGCAAACCAAGAGTCCAATAATTCGCGCAAATCTTTACCGACCGTATGACCACAAACCGAGACAAAGCCAACTGCACCAACCGATAGCAAAGGCAGATTTAAAATGTCATCTCCTGAATAAACCGGAATTCCACAACGTTTAATTACCCAAGAAGTCGATGCCACATCTCCTTTGGCATCTTTGAGCGCAACAATGCGCGGGTGTTCAGCTAACCGAACAATTGTGTCTGGCTCAATTGGCACACCAGTGCGGCTCGGGATGTCATAAATCATCATCGGCAGATCCGTTGCATCAGCTACAGCACGAAAGTGGGCTTCGATTCCAGCCTGTGGCGGTTTGTTGTAATAAGGCGTGACAACTAGCAGCGCATCGGCGCCTGCTTTTTCGGTGCGCTTGGCTTGATTTATGGAGTACTCAGTTTCATTATCACCAGCACCTGAAAGAACTTTTACTTTCACACCGACGGTACTTCGAACGACGCGAATGATCTCCTCTTTTTCAGAGGATTTAGTCGTTGGTGCTTCCCCAGTTGTTCCATTAACAACAATGCCATCATGACCACTTTGAACGAGGTGATCGGCGATTTTTTCTACTCCGGCCCAATCGATCGCGCCATCTTTTGTGAAAGGCGTGACCATTGCGGTCAAAAGCCGGCCAAATGGAGCTGCGGTTGTCATGGCGCGAACTCTACCCTTTTTAAGGAGCGATTCGTCCCGACTTCTCAAAAGCACCGTAGGTAATTGGCATCAATTTCGCAAATTCGGCTTCCATTTTCTCGGCCACCATCTCGATTTCCCGTTGTGGGTAGCTAGGAAAATGAGAGCCTTCGCGGGCGGTGCGCAAAGATAGAAAGTTCATCAAGGCACGTGCATTCATGGTCACATACATCGATGAATAGGTTGCTACCGGCAAAACCACACGTGCAACTTCGCGGGCAACTCCAGCTTCCAGCATCTTTTGGTAACTTTCATAAGCAATCACATAGGCAACTTTCATGGCTTCAACCGTGATAGCAAACTGTTCCGCGGTGCCATCTACAAATGTGTAGGCGCCAGTTTTTCCTACTTGCACCAATTTTCGATCCTTTGCCGGAATGTAAAAAACTGGATTTAATTCACGATAGCGACCACTTTCTTCGTTATAGGAAGCCATTCGGTGCCGCATGAATTCTCGAAAAACAAAAATCGGTGCCGAAACAAAAAAGGTCATTGAAGTATGTTCAAATGGTGAACCATGCCGCTCTCTTGCTAGGTAGTTGATTAAGCCAGCGGAACGAGCTGGATCTTCCCCAACTTCTTCCAGGGATTGTTCACCAGCCGTAGAAACGCGGGCCGCCCAAATAACATCGGCATCACTTGCACTCGCTTTTACTAACTCAACGGTGACATTGTCGCGGTAAATAATTTCTGCACTCATGGTCGCACCCTATCTTTGCTGCGCTTTCGGCCGCTGGATTTATACGGCAGAATAGGAGCGTGTCCAAAGTTACCTCCGCCACTATTCGAGATTCGCTCAGTGTTTCGCTCACAGTTGGGGCATACGGGGCGGCATTTGGTGCCGCCGCAGTAGCGAATGGTTTTTCCATTGTGCAGACCTGCCTGCTATCCCTGCTCACATTTTCTGGTGCATCCCAATTTGCAGTAGTCGGCGTATTAGGTGCGGGGGGAAGTGCCATCAGTGCAATTGCAACCGCTTCGCTACTTGGCGTTCGCAATACTTTATATGGAGTCATCATGGCCCCACGATTACAGGTTAAAGGCTTTAAGCGAATAGTCGCCGCACAACTAACCATCGATGAATCAACTGGCGTTGCCCTTGGCCAAGAAGTACGCGGTCCGGCCGCGGTACGGCAAGGGTTTTGGTATACCGGGATCGGCGTCTTTGTTTTTTGGAACCTCTTCACCCTGGCCGGTGCGCTCGGCGCCCAAGCAATGGGAGATATTCGAGCCTTTGGTTTGGATTCTGCCGTGCCTGCTGCATTCTTAGGGTTGGTATGGCCACGCCTGGTAGCAAATTTTGAACGGGGTTTGGCGATTGGCTGCGCAGCATTTGCAATTGTGATGACGCCAATACTGCCGCCGGGCTTACCTATTATCGCTACCGCATTTATCGCAATCGCAGTTGGCTTAAGACGATGAGTACATTTTGGATTACCACTATCGGAACCAGCGTGATCGCCTTTTTACTAAAATTCAGCGGACATTCGGTACCGCAGCGTTGGCTTTCGCACCCAAAAATTCAACGCATAAACCTGCTGATCCCGATTGCACTACTGAGCGCGCTAGTTGCAGTTCAAAGTTTTACCACAAAGACCACGCTTGTGGTTGATCAGCGATTAGTGGGGCTTTTAGTTGCAACTATTGCGCTTTTGCTAAAGGCGCCTTTTCCAGTAGTCGTGCTATCGGCGGCAGTTTCATCTGCCGCAGTTTACAACTGGTTTTAAATCAGGTTTAAAGCTACCAACTTCGCTTTTAGATCTATATCTGAGGGCTCCGTTAAGTGAGTTCCATCTGCAAAAACAAGAACCGGAATCGACTGCACGCCACCATTAATTTCCATAACTTTTTCGGCGGCGCCTTCCGTTTTTTCGGTATCAATCAAGGTGTATTCGACATTTAGTTCTTCCAGTAACCGCTTGGAACGACGGCAATCGCCACACCAATCAGCACCATAAAAAATAATTTGTGCTTTTGACATTGCCTTACTCCTTACATGAACTTATCTAGGCCATGAGTTAGGCCAGGATGATTAATAATCTTTCGTACCCCAAGAATAACCCCCGGCATAAATCCAGCTCGATCCATTGAGTCATGCCGAATTGTTAACGTTTCGCCCAACCCGCCGAAAATTACCTCTTGGTGCGCAACTAAGCCACGAGCACGAATTGAGTGAATCGGTACATCGCCTACTATCGCCCCACGTGCACCAGCCAAAGCAGAGGTAGTGGCATCCGGCATCTGACCTAAACCGGCCGCTTTGCGAGCCGAACTCATTAGTTCGGCCGTACGTGAAGCCGTCCCAGATGGGGCATCTACCTTTGCCGGATGGTGTAATTCGATAATTTCTGCTGATTCAAAGTAGCGCGCAGCTTTTTCAGCAAACTCCATCATTAGCACTGCGCCAATCGCAAAATTAGGTGCGATCAAAACACCAACACTTGGATTTTCTTTCAACCAACTACTTACAATCGCAAGCTTTTTTTCATCAAAACCAGTCGTCCCCACGACTACATTGATGCCAGCGTCAATTAAAAACTCAAGGTTTCCCATGACGCTATCCGGCGTGGTGAAATCGACTACAACTCGCGCCGCCGATGAAGTAACTTGTTCAATTGAATCACCTAAATCAAGGGCGGCGACCAAGCCCAAACCTTCGGCCGCATTAATCGCTTTTACAACTTCAGTTCCCATTCGGCCACCTGCACCAAGGACTGCGACATTAATCATTTACCCAATACCTTCTCAAACTTTGCTTCGCTTTTAAATGGACCGACAAGTGCAAGGGTAGGCGTTTTAGTTAGAAAAGCACTAGCAATTTCTCTAATTTCGATGGCAGTCACACTTGAAACCGCCTTCAAAATCTCATCAAAGCCCATCACATGGCCATAAACGATCTCATTTTTTCCAATTCGGCTCATGCGCGATCCTGAGTCTTCCTGACTTAAGACCAAAGAACCACGGACCGCGCCCTTAGCTCGTTCAATCTCTTCATGCGACATTCCATTTTCTGCCACATCGGCCAAAACTTCGCGGATGATTTCAATTACCTCTACCGCCTTATTTGGATTACACCCGGCATAGAAGCCGATCTGTCCGCTTCCGGCAAACTGCTGGGCGTAAGCATAAACAGAGTAAGCCAGGCCGCGCTTTTCCCGGATCTCTTGGAAAAGCCGAGATGACATACCGCCGCCAAGTGCGGATGCCAGAATTCCCATGGCAAAGCGGCGCTCATCATGGCGGGCAACACCTTCCATGCCATAAAACATATGCGCTTGTTCAGTTGGACGTGATATCAATCCAACTGATTTCTGAATACTTTTTCGGACCGGTGTATTTGCGCGAATAACTGGAGTGCCCGCGACCTCTAAAAAGCCATCCTGAGACAGGGCGGCTTCAACCATTGCCACAACTTTTTTATGCTTGATGTTTCCAGCAACTGCAACTACCAAATCCTGTGGCAGGTACTTTTTCTTGTAATAGTTAAAGACTGACTTGCGGGACATATTGTTGATTGAATCAATTGTTCCTAAAATGGGTCGACCTAATTGGGTATCGCCATAATAGGTTTCGGCGTACAAATCATGCACTAGGTCACTTGGATCATCATCGCGCATTGCGATTTCTTCAAGGACAACCTTACGTTCGGCATCCACATCAAGGGCGGTAACAACTGATGATGTTATTAAATCTGAAACAACATCAATGGCCATTGGTAAATCGGTATCGATCACTCGAGCATAGAAGCAGGTGTACTCCTTGCTGGTAAAAGCGTTCATTTCACCACCAACAGATTCAACCGCGGATGAGATCTCAAGGGCGCTGCGTCTTTTGGTGCCTTTGAAAAGTAAATGCTCTAAAAAGTGAGAAGCCCCAGCAACTGCCGGGGTTTCATCACGTGAACCAACATTTACCCAAATACCAATCGCGGCGCTGCGTACCGAAGGAACTTCTTCCGTGACGATACGCAGACCGCTAGGTAAAACACAACGACTAACACTCATTTATTCAGCAGCACCAGTTGTTCCATCTTCAAGAACCGGAACCAAGGAAAGCTTGCCCTTTGGATCGACCTCACCGATTTCTACCTGAATCTTGTCGCCAACTTTCATGACCTCTTCTAGGTTTTCAATCCGCTTGCCACCATGCATCTTACGAATCTGCGATACATGAAGCAAGCCATCCTTACCCGGCATTAACGATATGAAAGCGCCAAATGCGGCTAACTTCACAACGGTACCTAAGTAACGCTCGCCAACTTCTGGCATCGTTGGATTTGCAATCGCATTGATCTGGGCACGAGCGGCTTCTGCCGAAGCTCCATCGACGGCGCCAATGTAAATAGTTCCATCATCTTCAATTGAAATGTCTGCGCCAGTTTCCTCTTGAATCTGGTTGATGATCTTGCCCTTAGGCCCGATAACTGCACCAATCTGATCAACTGGAATCTTCACCGAAATAATACGCGGCGCAAAGGGACTCATCTCATCTGGGGCATCGATTGCTTCCGCCATCACATCAAGAATCGCAATACGCGCTTCCTTTGCTTGCAAAAGTGCAGCCGCAAGAACTGAAGCTGGGATGCCATCAAGTTTTGTATCTAGCTGCAACGCTGTTACAAACTCTCTGGTACCGGCAACTTTAAAGTCCATATCGCCAAATGCATCTTCTGCACCCAAAATGTCGGTGAGGGCAACGTATTCGACTTTGCCATCAACCTCATCTGAGATTAGACCCATTGCAATACCGGCAACTGGTGCCCGCAGTGGAACACCAGCGTTGAGTAGTGCCAGGGTTGATGCACAAACTGAACCCATTGATGTTGAACCATTTGAGCTAAGGGCTTCGGAAACCTGGCGGATTGCGTAAGGGAACTCTTCCCGAGTTGGAAGTACTGGAATCAAAGCACGTTCAGCGAGCGCACCATGGCCGATTTCGCGACGCTTAGGTGTACCGACTCGACCGGTTTCACCAGTTGAGTAAGGCGGGAAGTTGTAGTTGTGCATGTAACGCTTGTGATTTTCCGGATTTAAAGTATCGAGCTGTTGCTCCATCTTTAACATATTAAGGGTAGTGATTCCAAGAATTTGGGTCTCGCCCCGTTCAAAGATGGCCGAACCGTGTACGCGTGGAACTACTTCAACCTCAGCTGAAAGCTCACGGATATCGCGCAAGCCGCGACCATCGATGCGAATCTTGTCCCGCAAAACACGTTGACGTACAAGTTTTTTGGTCAATGAACGAAACGCCGCAGAGACTTCTTTTTCTCGGCCTTCAAATTGAGCGTTGACCGACTCCTTTACCGCAGCACTAACGGCATTAATACTGGTTTCCCGCTCTTGCTTGCCAGCAGTTGCCAGCGCCTTTGTCAGATCAGCCGATGCTGCCTTTTCCACCGCGGCGAAAACATCATCCTGATAATCCAGGAACACTGGAAATTCGGCGGTTGGCTTTGCCGCAACCTTGGCCAGTTGGGACTGGGCATCGCAAAGAATTTTGATAAATGGCTTAGCCGCATCAAGTCCTTGGGCAACTACCTCTTCCGTTGGCGTTGGTGCCCCACCCTTGATTAATTCAATGGTGCGGGCCGTGGCTTCGGCTTCAACCATCATGATTGCAACATCATCTTTAGTAACGCGGCCGGCTACAACCATGTCAAAGACGGCGTTGGCAACCTGTGAGTGATTGGGAAAAGCCACCCATTGTCCTTCAATCAAAGCTACGCGAACGCCACCGATTGGACCAGAAAATGGCAGACCAGCAAGTTGGGTAGACATTGATGCTGCGTTAATTGCGATCACGTCGTACATATGATCTGGATCAAGTGCCATTACGGTCACAACGATTTGAATCTCATTGCGAAGTCCCTTAACAAATGAGGGACGCAATGGGCGATCAATTAAACGACAGGTAAGAATTGCATCCTCTGATGGACGACCTTCCCGACGAAAAAATGACCCTGGGATACGACCAACTGCATACATCTTCTCTTCCACATCAACTGTCAAAGGAAAGAAATCAAATTGATCCTTCGGTGTCTTTGATGCGGTGGTAGCTGAGAAGATCATTGTTTGATCATCTAAAAATACTGCAGCAGCTCCGGCTGCTTGGCGCGCTAGGCGTCCGGTTTCAAAACGAATCTCTCGTTTTCCAAATTTTCCGTTATCTATAACTGCAACGGCTGTCTGAACCTCTTGACCCTCCATGGGTCCTCCTTTGTTATTTTCATTCAATGAAGAATGGTTATCTAATGAAGCATGACAAAATTATCTGCTTCGTTGACTGCCGAGAGAATGAATCTTCGATGGAAGTTCACGCACAACTAAGGTGCGGAAACCACTACCGAGGACCATTGCTCTGCGGCAGATTGATTTACTTAATTAGCGACGAATACCGAGTTTCTCGATAATTGCGCGATAACGGCTGATATCGGTCTTAGCTAGGTACTGAAGGATGCGACGACGGCGTCCAACTAACAGCAAAAGACCACGACGGTTGTGGTGATCATGTGGGTTAACCTTCAAGTGCTCGGTGATCTGTTCAATTCGCTTGGAAAGTAGTGCTACCTGAGCCTCAGGTGATCCAGTGTCAGTTACCGAAGAACCGTACTGGGCAATGATTTCCTTCTTTACTTCAGGCGTTAGAGCCATTGTTGTTTCTCCTTGATAACTGAGCACGAGGGTCTTTCGGTTTGAATCACGAAAGAATCGCCAACTCGATTGGAAGGCTAGATTACCAGCGAGCCTGTGGATACGCGAAATCGAAAAAGAAAACAGCAGGGTGGCCGTCTACGAGCTCATGTTATAGTTAATTTACTATAGGGGGTAAAACGTGAATACTCAATTGCTGAAAAGTCTTCGTAAATCTGTCGGAATTTCACAGACCGAACTAGCGCTCAAAAGCAAAACCTTCCAGGCAAACCTCTCCTCAATTGAAAATGCCAATACTGATCCTGGGCTTTCAACGATTGAAAACTATCTTATTGTCCTTGGGTATTCGCTAATACCTGTTCCTACAACCAAACCCTGTGTTGCCGATTTTTCTATTACTATTTCTGAGGCGATAACTGCAGGTAAAGATTCAAAAGCGTATCGTCTATTTATTCAATTAAACGACAATCTGACTTCCCTCGAACCCGGTTTGTGCCACGCCTTATCGCTTACGCCCCCGCCCCCAACTGGCGACTTAAGGTACGACGCACTTATTGCAGCACTTGTTGACTTTCATCTCTCTAAGACTTCTTTACCCGTTCCAGTGTGGGTAAATGAGCCCGCTCGTAAATTGCCGGCCAAATGGATAGTAGATTTATACGAAACATCGGAAGCAAAATTAATAAAGAAAACGCCTAAGGAATTTCTCCGACGAAATATCCTTATCGATGAAGCCGAACTATTTAGCCATTAAGGATGGATCTATTCAATCGGACCGAGATTGATAAACTATACGAGAGCTTCCACCATCAGGAAGTACTGAATTCGGAAACTCGCGAGGTGGTTGCTCGTATGCTTGATCAATAGGTCGAAGATCCAGCCGGTATGGCCGATCCTGCATTGAAAATCCTCCTTTTACCTCTATTGTTCCTTCCGCCGACTGGCTTTCGCGCAATCGAATCCCGCTGATTGCATAATTGAAAGAAAATCCAAATTGAAAGAAAACATTGAGGCATTAGGTCGCCGGTGGGAACAAGAACTATAGGTTTAATGAGTTGAAGTCCTGTACGTCACCGGCGATGTTTTCAGAGTACTCCTGCTGGGGCTAAAAAGCGCTTCTTTGCCCCAAATATTTTTCCCGGCGAGCTTAAAACCAAATCGCCGACCTGATAGTCAGAACTAAGTCATGAAATCCTAGCTTTAGGCGCTCGAGCAAACGGGAATCGAACCCGTGTAAAATGACTGACAATCACTCGTGCTGCCACTACACCAATCCCCCGACTGCGAATATTGATGGGACTTGGCGGGTAATAGATCTTCGTTGAAAGTGAATGTGGATAAAAATTCTCAAAACAAAATGGACCCGAAAAATCGAGTCCATTTTTGCTGTCAGTCACTTTGCTTAATGAGGACAGCACACCCTAAGAAACATTAAGTTCGCAAAGAAATGTTGATCTGGATCCAGAAGCAGAAAAGTCTGCCTGTAAGCCGGATGCTAAAATTCACCTATGTCTTTGTCTCGACTCAGCGCAGTTCTTGCCTTGCGCTCTTAGATTCCCTCAACCCCGCAACAATTGTTGCTATTACCTTAATTCCCCTGGCCGCCCCGCGGCGCGCCGGAATAACAGTTCTTGCTTGCGCCTTTGGAGTAATGCTCACGGTATTCACAGTAGGCGCGGCGCTATTTTTAGCCGCTGGCGCCGCTACGGATGCGGTCGACTCAATACTTTTTGCGCTACGTTTCATCGCATTTGGTATAGCTGGTACCACCCTTACAGTGGCGGGTTTTCGTCGCTTTAAAGATGGTGAGAGAAAAGGCATTTCTTTGCCTAGTTGGTTCACTCCTTTGATAGCTCTGCCATTTGGAGTCGTCGTAACGGCTGGAGATCTTCCGAATGCTTTCCCGTACTTCATCGCCATTGAGCGCATGCTTGATGGCGGCATCGATTCTGGCCTTGGACTACTAATAATTCTTGGGTATAGCTTTATCTACTGCCTTCCTTGTCTAATTCTTATAACAATCGCAGCCTTTACTCGTGAACGCACACGAGCTTGGCTATCTGGAATTGTTACGCGCTTGAGCTCCGGAGCAATTAAAAAGTCAGTCCCAGATGCCATACTTCCAATCTGTTTGGGAATTGGCGCTGCAAGCATTCCTTTTGGATCCGGTAATTAAATTTTCCTAATCAAAGCAAAAATAGAAGAGTCTCACTACAAGCCGGACGCTGTCCCCCGATTGCCCAGGTAGATCACCAGGTACCAAATACAAAGGAGATCGTGATGAAAGCTCATGGATTAATTCGGCTTTGAATTCATAAATTCTTGAAAGAATTTTGATACTTGACGATTCCCATTTGTAACGGATATCACGGCATTACAAATTCTTTAGTTCTGCAAGTGCAAATGCTTTCGATTTGTCTTTTCCAGCCATGGCTTTTAACACGACTGGTGAAATTTCAAATTCCCATAATTTTTCAAGCAGTTCATCAAAATATTCAGGACTTAGGACATAAAAGGTAGCTTTATTGTTTGTAAGAACAGCAAACGGCTTTTTTTTGGCCTTCTTCATTGCTTCGTGCGGGTTTTGTTTGAATGCAGAAATTGTTGTCGTGAGTTCGGTCAGAATGTGATCCACTTTCTCCTCCTTTCTTCGTGGTCTAAATTTAGACTGAAATTTAAACTTATGCAATTCGGGCGCAAGAATCATTGTATTTTTCATGCCATATTTATAGAGGCACCGAATGACAAGCAAAGGGTGCTTATCCACATTCAAAAACTAAGACTTACCAATTTCGCTTTTTCTACCTTTAGCCCTCGGTAAGCAGGCGGGCCTGATCGCAATCCAGCTTCATCTGCGCCAGTAGCGGTTCCAGCCCATCAAATTTCACGGTATCGCGCAGCCGCCAACCAAACTCGATCGTGGCTCTTTTTGTGTAAAGATCTAGATCAGTTTGATCTAAGGCATAAGCCTCGACCTGGCGTCCACGCGCGCCTTCAAAAGTTGGGTTAGTTCCGATCGAAATAGCTGCTGGCCAGCGATCGATACCAACGGTCAACCACCCGGCATAAACACCATTGGCCGGAATAGTTTGATTTTCCAGATCACCCAAGTTGGCAGTGGGGTACCCGATTTCGCGGCCACGTTTTTCGCCATGAACAACAATTCCATCTAAGCGATGTGGGCGAGTAAGCATGTGACGCGCACTTTCGACATCTCCCTCAACGATAGCTTTACGAATTCGGGTAGATGAAATAGCTTCGGCATTTTCTGATTCCAGATCCAAGATAATACTTTCAAACTCGGTGTGCTTGGCCAGAGTGTCGACATTACCTTTCGCCTTATATCCATAGGTGAAGTTTTTACCGACCACTACCTTTGTGGCCTTTAATTGTTCAACCAGCACCTTGTTCACAAAATCCTCGGGTGACATGGCGGCAAACTCTTTCGTGAATTTAATTACCGCTACTTGATCGGCATTGTGGATCTTTAGCAGCTCAATTCGATCGGACAAAATCGTTAGATTTGTCGGGGTGCGCTCTGGGGCAAAGATGGAAACTGGATGCGGATCAAAGGTTAAGGCGATGATATTTTCTTCGCCCGCAATCGCCTTGGCGTGGTTAAGTATCTCTTGGTGTCCCTTATGAACTCCATCAAAGTTACCGATAACTACGATGCTCATCCTTGTATTCTCGCAGAATTAGTTGGCGGCCGCGAATACAGCGATCGGTTTTGCTCGGCCCGCCTCATTTTCTAGCAAGGCAATTAGCTCATCGTTATTACATATCGCCGCGTAAATTTGCGAATCTGGATTTGCCGTTAAGGCTCGGCCAAAGGAGAGTTCTAGTTTTTCAGCTAAATCAATTTCACGTACTGCAAAAGTGACGCGCGCGACATCGACCAAATCAAGAGTTGAAAACTCACCACTTTTTAATTGCGCTAGCGTGATTGCGCGATCTAATCCAAAGCCGGCCACCCGAGATCTACGTAATGAATTTAAGTGACCGCCAACGCCGAGGGCTGCCCCACAATCTCGCGCTATGGCTCGAATGAAGGTACCGGCCGAACAGGTAACTTCGATATCAATCTCGATCCCTTTTGCCAGATGCCGGATCGCCAAAATATCTAACTGCGAGATTGTTACTTCGCGCGCGGGTAGAACAACTTCTTCCCCAGCTCGAACTCGATCATATGCGCGTTCGCCAGCAATTTTCACGGCAGAGACCGAACTTGGACGTTGCAAGATTTGTCCTTGCATTTTTGCCAACTCATCATTAATTTGTTGATCCGTGATATTAGATGTGTCATGAGTACTGAGAACTTCACCTTCCACATCATCAGTTAAAGTCGTGGCACCTAAAACAATGGTTGCCTGATAACTCTTATCTCCGGCGGTGATGTACTGCAGCAGGCGGGTTCCATTATTAAATCCCAAAACAAGAACGCCGGTCGCCATGGGATCAAGAGTTCCGGCATGACCTACTTTTTTGGTACCCAATGCTCGGCGAGCGATTGCAACCACATCGTGGCTAGTCATTCCTGGCTGCTTATCCACCACCAGAAAACCGTGCTGGGTCATTAATCCTCGTTGATCATACGTGGTGCTTTATATGGATCTTCCCCGCCCGCGTACTCAGCGTTTTTTCTAAGTTCGGCCACTTGCGCATCTTGTTCATGCACCTTTGCTAGCAATGAATCAAGTGCCAGCGCGCTTTCCGGCAAGCCATCTTCAAAGAATTCAATGCTTGGGGTAATGCGAAGTCCAAGTTCCCGGCCAAGGGCGGAACGGATTGCGCCTTTGGCGCTCTCGAGCGCGGCGGCGGTTGCAGCACGCGCATCGAGATCACCAAGGACTGTATAAAACACTGATGCTTGTTGTAGATCCCCGGTTACCCGGGCATCGGTAACAGTTATAAAACCAAGCCGCGGATCTTTAATCTTGGTCTCTAGCAGTTGTGCGACAACTACCTTGATCCGATCAGCGACCTTCAACGTGCGATGTGATTGGGCCATGTTTACGCTCTCTTTTTCTCGCGAATCTCGAAGCACTGAATCAGATCGCCAATGGTGATCTCCTTCATGTTACCAAGGCCGATACCGCACTCAAATCCTTCCCGGACTTCAGTGGCATCATCCTTGAAGCGCTTCAGCGAATCAATGGTCAGATTATCAACCAAGATTTCGCCATCGCGCAAAATTCGGGCCTTGGCGTTACGACGGATAACTCCATCTTTAACGATTGAACCGGCAATGTTGCCGGCCTTGGATGATTTGAAGATCTCGCGAACTTCGGCGCTACCGATGATCGCTTCTTCAAACTCTGGCTTGAGCAAGCCCTTTAATGACAACTCAATCTCTTCGATTGCATTGTAAATAACGGAGTAGAAACGAACTTCTACTCCCTCTTGATCAGCATAAATTGCAGTCTGTGGCTCTGGCTTAACGTTAAAGCCAATAACTACCGCAGTTGATGCCGATGCCAAAGTAATATCGCTCTTGGTAATTGCACCGACGCCGCGGTGAATAACTCGAAGATCTACCTCTGCGCCTACATCTAGCTGCATCAGCGCATCTTCTAACGCTTCCACCGAACCACTTACGTCACCCTTGAGGATGAGGTTAAGTGTGGAAATCTTGGACTGCTCCATGAAGTCTTCCAGCGAGACCTTCTTGCGCGCCTTCGCCAATTGTGCGTTGCGCTCTGCCGCTTGTCGCTTTTCTGCGATCTGACGGGCAGTGCGGTCATCATCGGCAACTAAGAAGGTATCGCCAGCGTTAGGAACCGAGGTAAAGCCAAGCACCTGTACTGGACGTGATGGACCAGCGGAGTCAACGTTGACACCATCCTCATCCAACATTGCTCGAACTCGACCAAATGCACTTCCAGCAACGATCGAATCACCAATTTTTAAGGTTCCACGTTGCACTAACACAGTTGCAACTGGGCCCCGACCACGGTCAAGGTGAGCTTCAATTGCAACACCGCGCGCAGCATCATCAGCAACTGCCCGAAGATCGATCGCAGCATCGGCAGTCAGAAGAATCGATTCAATTAACTGATCAATTCCGATTCCAGCTTTAGCAGATACATCTACAAAGATTGTTTCGCCGCCATACTCTTCGGCAATCAAGTTGTACTCAGTCAACTGTTGGCGCACCTTTTCTGGGTTGGCGCCTTCTTTATCTATCTTGTTGACCGCAACTACGATTGGAACATCGGCGGCTTGGGCATGGTTCAGGGCTTCAATTGTCTGAGGCATGATTCCGTCATCGGCTGCTACGACTAGAACGGCGATGTCAGTTACTTTGGCACCACGTGCCCGCATTGCAGTAAAAGCTTCGTGACCAGGCGTATCGATAAAGGTAATTGCGCGATTAAGGCCATCGTGATCATGATGAATTTGGTAGGCACCGATGTGTTGAGTAATTCCTCCCGCTTCACTCTTCATAACCTCTGACTTTCGAATTGCATCTAGCAAAGAGGTTTTACCATGGTCTACGTGACCCATAACAGTTACCACTGGTGGACGCGCCACTAAGGTGGCGGGATCCATATCAGAAAGTTCCCCTGCTAAGTCGATATCAAAGTCTTGCAGAAGTTCCCGGTCCTCATCTTCTGGGCTAACGATTTGGATGTCGTAACCAAGTTGCACACCTAGAATTTCAAAGGTATCGGCATCAACCGATTGGGTTGCGGTAACCATTTCACCAAGGTGAAATAGCGCTGCTACTAATGCAGCTGGATCGGCACCAATCTTTTCTGCAAAATCTGCCAGGGAAGAACCACGGCGCATGCGAATTGGAGTTTTGCCATCACCGTGCGGAACAACTGCGCCGCCAAGTTGCGGTGCCTGCATATTGTCAAACTCATCACGTAATGCCTTGCGCGACTTTTGTTTACGACCAGATTTCTTGCTGGCATTTTTTCCAAATGCACCACCGGCACCGCCGCGTTGTGGTGGCCGACCGCCACCGGGACGTTGCGGACCACCTGTCGTAGGTGCGCCGGCACCTGGCGTGTTTGATTTATATGGTGAGTTACTTGGCGCACTACCTGGGCGCGGCGCAAATCCGCCAGCACCTGCAGGACGTGGTGCACCTGGACGCGCGGCAAAACCTGGACGAACCGAACCTGGACGGGATCCGGCCATTCCGGGACGTGGGGCACCTGGCTGACCGGAGCCCGGCGGACGTTGAGGGGGGCGCGGAACTGCGGCGCCAGTTGAAAATGGATTATTGCCTGGACGCGGCGGGCGCGGAACTGCGGCGCCAGTTGAAAATGGATTATTGCCAGGACGCGGCCTCGGTACAGCTGAAGTTGCTGGGGCTGGCGTGAGCGATGTTGGGGCTGGTGCCGCTGGCGTAGCAGCTGCTTGCTCGGCAACACGATCGGCTGCCTCAAACTTAGCCGCCTCTTCTCTATTTGCGACCGCCTTTGCTTGTTCCAGTTTAAGCGCTTCAATATCTACACCAAGTTCGGCGGCTAATTTTGCAGCTTGCTCTGCGCTGACTTCACCCGTTGGATTTGCGGCAGCCTTTTTCGCAGCCGCCTTTTTAACTGGCTTTTTCTCCGGCAGCGGTTTTGCATCGGGATTTAATTCGATCAACTTTCGCACCACTGGTGCTTCTATGGTTGATGATGCCGAGCGAACAAACTCGCCCATTTCTTGGAGTTTTGCAAGAACAACCTTGCTCTCCATACCGAGTTGTTTTGCCAACTCATGTACGCGGACCTTTGACACATTTCTCCTGTCTTGGCCCGCATTTTCTCAAATGCAAGCCTTAGTTGAACGACCTCATAGTTCTAGCGAGCTCATTTGAGTTTCATAACTTTCATATCCATTCTTGTTGTTTAAAAATTTCAAGTTAATCTTTAAGAAAGCCCAGAAGTTTCGATACATCGAGAGCTTGATCTTGCTTAAAAGCAAAACGAAAAGCACCTCTACTTATGGCAACATCTGCACAGTTCTTGTGAAGCCAAGCGCCCCGACCTGGTGCCCCTGACTTGATATCTGGAGTTACTACTCCATCCACCAACGTCACTCGAATTAATGCGGAAGGATTGGCTCGCTTGCGGCAACTAATACAGCTACGTACAGGTAAGGCCAAATCCAACCCCCCTATGCTACCCAACTAGAGGCCGCTTCTCATAATGGGCGGAACTGGGCCGGCATCAGTATCTGGATGAATATCTATCCGCCAGCCAGTTAGCCGCGCGGCTAAGCGAGCATTTTGCCCATCCTTACCAATTGCCAGTGAGAGCTGATAATCAGGAACTGTCACCTTCGCACTGCGGGTTGCCAGATCTGTGATTTCAACCCGAGAAACCTTAGCCGGTGCAAGTGCGGCGGCCACAAACTCGGCTGGATCCTCCGACCAATCAACAATGTCAATTTTTTCTCCATGAAGTTCATCCATAACCGCCCGGGCACGCGAGCCCATTGGTCCAATCAATGAACCTTTTGCACTTACTCCGGCCCGATGCGTCTTAACCGCAAGCTTTGTTCGGTGACCAGCTTCGCGGGCAATCGCCATAATCTCAACAATACGATCACCAATTTCTGGAACTTCAAATGCGAAAAGTTGTTTAACAAGTGCTGGATGCGAACGGGAGAGCATAATTTCGGGCCCCTTTAGGCCTTGCTTAACTTCGACTACAAAACACTTGATCCGATCACCATGATTATAGAGCTCACCTGGAACTTGTTCTTGTGGTGGAATCCGACCTTCGACTCGCCCTAAGTTCACGTTTATCATTTTCGGATCACGGCCTTGTTGGACTACTCCGGAAATGACATCGCCAACGGCACCGGTGAACTCTCCGACAATTTCGGCATCATTGGTTTCCCGCATCTTCATTTTAATTATCTGACGCGCAGTTGATGTTGCCATCCTAGAAAAACCTGCTGGCGCATCCACTTCCTCTGCGACCCGGCTTCCATCTTCGGCAAAGATCGGCACCAGAATCGTGATCTCACCAGTCTCGCGATCCAAATGTGCCCGGGCATGACGCTTTGCAATATCCGTCTGATTGTAGGCACCTAAAACCGCCACCTCTATCGCATAAATTAGTCCTTCCAGTGGAATATCTTTTTCGGCAGTAAGGGCAGTAAGTGCCGACATTTCTACCTGCATTAGATTTCATCCTTACGATTAAATTCAATCTCAACCTGAGCTTTTTTTATATCAGCGAAGACAACTTCATGGCTCTTCAAGCGACCTTTGATATTTTCAATCAAGATAGCGCGGGTTTGATCAAACTCAGTTAGCCGACCAGAAACTTCCGAATCATCAAGCAAAGTAATTTTAACAATACGAGTTAGGTTCTTTGTCCAGTGGCGGGGCAGCGTTAATGGCCGTTCAATGCCAGGTGAAGTTACTTCCAGCGTAAATGCGCCCTCATCTAACAACGGTGAATCATCTAAAATGGTGGAAATCTCGCGGCTGATGAGGGTGACTTCATCCATGCTTAATGGTTTCAAACTATCAACCATGCAGGTAACAATACGATGATTGCCTGGGTTGCTGGTAAAAACATCTTCTAGAAAGTAACCGGCATTTTCTACCGCAGGTCGAACTAAATCGGCAATTGAATCCTTCAGGGACATCGATCTCTTCTTTCTATTTAGTTTTTTTCAAGCTCGGCGCAATTGTAACAAGGTGAATTAGAAGGTAGCAATTCCTACTTTGATGATTAAGGCAACCGTGACAATTAGGAAAACTTTGCGCACCAGCGTAGAACCCCCCTTAATTGCCAAGCGGGAACCTATGATCGCACCAGTTATGTTGGCAAAACCCATAATGATTCCAATCTGCCAAATCACCGCGCCATTTAATCCAAAGACGGCAATCGCACCAACATTAGTTGCCACATTCACCACTTTTGCAATCGCTGATGCGGTGATGAAGGCATAACCTAAGGAGGCAACCAGAATTAGCATCAAAAATGAGCCGGTACCTGGGCCAAAAATTCCATCGTAAAAGCCAATTACCACACCCGCCAACCCGGCAATCTGAATGCGACGTTTTGGTCGGTGTCGTAAATTTTCAAACTTACCTAAATCTGGTTTAAACCAGGTATAAATTGCGACCGTTATCAGCAGCACCAAGACCATTGGGCGCATACTGCTACTTGGAATTCTAGAAGCCAAGACGGCGCCACCGGCAGATCCGAAAAATGCCGGAATCCCCATTCCGAGTAAAATTTTCGGATCGGGCTTTATCTGCTTTCGATACAAAACTGCCGCCGTTGTAGTTCCAAAAACTGCTGACAATTTATTTGTACCTAGTACCTGGGCGGTATCAGATTTTGGCAAACCGATCAGAAGTGCGGGAAGTTGAATTAAGCCGCCGCCGCCGGCAATTGCATCTATAAAACCGGCAAGAAAAGAGGCGGCAAGTAAGAATAAACCAGTAGCCAGCGACAAATCGTGAAACACGACTACTTCAGTAGTTCTGCGATCGCAACTACAACAGCAGTAAGTGCAATTTCCTGCCGCTCACCACTTCGGCGAACGCGCAGCTCGACCTTACCTTCGGCAAGTGCTTTACCAACGATCACAATGAATGGGTTACCGATTAACTCTGCGTCCTTAAACTTAACGCCGGCCGATGCATCTCGTCGATCATCGAGCATTACCGATATGCCTAGGGCTTCAAGTTCGGTGCCCAATGTCAGCGCCGTTTCAAAGAGCAGATCATCTTTGCCGGCCGCAACAATGTGTACCTTGGCTGGGGCTAGTTCAATCGGCCAGTTCAGGCCAATCTCATCATGGGTTTGTTCGGCGATGGCGGCAACTGCGCGCGTTACACCGATTCCGTACGAGCCCATGGTGACGGTTTGCGATTTTCCGTTGTGATCTAAAACCTTGAGATTTAGCGCTTCGGCATACTTTCGACCAAGTTGAAAAATATGCCCAATTTCAATTGCCCGATCGATCACGATTGGGCTGGCACAATCTGGACAAGCATCGCCGGCCCGAACTTCAGCTGCCTCCACATAACCATCTGGTGTGAAGTCGCGTCCGTTGACAACATTTCGTGCATGTCGATCTTTTTTGTTGGCACCGGTCACCCAAGAAGTACCGACTGCAATTCGAGGATCGGCATAAACCGTAATGCCAGATTTCTGGGCATCCTGCGGCCCGATATACCCCTTTACTAAATCTGGGAAGTTGGCAAACTCCTCCTCTTCAAAGACGCGTAGCTCATGAACCCCACCCATGTTTTCTTGGAGGCGTTTTAAATCAACTTCCCGATCTCCCGGAACCAAAACTGAAATGGCCTTGTCATCAGCCATCAGCATCACATTTTTTAAAGTGTTGGCACCGGTAAATCCACCACCAAACTTTTCATTAAGAACTTCAACAAGTGAATCAATAGTTGGAGTGTTAGGTGTATCCAACTCTTCCATCGCTGGAACTTGCGAAAAATCTTGCGCCGCAACTTTGGTGACCATTGCCTCCACATTTGCGGCAAAGCCACACTGTAGGCACAAAACATAGGTATCTTCACCAGTTGGACAAGGTGCTAAGAACTCCTCCGACTTAGAGCCACCCATCGCGCCGGAAACCGCTTTGACGATGTTGTACTTCATGCCAAGTCGATCAAAAGTCTTAATATATGCATCCCGGTGCTGCTCATAAGAAATATCAAGGCCGGCATCATCTACATCAAATGAGTAGGAATCTTTCATGACAAATTCGCGGCCGCGGATAATTCCACTTCGTGGCCTAGCTTCATCGCGAAACTTGGTTTGAATCTGATAAATACTTAAGGGCAAATCTTTGTACGATGAGTACTCACCCTTGACCATCAGCGTGAACATTTCTTCATGGGTTGGCCCTAATAAGTAATCCCCTCCTTTTCGATCCTGCAACCGAAAAAGGGATGGACCGTACTGTTCCCATCGACTAGTTGTTTCATAGGCAGCGCGCGGCAACAACGCTGGAAAGTGAACCTCTTGAAATCCAGCCCGATCCATTTCTTCTCGGACAACCCGCTCTATATTGCGAAGGGTGATTACTCCAAGTGGCAACCACGAGTAAATTCCAGCAGCAATCCGGCGAACATAGCCGGCGCGCACCAACAACTTATGGCTTGCTACCTCAGCATCTGCTGGATCTTCCCGAAGCGTACGCAGAAATAGGGTGGACATTTTCAACATGCGGCAACCCTATCGAAGTTCAACCGCGCTATCGAACATCCACTGAAGGTTGCCCGGAAGCAACTCCGGCCGCTTCCATTTCTTCTGCTAAACGCATCGCTTCTTCAATCAGCGTCTCAACAATTTGTGATTCAGGTACGGTTTTAATCACCACGCCTTTGACAAAAATCTGACCCTTACCATTTCCGGATGCAACACCGAGATCAGCTTCGCGTGCTTCCCCTGGGCCATTTACTACACAACCCATCACCGCTACCCGCAACGGCACTGTCATTCCTTCTAAACCGGCTTGAACTTTTTCAGCCAAACTGTAAACATCAACTTGGGCACGTCCACATGAAGGGCACGAGACAATTTCAAGTTTACGTTGGCGCAAGTTAAGTGATTCCAAAATAGAAATGCCGACCTTTACTTCTTCTACCGGCGGTGCGGACAAGGAGACCCGAATCGTGTCGCCGATTCCCTCGGCTAACAAAATCGCAAAAGCTGTTGCAGATTTAATTGTTCCCTGAAAAATTGGTCCGGCTTCAGTTACACCAAGGTGCAATGGGTAATCACATTGCGCCGCCAGGATTCGATACGCTTTCACCATAGTTACTGGATCATGGTGCTTTACCGAGATCTTGATATCTGAGAATCCATGCTCTTCAAATAAAGCTGCCTCCCATAGCGCAGATTCGGCAAGCGCCTCTGGCGTAGCCTTGCCGTACTTGGCCAGCAAACGTGGATCAAGTGAGCCCGCGTTAACGCCAATCCGAATTGGAATTCCGGCATCCCCGGCCGCTTTCGCGACCTCTTTCACCTTGTCATCAAATTGCTTGATATTTCCCGGATTTACCCGAACCGCCGCACAACCGGCATCGATGGCCGCAAAAATGTATTTGGGTTGAAAGTGAATATCGGCAATGACTGGTATTTGCGACTTTTTTGCGATCTGAGCTAAGGCATCGGCATCATCTTGGCTGGGCACCGCTACTCGAACGATTTGGCAGCCAGTTGCCGTTAATTCTGCGATTTGTTGCAAGGTCGCATTTACATCTGCGGTCAAGGTGGTGCACATAGATTGGACTGATACCGGGAAGTCGCTGCCAACTCCGACCGAACCGACCTGCAACTGCCTGGTTTTACGACGCGGATGCAGGACGGGTGGCGGTGCACTAGGAATTCCGAGATCGACCATGATCCTATTCTGCCCTACCTTGACAGAATTCGCGCAAATTATAGGTTGAGGATCACCGGATTGATCACATCTGCGACTAATAACAGCAAGGTCAACGCTGCCAGAATCACGAAAACCACCATCGTGACCGGGGCCAAAACGGTGACATCAATACCAGCTGGTCGCGGGCGACCGCGCATGCGCGCATACCGCCCACGTACTGCATCTGCGATCGCAACCGCCATGTGGCCACCATCGAGTGGCAGAATTGGTAGGAGATTAAAAATTCCAATAAAAATATTTAAACTTGCAATAATTAAAATGAAGGTTGCCAACCGCTCGCGGGCAGTCAATTGGTCGCTGCTAACTGCTTGACCTGAAACGCGAGCTACCCCAACCACGCCAACTAAGCCATTGGCATCGCGCTCTTCCCCTCGAACTGCTTGCCCCCAAAGTGCCGGAATCTTCGATGGCAGTTTTATTAATGCTTTAACACTTTGGGTAACAAAACTTTGGGTAACGGTGCCAGCGTCTTTAACTGCCGACACAAAACCAGAGCGCTTGAGCCCAACCTTATTTATTATTCCTAATACATATCGCTGGCCACCATCGACTTCGGTTAAACGTGGGGTGGCTATCACAGTTAGGGACTGACCAGCTCGATTGAGGGTAAAGGTCAACTCTTTCCCGTTCGAGTTTCGAATTGCCGCGACATCTTTGTACCACTCGGAAACCTTTACCCCGTTGATGGCTGTCACCTCATCGCCGGCTTGGATACCCGCGGCTTGGGCGGCTGAATTGGTAACGACCTCATCAATTACCGGCAGCACTTGATTTATTCCGACTCCAGCAAAAAGTGTGAATAGAAGTAGGTACCCCAAAACAAAGTGAAGAAATGAACCGGCGCCTAAGACAATTAATTTGCGGCCAGAGCTTGCTTTGTAAAAGGCGCGATCTTCTTCCCCGGCCGGCATCTCATCGTTGGGCGCCATCCCTTCGATCCGGCAATAACCACCAGCTGGAATCGCTTTCAAGCCAAACTCGGTCTCCCCCCGTTGGGTTGACCAAATCTTTTTTCCAAATCCTAAAAAGAACTCGGAAACCCGCATTCCATAATGGCGCGCGGTTAGGTAATGGCCAAACTCGTGCACCATGACCGAAAAGAGCAGCGCGAAGATAAAGGCGAAGATTCCAAGAAATTGCATTATTAACCTAACGTGAGGAGTTACCTAGATCGTGCACGATACCGCTGACACCTGAATTTAGGCAGTTTAGCGGTCTAGCAGATTCTGAATTGGCGAGTACGGTGTTCCGCTGCGCCGCTTTGCGATTGCACTTAATGCTTCTAAAACAACGCGATTTGCCAAAATAGCGGTGATATCGGCGCAATCAAAGGCCGGGGCAACTTCAACTACATCAATACCAACAATAGGCAGTTCCAAACAGATTCGGCGAACCGCTTCCAAAAGTTCGCGGCTAGTCATGCCACCAGGTTCTGGGGTTCCGGTACCTGGTGCCATTCCTGGATCCACCACATCAATATCTACTGATAAAAAGACGCCATCGCAACCATCAACCAAGGTAGCAAAAGACTCATCAAGCACCGCAGTTAACCCTCGGTGATGAATTTCGGTCATCTCATAGGAGCGCATTCCTTGGTCTCGCATCCAATTTAAAGTTGCCGGCTCTGGCCAATAGCCGCGCAGACCTAACTGCAAAAAACGATCTCCGCGAACAAAGCCATTGTCAATCAAATCCCGCATGGGCGTGCCATGACCGACCAACGCCCCAGATTGACTATCGGCGGTATCTGCGTGGGCATCAAAGTGAATCATCGAAATTTTGCCAAGTCCGCGATGGGTTGCAATTCCGGCGACATCTGCTGATGCAATTGAATGATCCCCGCCTAAGACAACTGGAATGATTCCGGCCCGAGAAATTTTTTCGGTAGCCGCAGCTAAAACTGCGAGTGATGCAGCTAAGTCTCGGCCCGGCATCAACAAATCGCCGGCATCAAAAACCTTGAGATCTTTTAGACCATCTGTGCGCAGCGAAAGATGCGGTCTGGTTCCATCATGTGGCAGGTAATCTCCCCCACGAATTGCTTGCGGACCAAACTTGGCACCTGATCGATGTGAAGTTCCACTATCAATTGGGGCGCCAAGAATAATGACATCTGCGCCTTCATAACTTGCCGGCTCATCCAAATCGCAAGCTGGAACTCCTAAAAAAGTAAAATTTGGTCCATACATATTTCCATGGTTGGTCACTTTGACACCTTAACTTTCTTGCCGATGAATTGACCTGCTATCACAATTGCAAGTGCTAAAAAGAACATGGCTGAGCCAATCACATTTGCTTGCGCTGGGATACCGCGGGCAGCTGAGACATAGACAAATTTAGGGAATGTGGTCAGAGTTCCAGAGTTAAAGTTGGTAATAATGAAATCATCAAAGGACAAACTAAATGCCAAAAGTGCGGCGGCGGCAATACCTGGCGCAACCAATGGCAAGGTAACGCGACGGAAAGTCTCAAACTCATTAGCGTAAAGATCCATGGCGGCCTGCTCTAGTCGGGGATCAAGTGAGGCGATTCTCGCTTTAACGGTGACCACCACAAATGAGACACAAAAAACTACGTGGGCGATCACCGTTGGCCAAAAACCT
>Ga0209702_10002375_pt1 | contig 33051 bp, 30 predicted proteins | sample FRY01_FD_187210 | JGI IMG/M metagenome (GOLD analysis project Ga0209702, IMG submission 187210) | Freshwater microbial communities from Lake Fryxell liftoff mats and glacier meltwater in Antarctica - FRY-01 (SPAdes) (version 2) | ecosystem: Environmental > Aquatic > Freshwater > Ice > Glacier...
GCCTACACCAAGATCTTTGCCGGCAAGGAAGACGTCATGATCGTTGACCCGTCCAGTGACTTTTTCAAATACCTGAAGAAAAACGACGGCTGATCACGAACGAGCGTGCGGTGAACGACAATAAATGGCGATTGCCGCATGGCGTTGAGGAGTTGTTGCCTCCCAGGGCGGGGGCACTTGAGCGACTCCGCCGATCGGTGCTGGACCTTTTCAAGGGCTGGGGCTACGAACACATAGAGCCTCCCCTGATCGAATATCTCGACTCGTTACTGGTTGGTAGTGGTCGAGATCTTGATCTGCAAACCCTGAAAGTCATCGACCAGCAATCCGGACGGCTGCTGGGAGTTCGGGCAGACATGACATCACAGGCTGTGCGGATTGATTCCCACAGCCGACGAAGCGAAGGTATCCAGCGATTTTGTTATGCAGGCCCCGTCGTTCATGCCAATCCGCGCGGCGCGCTGGATGCGCGTATTCAGTTCAAGGCAGGCGCTGAGCTGTTCGGCTCGCCTGCACCGACCGCGGATGCTGAGGTGGTCTCGCTGATGCTGGAAGCGCTGGCCGTCTCTGGAGTGACCAAACCCGTACTGCTGCTCGGTCATATGGGTGTATTCCGGGCCTTGGTCGAACCATTGCAGCTATCGAGCACCAGTAACCGTCAGCTGTTCGAAGCGGTACAGAGAAAGTCCGAAACTGACATCGGCGAACTGGTGCGGGAGCTGGGTGCGCCGGAAGTGCTCGTTCAGTTGCCTGGAATGATGGGCGATGTTTCGTTATTGACCTCCGCCCGCCAGACGTTTGCTTCCGCACCACCGGCGGTACTGACCGCGCTTGCGGAACTGGATGATGTCGCCGGGCGAGTCGCGACGAGCAATCCCGGCGTCGAGATTCGGTTTGATCTTTCGGAACTGTCGGGTTATGGCTATCACAATGGTCCTGTCTTCGCTGCCTATCAGACAGACCAGGGAGCGCCGGTGGCCCAGGGTGGACGCTATGATGGTGTTGGCGCCCATTTTGGAAGAGCACGACCAGCGACGGGGTTTGATATGAATCTTCACCGACTCGTGATGGATGAAACACCTCGAGAAGCAGTCTGGTCGCCCTGGAGTAAGCGGGTGGATGCCACCCTCATGCAGCGTATCAGGGACCTGCGGGCGGCAGACCATGTAGTTGTCCAGGCGCTCGGCGAAACCGAGATTGCGCCGGCGCGATGTGTACGTGAACTTGTCAGATCTGGAGAGGACTGGGTGTTGAGGAATCGGCATGGGAAGTAATGTTGTCGTCATTGGAACGCAGTGGGGCGACGAAGGCAAAGGCAAGATCGTCGATCTGCTGACCGATCGGGTTGCTGCCGTGGTTCGTTTTCAAGGCGGCCACAACGCAGGCCATACGCTGGTCATCGAAGGTCAGAAGACGGTGCTGCATGTTGTACCCAGCGGCATCCTTCGTGATGGTGTTGAGTGCATCATCGGCAACGGCGTGGTGCTGGAACCACATGCGCTGCTGAAAGAAGTGCAGAACCTGGAGGCACGCGGAGTGCCCGTTCGCGAGCGTCTGAAGATCTCTCCGGCGTGCCCGCTGATCCTGCCCTACCATGTTGAACTGGACCTCGCCCGTGAAGACGCACGCGGCAGCCAGAAGATTGGCACCACTGGTCGTGGTATTGGCCCTGCATACGAAGACAAGGTTGCGCGCCGCGGTGTGCGGCTCGGTGACATGTTTCACTGGCAGAGTTTTGCGAGCAAGCTGTCAGAGGTGATGGCGTATCACAACTTCATGCTGGTCAGCTATTACAAGGTCAAGCCGGTAGATTTCCAGAAGACGCTCGATGATTGTGCGGCGATCTGCGAGCAGATCAAGCCCATGGTCACCGATGTGGTGGCGTTGTTGCATGGTCTGCGTGAAGCCGGTGAGAACATTCTGTTTGAAGGTGCGCAAGGCGCGTTGCTCGATATCGATCTGGGTACCTATCCCTTTGTGACGAGCTCCAATACCACAGCCGGTGGTACCGCCGTTGGCAGCGGCTTCGGACCCAAGTATCTCGACTACATCCTCGGTATTACCAAGGCTTATGCAACACGTGTCGGCTCTGGCCCGTTTCCAACGGAACTCTTCGATGATGTTGGTAAGCGGCTGGCCACCCGTGGCCATGAGTTCGGTTCGACCACGGGACGACCTCGGCGCTGTGGCTGGTTTGATGCCGTAGCACTTCGGCAGGCCGTGCAGATCAACAGCATCTCGGGCCTCTGTCTCACCAAACTCGATGTGCTGGACGGTCTGCAGGAAATTCGCATCTGTACCGGTTATGAGCGGCCCGAACATGCCGAGTATCTGCCGAACTTCGGCAGCGAGTATTACGCCGAGATAACGCCGATTTACGAAACGATTCCTGGTTGGCAGCAATCGACGCTTGGCATCAAGCGGTTGGAAGAACTACCGGAAAATGCACGCCGATACATCCGCAAAGTCGAGGACGCGGTAGGTGCCAGTATCGACATCATTTCAACCGGGCCGGATCGAAGTGAGACGATAGTGCTCAAGGATCCATTTAATTGTTAGACCCCCAACTCCTGGAAATCCTGGTCTGCCCGATCACCAAGGCGCCGCTGCTCTACAAGCGGGAGCGCAACGAATTGTGGTGCCGGCAGAGTGAACTGGCCTATCCGATCATCGACGACATCCCCATGATGGTGGAGGACGAAGCGCGTCCGCTCACCGCGGAAGAATTGCGCAGCCTGGAGCGTGTGTGAATCAGGTTGTGCTCAGCGGGGTGGGGCTTTGGCATCCACCCCATGTCATCACCAACGCCGAACTCGTTGCCAGTTATAACGCCTGGGCGGAAGCTTTCAATCAGGCGAATGCTGCACAGATTGCATCCGGGAGACTGGCGGCGGCGGCCCCTTCCAGCGCCGAGTTCATCGACAAGGCGTCCGGCGTAAAGCAGCGCTATGCCTATGAAAAAGAAGGCATTCTGGATATCACGCGCATGCGACCGAACATTATCGAGCGCAGCATTGACGAACTCTCCCACCAAGCCGAGATGGCATTGGCTGCAGCCAGACCGGCACTCAATGCTGCCAACAAGCAGCCGCAAGATATCGACATGGTCATCGTCTCGTGCGCCTATACGCAGCGAGCTTATCCGGCGATTGCCATCGAAGTACAGGCCGCATTGGGCATCGAAGGTTTTGGTTTCGACATGCTGGTGGCCTGCTCGGCTGCGACTTTTGCATTGCAGCGGGCGTACGATGCGATTGCGGTCGGTTCAGCCCGCGCAGTGCTTGTCATCAATCCGGAGTTGACCTCGCCGCAGGTCAACTACAAAGATCGTGATGGCCATTTCATCTTCGGTGATGTGGCGACGGCCGTGGTGCTGGAGCGCGCCGAGACCTGCACGTCAAAACACAGTTATGCCGTGCTGGGCACACGGGCCCGTACGGTCTAATCCAATAACATCCGCTCGAACTTTGGCTATCTTTCGTTTGTTGATGATTCGGCGCCGTTCGGTGCAGACAAACTCTTCCACCAGAACGGGCGAAAGGTATTCAAGGAAGTCTGCCCGATGGTGGTAGATCACCTGCTGGCTCAGATTGAATCGCTCGGATTGAGCGTTCCTGACATTCGTCGCTGGTGGCTGCATCAGGCAAACATCAACATGAATCAGCTCATCGTGCGTCGGTTGTTTGGCGGCGATCCCACACCCGACGTCGCACCCATTGTGCTCGATGAATATGCCAATACGGCGTCTGCCGGCTCGCTGATTGCCTTTGCCCTGCATCATGAAGATCTGCAGGCCGGTGATGTGGGTGTGATCTGTTCATTTGGCGCCGGTTATTCGATCGGTTCTCTTGTTTTGAAAAAGGTTTTAAAAAAAGGTTTTGAAAAAGGTTCTGCACAAAGTCGTCAGAAAGCGGTTGTCAGACAGCGCTGACGTTGATGCCTGACCGAGGGAACCCCCATGCCCGCCGGATGCTGCTGTCGTCGCTGGTGGTGGTCGGCATGGGCTTTACCGTGCTGTTTCCTGTCCTCGCCCCGCTTGGTCGCGAGATGGGCCTCAACGAACTGCAGATCACTGCGATCATTGCGGCCTCGTCGCTGACAGTGTTTCTGTCGAGCCCTCTCTGGGGCCGACAATCCGACCGGTACGGCCGCAAGCGCATCATGCTGACGGGAATCTTCGGTTTTACTGCGGGCACCGTGCTGTTCAATTCAACTCTGCACGCGGGCCTTTCCGGCTGGATTACCGGCACAGTCCTGTTCATCGCACTGGTCGTCACCCGAATGATGCATGCAGGTGTGATGTCCGCCACGATGCCAGCGGCAAATGCCTACATGTCGGATGTGACCAGTATCGCCAATCGGACCAAGGGAATGGGCGCGGCCGGTGCAGCCAACAATATCGGCGCCATCCTGGGGCCTGCGGTGGCTGTGTTTGCAGTGGTTTCACTGATTACACCGCTCTGGATAATGGCGGGTCTTGCACTCCTCAACGGCCTGTTTGTATGGCGCTTCCTGCCGGAGTTGCCACGTCACTCGCCCAGCGTCATGCCGCCTCGCATGAAGTACACGGACCCGCGCATTGCGCCGTTCATCGTTGTTGGCGTGACCATGTTCATGGGGAATGCGCTGGTGCAGCAGACCATGGGCTTTCGTTTTCAGGACGCCCTCGGTCTCACCGGGACAGAAACCGCCCAGACCATGGGCGTTGCCATGATGGCGTCTGCGGTGTGTTCGTTGATTGCGCAGGGTGTCATCGTGCAACGCCTGGAAATTGCCCCATTTGCGCTGTTGCGTCTGGCCCTGCCATTGCTGATTCTGGCATTCATCATCATGGCGCTGGTCGAAGATCGTTGGGCTCTCACGGGTGCCCTCATGATCCAGGGATTTGGTATGGGACTCGCCGGACCAGGGTTCATGGCAGGCGCGTCGCTTGCGGTGTCACAACAGGAGCAGGGAGCCGTTGCAGGTGTTGCCGGCTCCTGCGGTCCGCTTGGTTTTACGATCGGCCCCCTGTTGGGAGGATTGTTGTATCAGTTCGCGCCGACACTTCCCTACGCGACCGCAGCGGCCATCTATGTGATCCTGCTCGCCTGCATGCCATGGCTCGGTCGACGGGTCGCGGTACATCGAAACGACTAGCACGACTAGCACGACTAGCACGATTAGCAAAAGAGGCAATCACATGTACTACGACACACGACTGCATCAGGCGGATTGCCCGTATTGTGGTGAATCCATTGAACTGGTGATCGATCCAAGCGAGCCGGAGCAGGTCTATATCGAAGACTGCTCCGTCTGCTGTCGTCCCATCTTCATGACGGTGACCGTCGATGAAGATGAGATCACCGTTTATCTTCAGTCAGAAGACGAGACCTGAGAGCGTTGCTGGCTCAGACGTCTCGTGCAAAGTTGGCCATGGCCTGAGCGGTATCCCGGCTCACGTCAGGGCATGCGATGGCAAAGATCTCGGTGCCGTGAATAGTCCCCAACATCGTTCTGGCGCGCGCCGGAACTCCGGCCTTCAGCAGCAGGCGATAAAACGCGATACCTTCATCACGCAGGGGATCACACTCGTTCACGCTGATGACGGTGGGTACCAGCCCTTTGACATCCTCTTCTGACGCAAAACCTGGCCACGCCAGTGGATCCCCGCGATTGAAGGCATCGATACCGTAAGCCATGGCGCCGTTGTTGTGGTGCAGATCAAGCAGGATGCCGTTGTTTTCCACGGAAGAGGGGAAACGCTCGTCAGGCCACTGACCGGCGATATAGGGGCACAGTGCATACATGCCCTTGATCAACCCCTGATCCCCATCGCGTTTGAGCTTCAGACCGGTCGCCAGTGTGAGATTGCCACCACCGCTCTCACCCGCGAGGATGATGCGATCCTGATCGATACCAAGCGTTGCCGCCTGTTGATGCACCCAGTGTACACCGGAGACACAGTCGTTGAGGCCTGCTGGAAATGGTTTTACCTCGGGGGATGATGAGGGCGTCAGGCAATTCCGGAAGTCAATCATTGCCACTGCGACACCCTGATTGGCGATGATACGTCCCCAGGCCCGATACATGCCGTCGAAACAGGACATGGTCTGCATGCCGCCGCCGTGGAAGTAGACCACGCAGGGCGGTTTGACACTGCCCCTGGGACGCATGAACAAAACCTGGATCGTGTTGTTGTCCGGGCTTGAACTGAATTCGTGCGTGGTGATGTCGAGACCACTCGACGGGGCGATCTGTTCGTTGTCCATCATCTTGAACATGGCTTGCATGCCTTCCCGGCGGGCGATAGCTTCCGGAGTGTTGAGTGCCGCGATCAGGGTTTCCCGATCAGCGACGTCTCCTGGATTGCCGGTCGGCAGGCCACCCATCACCGCCTTGATGCGAGGGTCGATGCGTCCATCATTGAGAATCTTGCTCATTCAAAGTCTTCGTTGTGATCTGGCCTACTCTGTAGCAGAGTCCTCAGGATGAACGCAACGTCTCCCCTCTTCTCTGAGCGTATTTGATTTCTTTTTTTTGATCTGTTTTGACACAGGACGGGGGCTTGAATTCGAGTGCACACACAAGAGACCAACGTACAGGAGTTAATCCTATGAGCGCTTTGGCAGGCAGACTTCGGGATCCAGCGCTGTTGCGCACCCAGGCTTTCATCGATGGCGCGTGGGTAGACGCCGATTCCGGTGCGACGGTGCCTATTCAGAATCCGGCGACCGGCGAGACCATTGCGGCGGTTGCACGCTGCGGAACGGCCGAAACGAGACGAGCCATTCTCGCTGCGGAGCGTGCCCAGTTGGGCTGGCGAAAACTCACGGCGAAGGTGCGCAGCGACCTCTTGAGACGCTGGTTCGATCTGATGATGGCGAATCAGGATGATCTGGCTGAAATTCTGACGGCCGAAATGGGTAAACCGCTCGCTGAGGCGCGCGGCGAAATTGCGTATGGCGCAGGTTACGTCGAGTGGTTTGCAGAGGAAGCCAGGCGGATCTATGGCGATGTAATACCCGCAGCAGCGCCCAACCAGAGAATCATCGTTACCAAACAGCCTGTAGGTGTTGTGGCCTGCATAACTCCATGGAATTTCCCGAACGCGATGTTGACGCGCAAGGTCGCGCCGGCCTTGGCAGCGGGCTGTGCAGTGGTCTGCAAACCCGCGAATGCGACGCCGCTGTCAGCCTATGCCATCGCCGAACTCGCGGTACGCGCCGGCATTCCACACGGAGTGATCAATGTGGTCACCGGCAATACGGCCCAGATTGGCGCGGAGCTGACGGGCAATCCCATCGTTCGGAAGCTGACTTTCACCGGGTCGACACCGGTCGGCAAGACGCTGATGGCTGAGTGCGCACAAACCGTCAAGCGCACGTCGATGGAATTGGGTGGCAATGCGCCCTTCATCGTCTTTGATGATGCAGACCTCGATGCGGCCGTGGCCGGCGCCATGGCTTCGAAGTTCCGCAATGCGGGGCAGACCTGTGTCTGCACCAACCGCATTCTGGTGCAGGACAGTGTGCACGATGCGTTTGCAGCGAAGCTGGTGTCCGCGGTGGCGGAATTGAAGCTTGGCAATGGCACCCAGGCCGGAACCACCATTGGTCCATTGATCGATGAAGGTGCGGCCAATACGGTGCTCGAGTTCATTGCAGACGCAGTGAAACTGGGCGCAACGGTAGTCACCGGTGGTCGCCGTTCCGCCCTGGGCGCGTGTTTTGTCGAGCCAACCATACTCACCAATGTCACGACCCGGATGAAGGTTTTCCAGGAAGAGATTTTCGGGCCGGTGGCGCCGCTGATCCGTTTTCGGGATGAAGCCGAAGCCATCGCGATGGCCAATGACACGCCCTTTGGCCTCGCCTGTTATTTTTATGCTCGCGATGTCGGTCGTGTCTGGCGGGTCAGCGAAGCGCTCGAATATGGCATCGTCGGAATCAACGAGGGGCTGGTTTCAAATCCCGCCGCACCGTTTGGGGGTATCAAGGAGTCCGGCCAGGGTCACGAGGGTTCGAAATACGGCCTCGATGATTACACCGAGCTGAAATATCTGTGCATGGGCGGCATCTGACAAAACGGCTCACGCTCTGAAGCAGTTTGTGGGCAGCGCTGGCTCGACCAGCCGGGCTGCTCTATCCTCGCCGCTTCCAGCGTGAGAGGAGGTTTCCGGTGTCAGCGATCAAAGCCAGCCTGTTGATTGTCCTGATTGGTCTGTCTCTCGATCTGGCTGCACGCGAACCCTACGTTCCCCCGGAACTTTCACCCTGGGTTGACTGGGTGCTCGACTCACATCCCGACTTGAAGTGTCCCCGCTATGGCAGCAATGGCCAGAGCGCGGGTTGTGTGTGGATCAGTCGCCTTGATGTCAATGTCGACCAGGGCCTCGAATTTGGCATGAATGTGCGCGTCTGGGCAGAGGGACCGGTCCTGTTGCCTGGCAGCGCTAATCTGCGACCAATGTCTGTGCAGGCGGATGATCGATCCGTGCCGGTTATCGGCGGTGCCCAGCCGTACATTATTCTCCCACCGGGAAAGTACAGGATTTCCGGTTCCATCGACTGGACACGGCGCCCGGCATCCCTGCCTGTTCCGGCGCAGTTCGGCTTGCTCTGGCTGCAGATGGATGGTGCGGCAGTGACACAACCGCTGGTCCGTAACGGGGAACTGGTACTCGCACAATCGCAGGCCGATTCGTCGGATCGTGATACCGACAGTCTGACGCTTGATGTATTCCGGTTGATCGAGGATGACTACCCGCTGCGCATGACGACGCAGATCGAACTCAATGTTTCCGGACGTCCTCGTCTGGTAACCACAGGGCGCGCCCTGCTCGACGGATTTGCACTGACACACTTTGCATCTGGACTCCCGGCGCGCATCAACGAAGCAGGCAATCTGGAGGTCCAGGTCACGGCCGGTCAGCATTTCATCTCTCTGGCTGCTCGAGCCCTCGACACCACGAAGGATGCAACGGCTGACACGACGACGTTGGGGATGAGTCGTGTCGGAGATGACTGGCCGGAGCAGGAAATCTGGGGTTTTGTACCCGATCGCAATCTGCGTCTGGTGGAAGCGGGTGGTGCGCCAGGCACGGATCTTTCCCAGGTGCGCTGGCCGTTCAATTCGGAGGCGCAGGGTTTCCTCGTCTCGGCAGACCAGCCGGTCACGTTGACCGAAATGCAACGTGGCAATCCCAATCCGCCTCCAGACACCATCACGGTGCAGCGGGATCTCTGGGTCAACTTTGCCGGTGACGGGCTCATCGTCAAGGACGTGCTGAACGCACAGATCCAGCAGTCAAAGCGGCTGTCTGCAGGTTACTCGCTGGGCAGGATCGAGATCGACGGTCAGGCAGAGCTGGTCAATACCGTCGACGGTGGTGAGCCAGGCATCGAGCTGCAACAAGGCAGCTATCACATTGAATCCGTCAGCGCCGTCCCACGTGTTGATGACCAGTTCGCCAATGGCTGGCTGGTCGATGCGCAGTCGCTCGGTGCAACACTCCACCTGCCACCGGGATGGCGGTTGCTGTGGGCGGAAGGCGTTGACAGTGCTCCGGACTCGTGGCTCCAGCGCTGGTCACTTTGGAACCTGTTTGTGCTGGTTTTTGCCGTCGTTCTGGCGTTCCGGTTTCTCCGTCCAATGTTTGCGGTGCTCGCACTCTCCGGTCTGTTGCTGCTGTTGCCGACGCATGAAGGCCTCGCTGTCAGCTGGTTGATCGCTATTGGCGCGGTGGCCATTGTTCAGCGATTTCCGGAAGGTCGAGTGGTCGCCATCAGCCGCACCGTCACGTGGATCTGGCTGGCTATCACGTCGCTGGCAACCCTCGATCTGGCGGTAACCTCCGCGCAGCAGACGGTGTATCCACAACTCGAAGCACACAACGAATACGGTTATGACTCGTCGGTGCAGGCGAGTTATGCGGAAGCTGTGTCCGATGTGGCGATGCCCTCGGCGGCACCGGCTGAAATGGACCAGCGGAAGAGTTCCATCGCAGAAGTCGTGGTCACTGGCGGCGGATTGAGCCGCCAGTCTTACCAGAACAAGTACCAGGAAGGCGTTCAGATTCAGACCGGACCCGGCCTGCCCCAATGGCAGTGGACCTCCAGTGCGTTGTACTGGAGCGGCCCGGTTGCCGCTTCCCAGACCATGTCACTGATGCTGGCGTCCCCTGGATGGGTACGTGTTGGCCACGCATTGACGGCACTGGTTTCCGTGCTTGTCATGGCGCTGCTGTTCCTGTCTCTGTTGCGCAGCGACGCTGTGCGTGCGCGCACGCCACGTGCAATCCTTGCCTGGTTGCCGTCCGTGATGCTGGTGGTGATGTTCATGCCCGGCAGCGTCGATGCGGCTCAAACGCCTTCCAACGACATCCTGAAGACACTGGAAGAACGCCTTACCGCCACGCCTGCGTGTTTTCCGGAGTGCGCAAGTATCGAACTGCTGACGGTTGATCTCAGTGATGGCAAGGCACGGCTTGAGATGATCGTGCACGCACAGTCGCTGGTAGCGCTGGCCGTGCCAACCAGTTCGGTATGGCATCCATCTGCTGTCGACTTGAATGGCGATGCCGCTGATACCTCTCGTCAGAATGACGTCCTGCAGGTTGCGCTCCCTGAAGGTGTGCATCGTCTGGTGATCTCCGGAAGTGTTGCCCATCTGGAGCGATTCGAGCTTGACTTGCCAGCTCTGCCGGGAAAAATCGTTCTCGGCAATCTGGCTGACTGGCTGGTCTCGGGTGTGGTTGAAGGGCATGCGGTAGGTGGATCACTGGGTTTCGAACGACAGCGACGAGCTGAAGAATCCGCAGTTGAACAGACTCTGCAACAGGACAACGCACCGGCGTTTGTGGAAGTCCGGCGTTCTATCCAGTTTGATCTTGACTGGGTTGTACGTACCCGCGTGATAAGGATTGCGCCTGAGGTTGGCAGTTTTACCGTCCGGGTTCCCATGCTTGAAGGTGAATCCATCCTCGATGGCCGCTTCCCGGCCCGAAACAAGTCGGTTGATGTTGTGTTTGGCGCCAGTGAATCCGAACACGAATATTCGAGTGTCCTCAAGCGTACGTCGCCGGTGGTGCTCACAGCCGCCACAGCTGCAGACCGGCGCGAGCGCTGGACGCTGATCTCTTCGAACCTCTGGCATGTTGCACACGAAGGTGTGCCCTCGGTTCTGGATACTGCCGGCGAAGGGCTCAACTTTCGCCCGCGCAATGGCGAGACATTGACGGTGACGGTTGTGCCCACTGAACCGGTGCCAGGACTGACCTCAACGGTTGAGCGTGTGCGCCACTTGGTTACTCCCGGTGATCGTCTGTCGACTCATCTGCTGGAAGTGGACCTGCGGGCGAGCCAGGGTGGCTCGTACCTGCTCACACTCCCGGCAGCCACCAACACCGTGACCGGAGTGACCATAAACGGCGCCTCTGCACCGATCCCTCTCAAGGACAGTCAACTGGCCCTGCCGGTGCAGCCCGGATCCACAAGCTATGTCATCAACTGGAACAGTGAGGAGAGTATTGGTGTCCGGTACCACGCAACACCACCCGCTTTTTCGTCAGCAACGAGCAATATCACAACCGAAGTCCAGTTCCCTGAAAATCGCTGGGTGTTGTTGCTCGGTGGTCCGATGATGGGACCGGCGATGCTGTTCTGGGGTGTCCTGGTGGTGGTACTCGTGCTGGCTGCCGGAGTCGCACGCATTCCTGGCATCGCGCTTACACGCACTGATGCGTTGCTCCTGGCCGCAGGTCTGAGTCTGAGCAACATGGGAGCGACCCTGCTGGTTGCAGCTTGGCTGTTGCTGCTGGCGATCCGACCCCGATGGCTTGAGTCCATATCGTCTGCGGCGACCAGGAATCTGGTGCAGATCCTTACCGGGAGCCTGACGGTGATTACGGTTCTGGCGCTGATCTACAGCGTGCCGGAAGCGTTGTTGTCGACGCCCGACATGCACATCGAAGGCAATGGATCGAGTGCGGACTTCTTCAAGTGGTTTACCGATCACTCCGGTGAACTGCCGCCCGCGCCGTGGATCATTTCACTGCCGATGTGGCTCTATCGTGCGGCGATGCTCGGCTGGTCGCTGTGGTTGGCCTTTGCGCTCATCCGCTGGGTGCGTGCTGCCTGGGAGGGCTTCAGGTCGCCGGTGGCGTGGTATCAGCGGCCAACTCCCGCAGCAGCGGTACCCCCTGAGTCCGGGGACGCGGGGCCACAGTAACCTGGAGCCTGTGGAAATGGTGCCGAGGAAAGGACTTGAACCTTCACGGGGTTACCCCCACCAGCACCTGAAGCTGGCGTGTCTACCAATTTCACCACCTCGGCAGGTGGGTCCTCTGCGGTGTCATGCGCAGAGGTTGCACCGACAGGGGCGCGCAATTTACTGAATGCATCGCTAGAGTGTCAAACCATGGCTCATCAAAGAATCACGGCTGCGGCGGTAACTGCCCTGTTGAGAGACGCACAACGAGGGCTTTCCTGGCTCGAATTCAAGGCAGCGCTGACCGATACCGGTGGGCGCGACACACGCGAACTCAAGCAGGTTTTGCGCGGCATGCTGCGCAACGGAGACCTGGAACAGGACGAGTCAGGCGCCTGGCATCTGGTTGAAACGGCGCAGATCATCGACGGCGTTGTCACGCAGCAAGGCAAGGTGCTGCAGGTTGGCGGGGTCGAGATCGAGCGCGATCGAAACATCCGGGTTCGGGCCGGGGATACGGTGCGAGCCCGCATTGCTGGCGACAAGGCGCAGGTGCTCGAAACGTTGAGCCGTACCAACCGGATCCTCATCGGTGAACTGGTCTGGCTGGGCGCCTGGCCGTATGTGGAGTCGCTGGGGCAGGACTATCGCGGGCGGGTGCAACTGATCGGCAAACCGGACTCTGGTGCGCATGGCGACATCGTGCGTGTGGAGATTACCGGTGAAGGCCACGACGGGCTGACCGGCCGAATCGTCGAAGTCGTCCGCGGTGAGACCGTGCTCGAACGAGCGATCCATACCCAGATCGATGGACTGAACATCCCCGACGTCTGGCCGCCAGCGGTTCTGGCGGCGGTCGAGAGTCTGCCTGGGTCCGTGGCCAATCGTATCCCCAGGGGTCGAACCGATCTGCGCGATCTGCCATTGGTCACCATCGACGGCGAGACGGCCAAAGATTTTGACGACGCGGTGTATTGCGAGCGTGATGGTCGTGGTTGGCGGCTGGTGGTTGCCATCGCCGACGTCGCCCACTACGTGAAACACAGTGGGGCCCTGGATACCGAGGCCGCCGAACGTGGCAACTCCGTTTATCTTCCCGGTACTGTCGTACCGATGCTGCCGGAAGCGCTGTCCAATGAACTTTGTTCGCTGAAGCCCAAGGTGCCTCGACTGGCGATGGTCTGTGACATGAAGGTCTCTGCCGCTGGCCGTGTGCGCGAGTTTGTCTTTCAGGAAGCCGTCATTCGCTCCTGGCAACGCCTCACCTACACGAAGGTTGGCGCATGGTTCGGCGGCGCAGCACTGGATGTCGAGCCAGAAGTACTGGCATCCCTGGGTGCGCTGCATCGTTGTTACCACGTGCTTCTCAGAGCGCGAGAAGTGCGTGGCGCCCTGGATTTTGACAGCCACGAATGTGCGCTCGAGCTCAAGGGTGGGCGAGCCGTTGCGGTCACGCCGGTTGAGCGCAACGACGCGCATCGGGTCATTGAAGAAGCCATGATCAGTGCCAACGTGTGTGCTGCGGAGTTCATTGAAAAGAACAACTCGCAGGCGCTGTATCGGGTACACGGCCAGCCTGAACTCCTGAAACTCCAGTTGCTGCGCAGCGCGTTTGCGATGGCCAGTGTGCAACTGGGCAGTGAAGTATCCCCTCGCGCCATACAGGCCGCGCTCGAGCAGATCGAAGGTCGGCCCGATGCGTGGATCTTCGAGATGCTGACCCTGCGAACCATGCAGCAGGCGGTCTATCAGCCAGGCAATATTGGCCACTTCGGACTTGCGCTCACTCACTACATGCATTTCACCTCGCCGATCCGACGTTACGCGGATCTTGTGGTGCATCGTGCGATCAAGGCGGTGTTGCATGCAAAAAAGCCGCCGCTCGAAGAAGCTGTGCTGGCAGACATCGGTACGCACATTTCGTTCACCGAGCGTCGGGCGGAGCAGGCAGAACGTGCAGTCGACAACTGGCTGAAGTGTGATCTCGTCCAGGAGCATATCGGTGAAGAGGTCGGCGGTCGTGTCGGCGGTGTCACTGAATTTGGACTGTTTGTTGAACTCGACGGTTATTACGTGCAGGGGCTGGTCCATATCTCTGAGCTCGGTCAGGACTACTATCGATTTCATCCGCAGTCGATGGCGCTGATTGGTGATCGCTCCGGGCAGCGCTTCCAGCTTGGAGATGTCCTGCGGGTACGCATTCGAGATGTTCGCCCACCGCTAGGTCGTATCGATCTCGAAATCGTTCAGGGTGGCAAGCAGCGTGACAAGGAGACCAACGGGAAGCCTCGCGACCAGAACGTCGGCAAGGGACGTGATCGAGTTGGACGTCGACCCCATAGCAAGAGATGAGCTATGTCCATGGCTTCCACGCCGTACGCGAGGCGCTGACCACGCACCCGGAGCGGGTTCGTTCCCTGCATTACGTCCAGGGCAGACGCGACAGTCGGGTGCAGGAGCTGATTGCGCTGGCAAAAGAAGCCGGTCTGCGGTTCGAGGCGGTAGATCGAGCATGGCTCGATTCCCGGGTCGATGGAGCACATCAGGGTGTTGCGGCCTATTGCCAGGCTCTGACGCCGATGTCCGAATACGATTTCCTGCCGCTGCTTGCGACACTGCCAAAGCCCAGGCTGCTGCTGGTGCTGGACGGCGTCACCGATCCACGCAACCTGGGCGCCTGTTTGCGTTCTGCGAATGCTGCAGGGGTGCAGGCGGTGATCTTTCCCGAACGGCACACGGCACCGATCAACGATGTGGTGCTCAAGACTGCGGCAGGAGGTGCCGAGGCGCTCACACTGGTGGCCGTGACCAATCTCGCCAGACATCTGGAGGCACTGAAAGCGGCGGGCATCTGGCTGGTTGGTACGGATGATCAGATCGATCTGCCATGGCACGGGGCGGACCTTCGAGGCGATATCGCCCTCATCATGGGTAGTGAGGGAGAGGGCATGCGCCGCCTGACCCGGGAGGCCTGTGATCATCTGGTCGGTATTCCCATGGCGGGGTCGGTATCGAGCCTGAATGTCTCGGTAGCCGCCGGAATTCTGCTGTTTGAAGTGGTCCGCCAAAGGACATCGGTCAAATAGGCTGATTGTTCAGCTTGCCAGTGCGCAGACACCTCTCTAGAATTCGCGGCCCTTCAACCTTGCTCCACGCAATATTTGTTCCAGAACGGGACGCTTTGCGGGGGCGCGAAGCCGGATGTCGGGATTCGGCAGGTACACCAAAAGGAGACGCAATGCGTCATTACGAGATTGTTTTCCTCGTGCATCCTGATCAGAGCGATCAGGTACCAGGAATGGTTGAGCGTTATCAATCCCTGATCGAACGAGGCGGTGGCAAGGTTCACCGGATCGAAGACTGGGGCCGACGCCAGCTCACCTTCATCATCGCGAAGATCCACAAGGCGCACTACGTGATGATGAACATCGAAGTCGACAAGCCGACGCTTGATGAACTCGAAAGTTCTTTCCGCTTCAACGATGCGGTGATCCGCCATCTGATGATCCGCCGCAAGCAGGCGGAAACCGGTCAGTCGAAGATCTATGAAGAAGAACTGCGCGACCAGGAAAAGGAGCGTGAGCGGGATCGAAGGCGTGAGGAAGACGTTGCCTCGCGACGTCGCGATGGCAGCAATGATGAAGAAGGTGGTCGGGCAGAGAACACCGCTGATGACACCGCCGAGGAGAGTGCAGAATGAGCCGTTTTCGTCGTCGCCGTCAGGGCGAAGTCAATATTCAGTCGGAAGAAGCGGACTACAAGGATCTCGATTTCCTGCGCCAGTTCATTGGTGAAACCGGCAAGATCGTCCCTGCACGCATCTCCGGCGCTTCCGCAAAGTTCCAGCGCAAGCTGACGAACGAGATCAATCGGGCGCGCTTCCTGGCGCTGCTGCCCTACACCGACCAGCACAAGTAAGGAGCAGTCATGGTTCATGTTATTTTGCTGGAGCCTGTGACCAACCTTGGCACCCTCGGTGATGAGGTCAACGTCAAACCAGGCTATGCACGCAACTACCTGCTGCCACAGCACCTTGCAGTACGTGCAACACCGGAAAACCGCGATCTGTTCGAGGGGCGACGTGCAGAACTCGAGCGAGCTGCCAGCGACAAGATGACCGCCGCGAATGGTAGAGCCGCGGGATTGGCGGGTGTTGCGGTGACGATTTTCGCGAAAGTCGGCGACGAAGGCCGTCTGTTCGGATCGGTTGGTACCGGCGAAGTCGCCGCTTCGTTGACTGCGCTGGGTCATGAAGTTCGCAAGTCTGAAGTTCGTCTGCCATCTGGCGTGATTCGTGTGGTTGGCGAATACGATATTGCCATTCAGCTGCATTCCGACGTCACGACCACCATCAAAGTGATCGTCGCAGGCGAGTAAGTACCTGCAGAAGTCCCCGGTGCTGTGGAACGCGGCATCGGGTCCTCCTTGCGGTTCTTCCGCCGACCCGTATCCGGTGACTGCAATCTGGCAGTTCTGCCAGATTGCAGTCAGACGGCTGCCACTGTCTGTTGAGGATTTAGCCGATTCAGCAGCAGAACGTCTTTCACTTGATGTTCATCCCGCGTAATTTATCCGGCCGTCCAGCCGATTTGTCTGCATGTCCGAGCAACCCATAACTTCAGCGCCGCAACGTGTGTTCAGCGCTTCTTCGCTGAAGGTGCCGCCACACTCGGTGGAAGCCGAAACTTCGGTTCTTGGTGGACTGATGCTTTCGAACGAACGCTGGTTCGACGTCGTGGAAATCTGCCAGTCGGCCGACTTCTATCGACCACAGCACCAGCTCATTTTCGAAGCGATGAAGGCGCTGGCGGATGAAGATGAACCGCTGGATGCAGTCACAGTCTCTGAAAAGCTGCAATCAACCGGCATGCTCGAGCGGGCAGGCGGGCTGACCTACCTTGGCGAAATTCTTGATGGTACGCCAGGCGCTTCGAACATCCTGGCCTACGCGCGCATCGTGCGCGAGAGATCAACCCTTCGGCAGATGATTGCTGCTGCCAACCAGATTGCCGAGATGGCCTTTGCACCGCAAGGCAAGGATACGGGAACACTGCTCGACTTCGCTGAGCAGGCCGTGTTTCGCATTTCCGAAGGCCGCTTGCGTGAAGGTGGGCCGGAGAAAGTGACTGAGTTGCTGGTTCGCGCAGTCAAACGGGTCAACGAGCTGTTCGAATCAAAAAGTCATCTGACCGGGATCTCCACAGGCTTTGATGATCTGGATGCCGAAACAGCAGGGTTGCAGAAGGCGGACCTCGTCATCGTCGCCGGCCGGCCCTCCATGGGCAAAACGTCGTTTGCGATGAACCTTGCAGAACACGCTGCCATGGCCAGCCAGGGCGCTGTCGTGGTCTTCAGCATGGAGATGCCCGCCGAACAGCTCGTGATGCGCATGCTGGCGTCACTTGGACGTATCGACTTTTCGCGATTGCGAACCGGCAAACTCAAGGACGAAGACTGGTCGCGATTCACCAGCGCGGTTGCCCAGCTGAAGGACAAGGAACTGTATATCGATGATACGCCATCGATGACACCCAACGAGTTGCGCTCAAGGGCGCGACGCATTGCGCGTCAGGCCAAACATGGTATCGGCATGATCGTTGTGGATTATCTGCAGCTCATGCGAACCGCGCAGGAAGCAGAAAATCGCGTCAACGAGATATCCGAAATCTCCCGCTCACTGAAGTCGATCGCCAAAGAGCTGAATTGTCCGGTGATTGCATTGTCGCAGCTCAATCGCAGTCTGGAGAATCGGGCCGACAAACGCCCGATGATGTCGGACCTGCGTGAATCCGGTGCCATCGAGCAGGACGCCGACCTCATCCTCTTCATCTATCGTGATGAGGTTTATAACGATGCCTCGGCTGATAAAGGTATCGCCGAAATCATCATCGGCAAGCAGCGTAATGGACCGATTGGTACGATTCGTCTGGCTTTCAACGGATCGTTGACGAAGTTCGAAAATCTCGCCAGTGACGTTTATCGCGGGTACACCTGATGACCACAAAAAAGGCGCGCAGCGCTTTTGTCTGTGGTGAGTGTGGGGCCGAACACGCGAAGTGGCAGGGTCAATGCAATGCCTGCGAAGCTTGGAACACCTTGTCACGGGTCAACATCGGCCCCATCGCGGAGCCGGTGCGCGGGTTTGCCGGCGCACAAAGTGAAGTAAGACGACTGGCGGACGTCAAAGCCGAGGAAGTGGAGCGAATCGCCACCGGTCTCGGTGAACTGGATCGGGTGCTTGGCGGAGGCCTGGTACCCGGCTCCATGATCCTGATTGGTGGCGATCCTGGTGCAGGCAAAAGCACACTGCTGTTGCAGGTCGCGACGATGCTCGCACGCACTCACAAGGTGCTCTATGTCACCGGCGAAGAATCCCTGACCCAGCTGGCGATGCGGGCACATCGACTGCGCCTGCCTGTGGACGAACTTGTTGTGGCAGCAGAAACGATCGCTGAGACGATTGCCGCCGAGATCGAGCAGCGACGGCCAGACCTGGTCATTCTGGATTCGATTCAGGTGATGCAGCTGTCCAGTGTGGATTCAACGCCGGGCAGTGTCACCCAGGTGCGGGAAACTGCGGCCTACTTCACGCGCCTGGCAAAACGAACCGGCACCATTTTCATATTGGTCGGCCATGTCACCAAAGAAGGCAGCCTGGCGGGGCCTAAAGTACTCGAACACATGATCGACGCCTTCCTCATGCTCGACAGCCCGGCAGGTGCACGCTATCGCACGCTGCGCAGTCACAAAAACCGGTTTGGCGCGGTGAATGAACTGGGCATCTTCGCGATGACGGAACTGGGCATGAAGGAAGTTGCCAATCCGTCCGCGATTTTTCTGCAACGCGGAGAGCTTGACGCACCGGGTAGCGTTGCAACGGTGACCTGGGAAGGGACACGACCACTGCTGGTCGAAATACAGGCGCTGGTTGATGAAGTTCAGGGGGGTTATGGCAAGCGGGTCGGAGTGGGGCTGGATCAGCAACGTCTGGCCATGCACCTGGCTGTACTGCATCGACACTGCGGTGTCACGCTCGCGGACCAGGATGTTTTTGTCAACGTGGTGGGCGGTGTGCGCATCACCGAAACCGGTGCTGATCTTGCAGCGATACTGGCGGTGCTGTCCTCGCTGCGGAATCGACAGTTACCCCGTGACCTCATCGTCTTCGGCGAACTCGGGCTGACGGGTGAGATACGCCCGGTAGTGAATGGTCAGGAGCGCATGCGTGAGGCCGCTAAACATGGCTTCAAACGCGCCATCGTGCCATTTGGCAACCGCCCTCGAGAGACGATCGCCGGGATGGCCGTGCATGGCGTGAAGAGCCTGTCTGCCGCGCTCGACGTCCTTGCGGAGTTCTAGGAGTCTGCGCGGCAGAAGATCAGCAGGCTGCGGCGGCGCCGATTCGGCCCGCTTTTCCGTTCGTTTTCGTTACGTAGCGCCCACTACATGCCTCAAACAAACGAAAAATCGGACTTGAATTGACGCTCGCCTCGCTCCGCCGCCTTCTGCCGCGCAGACTCCTAGCCCGCATTATTCATGAAGATTCGTCGCCATTGACGAGATGCGCGAAAAGACAGTGTGGCGCGGAGAGGAAGGCGCTCGTCCGCCTTCGATCAGTACTCTGGCATCCCACAACCAACGCGCTATGTGGGTCAGGACCTCCGTATCGGTTTGTACTTCATACGAGTCGGTTCCGCGTCTCCCAGGCGTCTCTTGCGATCCGCTTCGTACTCGGTGTAGTTACCGGCAAACCATTCCACATGGCTGTCGCCTTCAAAGGCCAGCATGTGCGTTGCCACGCGATCGAGGAACCAGCGATCGTGAGAGATGATCAGCACTGTGCCGGGGAAGTTGAGCAATGCTTCTTCCAGGGCGCGCAACGTTTCGACGTCCAGATCGTTGGTCGGTTCGTCGAGCAGCAGGACGTTGGCACCACGCCGCAGCAATTTGGCGAGGTGCACACGATTGCGCTCACCGCCTGAAAGCTGACCAACAAACTTCTGCTGATCGGAGCCCTTGAAGTTGAATCGGCCGACGTAGGCACGGGTCTGCATTTCATAGGTGCCGATACGCAGAATGTCCTGACTGTCCGAGATTTCTTCCCACACGGTCTTGGAACCATCGAGGCTGTCACGACTCTGGTCGACGTAGGCAAGATCAACGGTGTCGCCGATGGTGATTGAGCCAGAGTCCGGGGTTTCCTGCCCGGTCAGCATCTTGAAGAAGGTCGATTTGCCGGCGCCGTTGCCGCCGATGATGCCGACGATGGCGCCGCGTGGAATGCTGCAGTTGAGATCGTCGATCAAGAGCCGATCACCGAATCCTTTTGAGACGTGCTCGATCTCGATCACTTTCTCGCCAAGCCGTTCGCCTGGTGGGATGTAAAGTTCGGATGTTTCGTTCCGCTCCTGCACTTCCTTCGACATCAGTTCATCGAACCGTGCGAGTCGCGACTTGCTTTTGGCCTGACGGGCTTTCGGGTTGGCACGTACCCATTCCAGTTCGGATTTGATCGTGCGCTGGCGAGCTTTCTCCGAAGAGGCTTCCTGCTGCAGGCGGGTGTCCTTGTTTTCGAGCCAGTTGGTGTAGTTGCCTTCAAAAGGAATGCCACGACCCCGGTCAAGCTCAAGAATCCAGCCGGCGACATTGTCCAGGAAGTATCGATCGTGGGTGACTGCGACCACCGTGCCCGGATACTCGCCGAGGAACCGCTCGAGCCAGGCGACGCTGTCAGCATCCAGATGGTTGGTGGGCTCGTCGAGCAACAGCATGTCAGGGTTCGAAAGCAGCAGTTTGCACAAGGCAACCCGCCGGCGCTCACCACCTGAAAGTCTGGCTACATCGGCATCCCATGCTGGCAGGCGCAGGGCGTCGGCGGCGACGTCAAGTGTCCGATCCAGATCCCAGCCGTTGCAGGTATCAATCTGTGTAGACAGCTCGCCTTGCCGGTCGATGAGGCGTGTCATCTCAGCATCTTCCATGGGCTGGGCGAACTGGTCGGAGATGGTGTTGTACTCATTGACGAGATCAACGACGTGCTGGAGCCCGCCTTCGACGTTGCCGCGCACATCCTTCGTTTCGTCGAGCATGGGTTCCTGCTGGAGGTAGCCGACGACGATGTCCTTCTGGGGTCGGGCTTCACCTTCGATTTCAGTGTCCACGCCGGCCATGATGCGCAGCAGCGTGGACTTGCCCGAGCCGTTCAGGCCGAGCACGCCGATCTTGGCGCCAGGGAAAAACGACAGGTTGATGTTCTCCAGTATCACGCGCTTCGGCGGAACGATCTTGCCGACGCGTTGCATGGTGTAAACGTACTGCGCCACGTAGTTGCCTCGTGTATTTCAGGTCAGATTGGAGGATGTTTCGCCAGTGCCATTCAAGTCAAAGCTGAATGCCGTTGCAGGCGAGGATCTGGTGTGTCCGTTACAATACCGCGCATTCGCTGGTTTGACACCCGTCCAGCCCTATTCCGTACAGAGTCAGATACAGATTCAGATACAGAGGATTCCATGTTCAAAGGGAACGAGACCATTGCCGGATTTGATGATGAGCTCATGGCAGCCATTCGGAGCGAAGAGCGCCGGCAGGAAGAGCATATCGAGTTGATCGCTTCCGAGAACTACGCGTCGCCGCGGGTGCTGGAGGCACAGGGCAGCGTGTTGACCAACAAGTACGCGGAAGGCTATCCGGGCAAACGTTATTACGGCGGCTGTGAGTACGTAGACATCGTTGAAGTGCTGGCGATCGAACGGGCAAAACAGCTCTTTGGTGCCGACTTTGCAAACGTGCAGCCACACTCCGGCTCGCAGGCCAATGCGGCGGTATACCAGGCGCTGTTGCAACCCCACGACACGGTGCTGGGCATGAGCCTCTCCGACGGCGGTCACCTCACACACGGCGCCAAGGCGAACTTCTCGGGCAAAACCTATCACGCGGTACAGTATGGCCTCGACAACAGCACCGGCCTGGTGGACTACGAAGCGGTTCGGCGTCTGGCACGGGAACACCGGCCGAAGATGATCATCGCCGGTTTTTCTGCCTACTCCCGAAAGATGGACTGGCAGATCTTCCGCGATATCGCCGATGAAGTTGGCGCCTTTTTGATGGTGGACATGGCGCACGTGGCAGGGCTGGTCGCCGCTGGGCTCTATCCAAACCCGGTGCAGATTGCAGATGTCACCACATCAACCACGCACAAGACACTGGGTGGACCGCGTGGTGGCATCATCCTGGCGAAAAAGAACGAGGAGATCGAAAAAAAGCTGAATTCGGCGTTGTTTCCCGGCATTCAAGGCGGCCCGCTGATGCATGTCATCGCCGCCAAGGCGGTCTGCTTCAAGGAAGCGCTGCAGCCCGAGTTTCGAGCCTATCAGCAGCATGTGGTAACCAATGCATCCATGATGGCAACCACGTTCCAGTCTCGTGGTTACAAGGTGGTTTCCGGCGGCACCGACAACCATCTCTTCCTGCTTGATCTGATCGACAAGAACATCACGGGCAAAGACGCTGACGCCGCACTCGGCCGTGCCAACATCACCGTGAATAAAAATGCCGTCCCCAATGATCCACGTTCGCCATTTGTGACGAGTGGTCTTCGGCTTGGTTCGCCTGCAGGCACGCGGCGCGGCTTCGGTGAAAAAGAGTTTGCGACGCTGACTGGCTGGATGTGCGACATTCTCGATGACATCAAGAATGACAACATGATCGGTTCGGTGAAACAACAGGTGGTTGAGTTGTGCAGCCGTTACCCGGTGTACGGCAAGCGATAACAGAGTTGTCCACAGGAGCGTGTTGAACCGTGCACTGCCCGTTCTGCAGCGCTGACGATACCAAGGTGATCGACTCCAGGTTGGTTGCCGAAGGTAACTCGATCCGCCGGCGGCGAGAATGTACGACCTGTGGCGAGCGTTTCACGACGTTTGAAATGGCCGAACTGGTCATGCCGTATGTCATCAAGCGCGACGGCACACGCGAACCCTTCAATGAAGAAAAACTTCGCCGCGGCCTGTTGCGGGCACTGGAAAAACGGCCTGTTTCTGCGGAACAGGTAGAAGGCGCCATCAGTCACATCAAGCACCAGCTCCGCACTGCGGGCGAACGTGAGGTCCCGGCCAAGCAGGTGGGTGAAGAGGTCATGTCTGAGTTGAAGCGCCTCGATGCAGTTGCCTACGTACGGTTTGCATCGGTCTATCGGGACTTTCAGGACCTCAGCGAATTCCAGGAAGAAATCCGCCGTCTGACGACGGACGCCCCGGTCAAGACATGAGCTCAGCAGGCCACCCGCCTGGCCGGGACGCCGACGTCGCATGGCTTGAACGGGCCGTTACGCTGGCCAGCCGTGGCATGAATACCACTCCTCCCAATCCTCGTGTTGGGTGCGTGATCGTGCGTGAGGGCAAACTGCTTGGCGAGGGTTGGCATCAGTGGGCTGGACAAGGTCACGCTGAGGTAAGAGCCATCGCCGCTGCAGGTGGGAATGTGCGGGATGCGACGGTCTATGTGAGTCTGGAACCGTGCAATTTTGTTGGTCGAACACCGGCTTGTTCGGGTCGTTTGATTGCCGAAGGGGTTGCGCGGGTGGTGGTTGCCGAAGTTGATCCACATCCACGAGTGTCTGGTCAGGGTCTTGCGGCGTTGCGAGCAGCCGGGATCACGACTGAGGTCATCGAACTACCACAGGCACGCGCACTCAATCCTGGATTTCGCTGTCGATTCGAAAAAGGTCGGCCCTTGATTCGTATCAAGATTGCGGGTTCGCTTGATGGGCGTACGGCGATGGCTAATGGCGAAAGTCAGTGGATTACCGGGCCGGAGGCCAGAGCTGATGTGCAGGCGTTGCGGGCGCGTAGCTGTGCCATCCTCACCGGCAGCGGTACCGTTCTGGCCGACGACCCGTCGCTTACCGTTCGTGAGCCATCCTTTGGAGTGGATGGGAAAATACGCCAACCTCTGATTGTGGTAGCGGATTCGGCGCTCCGCTCCCCGGTATCGGCGAAGATTTTTCAGTCAATGGGTGGTGTTCTGCTGGCGACGGCTTCAGCAAAACGGCTCGCCGGTGTGGAGGCTCAGTATTTTTCAGCCGCAGCTGATGCGGAAGGTCGTGTTGATCTTGAAGCCCTGGTCAAACACCTGGCGAACCTCGAGATCAACGAAGTGCTGGTGGAGTCCGGCCCGACGCTGGTTGGTTCCCTGCTGCGAGAATCGCTCTGGGACGAGATCGTGCTGTATCAGGCGGCGCGATTCCTCGGCAGAGATGCACGTCCAATGGCGGAACTCACTTTCCAGTCCTTGTCCGGCACGATCGGCGCTAAGATTGTCGATCATGACCTGGTGGGCGACGATCTGAGGCTCACCCTTCACCCACGCTGAGTTGCATCGAAGTTGCATAGCAGTTGCATAGCAGTTGTATAGCAGTTGCGCAGACGCACCCGGCATCTGAACGAGACAAACGATGAGCAAGCAGTCCATCTGGGCACGCAAAAAAGCCCGGCGCGCACTGGTGCAGGCGATCTATCAATGGCAGATGACCGGTGCGACGCCAGCTGAGGTGATCAAGGAATTTGAAGAGGGCGAAGCGCTCAAGAATGCGGACCCGGTGTTTTTCGCAGATGCACTACGTCGGGTAGTCCTCCGTACGGATCTGCTCGATGAACAATTCACCCCATTGCTGGATCGTGCGCACAAGGACCTCGACCCGGTCGAGATGGCGCTGTTGCGTCTTGGTGTAGACGAACTGATGCACCGCCCGGATGTACCGTATCGGGTGGTCATTGATGAATACGTGGAACTGGCCAAGACCTTTGGCGCTGAGGAGTCACACAAATACATCAATGGCGTGCTCGACAAACTGGCGCGGCAACTGCGCCCTGCGGAAGTAGCGGCGCGATCGGGTGCAAATCGACGGGCGCCGGACTGTTGATGGCAGGGAGTGGCGGCTTGCGCGTCATCATGGAGTCGACCCATGCGTGAGTTCGAATTGATCGACGCATTGGTGCAACGGTTCGGATCCACAGCCGTGGGTGGGTGCCTGGTGACCGGTATCGGTGACGATTCCACGGTTACGCAGGTTCCGGAAGGACATCACATGGTGTCCTCCATCGATACTTTGTTAGCAAATACTCACTTTCCTTCAGATGCCGATGCGGAAGCAGTCGGCTATCGCGCAGTGATGGTGTCGCTGTCGGACCTTGCCGCCATGGGCGCAACGCCGTTGTTTGTGCTCCTGGCGCTCACCTTGCCAGATGATGCACCGGACTGGGCGACCGGCTTCGCTACCGGAGCAGCCGAGGCAGCGCGCGTTGCGGGTGCAGTCATTGCGGGAGGTAATCTCACACGCGGTCCACTTGGTGTCAGCGTCAGTGTTCATGGATCGATCCCTGCGGGCAAAGCGGTGCTGCGCAGCGGCGCGCGTCCAGGGGATCGAGTGTATGTGAGTGGTCACTTGGGTGGTGCATCAGCTGCATTGCGGCTTGGCTTTGTCGACCACGCTCTGAACGAGCGCTTCTACAGGCCATTGGCTCGGGTCGACCTGGCGGAAGGTTTGCGTGCCTGCGCCAGCGCCGCCATTGATATCTCCGACGGTCTGCTCCAGGACCTCGGTCATCTGGCGCGCGCCAGTTACTGCCGCATAGACATCGTCGCTGCCAGGGTTCCGCTGTTTCCTGGCGCAGACCTGGCCGACGCACTCTATGGTGGCGACGATTATGAACTGTGTTTTACGTCGTCCTCACAACCATCTTTTCCTGCCGTTGAGATCGGGTTGGTCAGCGACGGCAGTGGGGTCTGGGTCGATGGTCAAATGCCCGCCCGCAGTGGCTATCAGCACTTCGGCTGATTTGATCGTGACCTGGGACGAGGCCTCGGTGTCATGGCCGACGACGTTCTCACCGAGTAGTCGCTTGTGGTGTGCTGCAACTCGCAGTTCAACGACTCAATGGCATAGGCCTTCCCGCAGCCGGTTAGACTAGGAGACTGTCGGACTTGAGACTGATCTACTGCGCCGGTGGGAAGAGCGGTCCATTTTTCCCCGATTTCGAGTTGCCCTGTTTTTTTTGTACAGGGGCCAACATGCGCCTCGAAATTGTGAACAACTGTTCTCGCTCTACCACCCGGCTCCCTACGATCGCTCAAGTCCGACAGGCTCCTAGACCCGTCCCGGCTCGGTTCGTAACATGAAATTGCTGAACGTCGTTTTTGTCGTGCTGTTAGGATTCTCAGCTCCGAACGTGTTTGCTGCCGTTGAGGTGGTAGGGCTGTTCAAAGACCGCGCAGTCATCAGAACCCCGCATGGGGAGGAGATGGTTCGTGTCGGCCAGACATCTCCCAAAGGCGTACAACTCCTGTCCTCCAATGCGCATGGCGCCAAGGTCAGTTATCAGGGTCAGGTCTACGATCTGAAGATTTCCAATCGTGTCGGGAGCGCGTTCAAACCCGTGCAATCCCGCTCGATTACGGTCAATGCAGATGCCACGGGACAGTACCGGGTCACGGGTCAGATCAATGGCAGCCCCGCTGGTTTTCTCGTGGATACCGGGGCCAGTGTGGTCGCGATGAGCAGCAAACACGCCATCAGCCTCGGAATTGACTACAGCATCGGTCAGCAGGGATCAGTGGTCACAGCGCAGGGGGAAGTGCCAGCCCGATACGTCACCTTGTCGCAAGTCACCGTCGGTGGAGTAACGGCGCACAACGTGGCGGCGACTGTCATCGAAGGAAACTATCCTCTCGATATCCTGCTCGGCATGAGTTACCTCAATCAGGTCGCGATGCAGAATCAGGGTGGTGTGCTCACACTCACCGAACGTTGATAGTCTTGTCAGAAGGATCGTTTGACAGCGAGTGTCGCCAGGGTGCGCAGACGATCATCCTTGAGCGGTAGACCATCAAGGTCTGACATCGCCTTGTCCAGTACCCGCTGTGCCTCCTGGCGCGCGCCTTCCACCCCGAAATAGCTGACAAATGTCTGCTTGTTTTCACGTACGTCGGACCCCGCCGGTTTCCCGAGTACCTCTGTGCTTGCGGTGACATCGAGGACATCGTCCGTGATCTGAAAGGCAAGTCCAATGCCGTTGGCAAAGCTTTGCAGTCGATTCAGTGTTGCCTCGTCGGCCCCGGCAACGTGGGCGCCAAGTTCTACGCTGGCACGGATGAGTGCGCCGGTTTTTGCCGCATGGAGGGATTTGAGTGCTTCAACGCCGGCAGGAGACGCGTGATTGCTGGCCAGTGACATATCCAGAGTCTGGCCACCTGCCATTCCAGCCCAACCGGATGCTCTTGCCAGGCTGATCATGCAGGCATTCACGATTTCTGGGCCGACCCCTGGCATGCCGGCGAGCGTTTCAAATGCCAGAGTCAGCAGCGCGTCCCCGGCAAGGATGGCCATCCATTCACCGTACACGATATGCACGGTCGGTTTGCCGTGACGAAGATCGTCGTTGTCCATCGCTGGCAGGTCATCGTGCACCAGCGAGTAGGCGTGCACCATTTCAACGGCGCAGGCCGCGGGTAACAAACGGGGCAATGGTGAACCCAGACTTTCACCAACGACGCACGTGAACATTGGCCGCAAGCGTTTTCCTCCGCCGAGCAGTGCGTAGTGCATGGATTCAAGCAGGCGGGGAGCAATCGCGGAATGATCAGGGAGTGATGACGCCAGTGCCGCTTCGATCGAAGTCTTCAGGGAAGTGAAGGAGTGCAGGGACTGCGCGGAACTCACTCTTCATCCGTTTCGTCGGCATCAATGTCCATGGATACGAGTGAGCCTTCGGCCGTCAATTTTCTGACACGCAGTTCAGCGTTTTGCAACGCTTCCTGGCAGGTACGCGTGAGGGCAATGCCGCGTTCGAAGGTTTTCAGGGAATCGTCCAGCGACAGATCGCCCTTTTCCATGCGCTCGACCAGCGCAGCGAGTTCAGCCAGTGCGGCTTCAAAATCTGATGTTGTCTTGTTGTCTTCGCTCATGACGGCAAGCTAACCGTTTGTGGAACGATTTGCCAAGCCGGCTGATGCCCCCAGGAACAGAAAACTGTGTCTAGACTCCAGAGGTCCGCGTTCCTTTTGGACCTTGCATGGATCTTGCGACTTTCATCGGCATTGTTGGAGCCTTTCTGGTTGTCATCTTTTCGATGTCCCTTGGTGGTCCGCTATCCATATTTTTCGACCTGCCATCGGTTCTCATGGTGGTTGTCGGATCAACATTTGTCGTGCTGATGAAATTCAGCCTGAAACAGTTTCTGGGCGCGATGAAAGTTGCCGGTCGTGCATTCAGTTACAAGTTGACCGAGCCGACCGATCTGATCGCCGAAGTGGTGGTGCTGGCCGATGCAGCTCGCAAAGGTGGGCTGTTGACCCTGGAAGGCAAGGAGGTGTCCTCGGACTTCCTGAAAAAAGGGATTCAGTTGCTGGTGGATGGCCACGATGCTGACGTGGTCAAGGGCGTTCTGAAGAAGGAGTTGGGTCAGACTCTTGAACGTCATGACACAGGCCAGAAGATATGGCGCGCATTTGGCGACGTCGGTCCGGCGATGGGGATGATCGGTACACTGGTCGGTCTGGTCGCGATGCTGGCCAACATGAGCGATCCAAAGACGATCGGTCCGGCTATGGCGATCGCCCTGCTGACCACGTTTTATGGCGCCATATTGGCCAACATGATCGCTCTGCCGATCGCGGACAAACTCGTCCTCCGGAAGTCTGAGGAAGCGAGAATCAAGTCCATGATGATCGATGCGCTGCTTGGCATACAGGCTGGGCAGAACCCGAGGATCATTGAAGAGATGCTGCGCACCTATCTGGCACCAAAACAGCGCATTGCCAAGGAGTAGCGGCGGGTCATGGATGATGAAGACCAACGGGAATCGCCCAGCCCTGTGGGCTTACCCGGCTGGATCGCGACGTTTGCAGACATGATGACACTTCTGCTGTGCTTTTTTGTGCTTCTGCTGGCCATGTCAGACACCAACGCCAAGAAGTACCAGCGGGTCGCCGGCGCCATGGCGAATGCCTTTGGCGTACAGGCAGAGTTCGAAACAATCGTCATACCCAAGGGTACGAGCATCATTGCCGAGCAATTTTCACCGGGTACACCTGATCCAACGCCGATGAATGAAATCCGGCAGAAAACGAATGACAATCAGCGTGAGTCCCTTGAAGTGCAGTGCCAGGACACAGGCTCTTCCAACAGCGGCGAACAGGGTGAAGCTCAAAAGCAGATCATCGTCGACAAGATCCAGGATCTGGTGGGTGAAACCGAGCAGGAAGCCATCGAGATTGCGACCGCTCTTTCGAAAGAAATCAAGGAAGGCATCATCGAAGTGGAAACGTCGGGCCGGAAGATCGTTGTTCGCATCAAAGAGCACGGAACGTTTCCATCCGGTTCTTCCGATCTCACCCCTGACTTCACGCCAGTACTGAAAATCATCCGCCAGGCGCTTGCAGACACCGAAGGCAGCTTTGTCGTTGAAGGTCATACCGATCCTGATCCGATAGCCACGACCCGATTCCGCTCCAACTGGGCGTTGTCGGCCGCGCGCGCAGTAACCGTGGCGCATGCATTGTTTGATGAGGGCAAACTCACCCAGGATCGATTCGCCGTCTCCGGTCATGCGGACACTCGTCCGCTCGTTGCCAACGACACACCAGCCGGCAAGGCGCGCAATCGTCGTGTTGAAGTTCTGATCGATCAGGGACTCAATGAAGAGGTCAAGGAAGATCTTGAGGTCATTCGCGCCGAGGATCCTGGGCTCTATCAGGAGATCAAGAGTGAATTGATCTATCGATTTGAACTGCAGCCTGAGGAAGTCTTCTAGCCTGCATTATTCAAGACTATTCTGCTACGGCTGCCGATATAGGTGAAAACACAGTGCGAGTTCTTTCCAGGTGCTCGCGGTACTGCGCGGTACTGATAGTACAACTGCGCGCCTTCCACTCCGCGCCACACTGTCTTTTCGCGCATCTCGTCACTGGCGACGAACCTTCATGAATAGTCCGGGCTGGCGACCTGACCTACCACGACCTCGTCATTTCGGTTGGCGGACGGTAACCTCACCATATGCCAAGGGGGGCAATTGTGTACGTCGAATGGTTGTTGCCAACGATTGCTGCGCAGGCGGAAATGGCCGACCAGACGCGCAGTATCAGTACCGAAGTGATTGCGGCCATCAAGTCATCGGACGTGATGCGGCTGTCCGCCAGCACCGAGATTGGCGGATTGGGAGCGGCTACCTCTGCAATCGGCCACGAACTGCAAGCAGTTGCTGCCGCCTGTACGTCTACTGCGTGGTGTCTGTGGAACCACCTCGGAACTTTTCATCTCTTCTGCGGTCTGCTTGGCCCCGCACACCAGCACTTTCTGCAAGGTATTGTCGAGAGGCAGGAATGGGTGTGCTTTCCGGCGGGAGCGAGTACTGCAGTCACGGCACAAGCCCATGTCGATGGCCTGTCGATCAGGGGTGTAGCAGCGTTTGGCTCTGGTGCCCGTTATGCTGAATGGGCAGGTGTGAGTTTTGTCACGGAAGTACGGGTACCTGAATTCACCATGGTGGATTTGCGCAGCCCGGGAGTGCGCGTTGATCCAACCTGGAAGGCCATGAGCCTGCGCGCCTCGGCAACCGATCATGTTCATTACGAAGGTGTCGTGGTGCCTGCAGATCGCCGTGTGCCGTTTCCGTTTCGCTATCGAGAAGTTTTCCGCGAAGCAGGACATCCAATGATTCATCATCGTTATCGTGAGGACTGGGTTGCGCTGTCGAATCTGTGGCTTGGCGCGATGGCGGTCGGAGTGGCCCAGGCGTCTTTGCGCGAGTGCGCAGAGAGCATTAAAGGGCGGATCGCCATCATGGGCACGAAGATGGTGGAGCGGCCAACGATCCATGTGAATCTCGGTTTTGCGCAGGCAGCCATTGCGGCGGCCCGTGATACGGTGTACGCAGCCTTGTCAGAAACCGATGAACGGATTACCTCGGCCACGACACCCACCGAAGCAGACTACCTGCGTCAGACCGCAGCCAGCATGCAGGCCATTGCACTTTGTGATGAGGCAATGCGGTTGATCCAGCGCGTAACTGGTGGAAATGGTCTACGAGAAGGTACCCGCTTCGAGCGTCGCTATCGAGATTTTCAGGCCATGCCATTGCATATCAATGCACACAAGGATCGTGTGAGTGAACAGGTTGGACGACATCTGCTCGGTCTGCCAACTGACAATGCATTCTAGCCGCCTGGAAGTGCTGCTCTGCGAAGTGCGTGGCTGCACACTTTGTGCGCCAGAACTTCCTCTGGGTCCGAGGCCCGTCGTGCAGGCCGGCTGGAGAGCAAAAATTCTCATCGTCGGGCAAGCACCGGGCACAAAGGTGCATGCGACGGGCATACCGTTCAATGATCCGAGTGGTGATCGTTTGCGAGAGTGGATGGGCGTTGATCGCAGTACTTTTTATGACACCGATCAGATTGCACTGCTGCCCATGGCATTCTGTTATCCAGGACGAGGCGGGTCCGGAGACCTGCCTCCACCACCTCGTTGCGCGCAGACATGGCGGGCGAGGTTGTTACGTGAACTGCCGAATATCGAATTGACGCTCTTGCTCGGACAATATGCACATGCGTGGCACCTGCCAGCGAGGAGTTGCGTCGAAAGCAGAGGGACGTTGACTGACAGGGTGCTGGCCTGGCGTGAGTTCATACCCGAACACGTGCCCATGCCTCACCCAAGTCCACGCAACAACCTCTGGTTACGACGAAATCCGTGGTTTGAAACCGATGTCATTCCCTGGCTGCGACGGCGTGTGAAAAGCCTGTTGGGGTCGGGTTAATCCAGCCCGTCGTTCGAGCCATCAGATCACCAGTTTGGGGAGAACAAACGTGACCAAGGGTTTGCCGGGCTTGCGCGGCGTCGATCACATCGGCATCACTGCGCCGGAATTCGAAGCCGCCGCAGAGTTCCTTGAAAACGTCCTTGGCCTTGAGCCGTTTTGCGAGCACGGTCCATTCGGTTCGACGGAAAACAACTTCATGCACGACATGCTTAACGTGCACCCTCGCGCCATGATCCGCAAGGTTCGCCACTATCGATGCGGGCATGGACCGAATATCGAGCTTTTTGAATACACGGCGCCAGATCAGCGACAGGTGATGCCAAAAAACAGTGATTGGGGTGGACCTCACATCACGCTGTACGTCGATGATTTCGATGCCGCGATTGTCCACCTGCGCGCTCACGGTGTGCGACTGATGCCAGGCGGTGGTGGCCCCGAGATTGAAGACGGGCCGGAAGCCGGTTTGCGATCCTGGTATTTCCTCACCCCATGGGACCTGCAGATGGAGTTGATCTCCTACCCGCGTGGCAAAGGTTATGAAAGCATCACAGACAAACGGCTTTGGGATCCTCGATCACCAGGTAGGTGATATTCACGACTCGGAACTCCGTGACGTGATACCCCTCCTTGCGGAACAATGCCGCCCTCTCGGGATTGCAGGTCATTCATGAAGCGCTTTTTTGGCTGGTTGTTCATCATCGTGTCGCTGACACTTCTGGTTGGCCCTTTTCTGGTCCCGGTGCCTGAGCTTGAAGATACTATTCCTGCAAGCGAGTTAGCGGATGCTGATAGCCGCTTTGTCGACGTCGAAGGCATCTCGGTGCACTACAAGCGTGATGGTGACGCAGCGCCGGAATTTCTGCTGTTGCATGGTTTTGGTGCGAGCACCTTTACCTGGCGTGAAGTGATGGATGACTTCTCGGCGCTTGGTCAAACGGTCGCCTATGATCGAACGGCTTTTGGCCTTACCGGGCGTCCGTTGGATTTTCAGGGTGAAAATCCCTATGGGATGCAAGCCCAGGTCAAACAGGCGGTCGGGCTGATGGACACA
>Ga0209702_10002377_pt1 | contig 32986 bp, 28 predicted proteins | sample FRY01_FD_187210 | JGI IMG/M metagenome (GOLD analysis project Ga0209702, IMG submission 187210) | Freshwater microbial communities from Lake Fryxell liftoff mats and glacier meltwater in Antarctica - FRY-01 (SPAdes) (version 2) | ecosystem: Environmental > Aquatic > Freshwater > Ice > Glacier...
GTGCAATTAATTAAAATTTAAATGATCGAAAAAATAATATAATAAACCACATAGAAACATAGAAAAAAAGGTTTTGATAGCCCAATTCTTGGGTTCAAATAGCTATGATTTCTCTAAAGAGAGTGAAACGTCTTTCAATTGAATTAAAACTATGTTTCTATGTGGTTAAAAAAAATAAAAATTCAATTACACCTAAGAGGTTATACTTTAATTAGTCCAGGCACAATCAGCTTCAGATCTACTGTTCCCCTCACCTATCCCAATCAACCTTTCTGTACTTTGTGTAAAGTGTAGCGCTTTAAAAAATAATTGATGAATTTGAGTCTTGAAATCTTTTTATAAAAGCCGTTAAGTTTTTATCATATTTTCTCATTCATTCCCACACCCAAATCATTCTATTACCTTAACTTTAGAACAAATAATTTAATTATGTCAAAGACAACACTTACAATCAACAGTAATGGTTCAGTAAAAATTGAAGGCGATTTTGAGATCGTTGATAGGAATGGTGGAGTGTATGGGCTTCAGGGCCGTACGGTTTTATCCATTTGCCGCTGCGGACTTTCAAAAAACAAGCCATTTTGCGATGGAGCTCATAACGGACATTTCGAGCATGATGCTATAGCTTTTGATCTTCCTCCAAAAAAGGTTTAAAGCATATTTTACTGTTGCAGCATTTCTATCACAGTCTTGTGTCAATACTAAGAAAAATACTGCACTACAAACGATTGAGAGTCAACCGCGAAGCAATTCTCTACGACTAATTTTTGCAATAACTGGGATTTGAGTACCGTAAGAGTCTCTTCGGTGGTTCAATCAACCAGAACAATTATGGTGCAGATCTTAAACGACTTACGGCCGGTGGTAGAGGTGAGTATAATCCACTTGCTGGCAAAGACAGCGAAGCAGGAAAAGCTAAAAACAAAAGGAAGCAGATTATTATTACTCCCAAACTGGATCAGTTTATGGAATTAATCGAGAAAGCTCTTGAATGTAAGTAGTATTTGCAGATGAGATATTATAATTTAGCAAGCCTTCCAGATAATTGGGAGGCTTGTTTTTTGATTTTCGGATGTAATATTTTATCTTTTAGACCTTTGTAATCAGGTATTTAGCTGAATGCCATTCTAAATTTCATAAATTTGTATTCAATAATAGTTTAAAACGAAAAATGCGCTCCACAGTTTTGATTTTTTTTTCTGCTTGTGATCTCAATGAAATCATTTTCACAGGCACCGATATTGGTAGTAGATAGGGTTGACAAACGGACCAATGAGCACATATGGCAAACTTCTATGTACCTTTTTAAAGGTGGGGGAAATACAGTTAAACTGAGTTTCTCTATCAGGGCGCTTGACGATAGCTATTTTTTACTTTTGAACCTTCCAATTGCAGCGACCGTAAAAAGGGGGACTGAAATCAGCTTGATTATGGATAGCGGACAGCAAATTAAATTAATAGCTAATAATGATGTCATCTCTTTGAATGAAGCGGATATTAGTAAGAGAATGATGGTGTTTGATTTGGAAACTGACAAAGAAATTAAAGAACTGTTAAAACAGCCCGCTAAATCTATTTCAATTCAAACCAGTAATAAAGAGACCCTTGTAGTGAATTTATTAGCTAAAGATAAGGGTCTGATCAGATCCGGAATTATGCTTGCTCAGAAAAAATAGCTTTCCCGAAAAACGTTTGTATCAATGCTGGATCTCTTTTTTTAAGGCTGTATTCAATGGCTGATGCAGTTCTTGACCTTCCAGCTTAATAATTAATTCTGATATCTCTTTTTTCATGAAAAAGCCAACCATCCGCTGTAGCTTTTTCAACATAATTATTGCGGCTTTGATTTTTTCTTGATCATTCATAGCAACAAAATTATACTAAAAATATTAGTAAAACAAAATAGATTTTAAATTCATATTAGGGTTAATGAAAACCATGTTAATTCTTGCGGTTCTTTTCATCGTCATCCTCATGCTTGCCAGAGTGAAGAAATTTCCGTTTTAGCTTATTCTCTAGTTGGCTTACTGGCCATATTCAATTATTATTGCCTAAAACTCTAATCTTAAATTTTACCCGAATACCTAGGCGTAATACTATCCCCTTTGGAAGGGGGCGCTTGGGCCGAGTGCTGTGGCAGGGGGAGGATGCATTGCAAATTTGAAATTCATTTTCCATCCATCCCCTTTAATTCCCCCGCCAGCGGGGGACAGTGGGCGCCTAAGCAAATCGCCTAAAAGAACAAAATTCCCATTTTACTCGAATACCTAGGCGTAATGCTGTCCCCCTTTGGAGGGGGGCGCTTGGGCCGAGTGCTGTGGCAGGGGGAGGATGACTTGCAAATTTGAAATTCATTTCCCATCCACCCCCTTTATTTCCCCCGCCAGCGGGGGACAGTGGGCGCCTAAGCAAATCGCCTAAAAGAACAAAATTCCCATTTTACTCGAATACCTAGGCGTAATGCTGTCCCCCTTTGGAGGGGGGCGTTTAGGCCGAGTGTGGTGGCAGGGGGAGGATGATTTGCAAATTTGAAATTCATTTCCCATCCACCCCCTTTAATTCCCCCGCTCCAAAGGAGTCCTTTGGACCATCGGGGGATACTGAGCGCCTAAGCAAATCAAAACCAACTAATTAAATTATCCCATTTTCATTATATCTTAGTGTATTAACAATTGCTTGTATATTTATTTTATTCCTTTATTTAACCAATTCATTATGACAGCAGAAGTAAACATCCCACGACTTGATCTAAACGATTATATCAAAGGTACCCCTGATCAGAAAAAGCAATTTTCAGACAATATTGGCAAAGCATTTAATGATACCGGCTTCGTAACCATTGCCAATCATGGAATGACCCAAGAGCTTATCAATGAGCTATATACTGAAGTAAAGAAATTCTTCAGCATGACTGATGAGCAGAAGTTAAAATATCAAATTCCGGAACTTGCAGGACAGAGGGGTTATACCGGTAAGGGTAGAGAGAAAGCAAAAGATTCAAAAACTCCCGATTTGAAGGAATTCTGGCAAAGCGGTCAGGTTGTTACTGATGGCGATTATGTGAAAGAGGAATATCCCGATAATATTGTTGTAAAGGAGCTTCCCGGTTTTAATAAGGTTAGCCGTGAGGTATATGAGCGATTGGAATCTGCCGGAAAGCATTTATTAAGGGCAATTGCCATATACTTGAACCTTCCGGAAAACTATTTTGACGATAAAGTGCATAATGGTAATTCGATTTTAAGGGCCATTCATTATTTCCCAATTGAGAATCCCGATAGTATCCCTTCTGATGCGGTTCGCGCCGGTGCTCATGAAGATATCAACCTAATTACACTTCTTATCGGCGCCAGTGCCGATGGTTTGGAGGTTTTAACCCGTGATGGTCGTTGGTATCCGGTTAAGGCTAATGTAGAAGATATTGTAGTAAATGTGGGTGATATGCTTCAGCGCTTAACCAACAATAAGCTGAAATCTACTACGCACCGTGTGGTTAATCCTCCGCGCGAACTGATGAAGAATTCACGCTTTTCAGTTCCTTTTTTTCTGCATCCAAAAGCAGATATGGATCTAACTGCTTTGGGTTCATGTATTGACGCCGAACACCCGAAAGCTTATAATAACATCACTGCAGGTGTGTATCTGGAGGAACGCCTGAGAGAGATTGGTTTGAAGATGTAAAGTGATTTGAATAGTATTGAAAGAGGGAGTTTGCAGGTTTGCAGCTTCCCTTTTTTTACTTCCGTCATCACGATCCGCCCTTCGCGGAGAGGGATCTGTTCCAATTAGCTGAGCCTTTAAAAACAGCTTATTATTATGAAACGTTACTGCGTTTCATGAATAGATTTCTCTTCGTGCCTCATCGAAATGACTTTGAAGCGTGAATCACGTTACTGCTCTTCATGAATAGATTTCTCTTCGTGCCTCATCGAAATGACGTTGAAGCGTGAATCACGTTATTGCTCTTCATGAACAGATTTCTCTTCGTGCCTCATCGAAATGACGTTGAAGCGTGAAACATATTAAATAGCCGTAAAGTAGAAATGAATAATTTACAATTGAAAAATGCTTCTAAATGGCATTAAGTTCCCTCCTGTGCTATGAATGTTTAAATGACATTTACCTTTACATCCTGACAACATACAACCGATGCCAGCCAACCGCCTAAACACCTAACCAACTAACCTCCTACCCTACTTCCCCATCTCCCCCTTAATACTCTTCTCCAACTCCGCCTGCCGGTGCGTCCCAATAATATATTTCAATCCGTCGCGGTCAGTGAGACTAACAGCATCTTTCCCCCCGGCATAAAAATGAACTGTTCCCTTTTGGTGAAGGTTGTAAACCGGGTTATTTAACATGTAAGAACTATAAGGTACAGACTCTACTTTAACGATACTGTTCAGGTCGATCTTCACCATTTTAGTGGTCCAGATACCATCAAGAACAATACTTTTATTATATACTGTGGTTTTATAATGCAATAAAAACATCATGATTACTGAGCCAATTAAGATACCGAAGCCTACAACCAAGAAAAGTTCTGCATTCTGACCCTGACTTCCAGAAAGGCAGTAAGCCCCAAAACAAAACATAGCCAGCACCATCCGGATACTAATTCGACTGTAATCACGACCCAAATATTGTTTTTCTACGAAAGCTGCTTGGTTTTCTTCCATTTCAGATCAATTGTTCTAAGATAAAAACTTTTTTTGTGTTGGAGTTAATTTTATAGCGCTCATCAATTCGCAAACCGGCTACCCACAAAATATCATCCTTATTATTTACCAGGATCCCGATGTCCTTTTTATGGTTTAAGCTGATCTTCCTGTCGACAAAAAAATCACTCAGTTTCTTTTTCTGTTTTAAGCCTAGGGGCTGAAAGTGATCACCGCTTTTCCAGCTCCTTAATTTTAGCGGAAAACCGAGCAAATCACAGTCCAGCTGGGCGATGTTTTCATCCCTGCTTAATTCAAACTCACTGATTGGAATAATTTTACTACTGAATTTCTGTTTATTCCAACTGCAAATCAATGTTCCTGATTCAAGGAAAACATCTTCAGGTGCTATCGGGTCAATTTGGCTTAGGATAATGCGTCCGCGGTCTACAAGTAATTGGTGACTAGCAGAGTGGAATACTTTTCCAGGATTTCCATCCCACGCATTTGCCAAATCTGCAAGAACTGTTTCTGTAAAACCATAAGCATGGAACAGGCCATAAAGTAGCGTATTTAAAGGAATTAATTTTTTTAATTCGGCAATACTGATTTCAAACTCCTCATCAGCAAGCTTAATAAACAAGTGCTCCCTGATTTCCTGCACACGCAGATTTAGTAAGATCTCAAGTTCTGCAAAACGCTTTCTGTTTGCTTCAAATGTTTGCTCAAGTGCGGGATTAAGTTCTTTCAGAACAGGAATTACCTCCAATCGGAGTTTATTTCTTGAATATTTAACAGATAAGTTTGACTGGTCTTCCCGGTACGCATAACCTGAATTGAGCACCAGATCATTGATCTCATCGCGGGTTAAAAACAAAAGTGGACGGATGAGTTTCCCTTTTTTTGGCAAAATGCCATGCAATCCTGAAATACCTGTCCCGCGGGTTAAGTTCAGAAGCATCGTTTCAATCACATCATTTTGATGATGGGCCATGGCAATAACCTGGAAGTCGAACTCCTTCCTAATCTTTTCCAGCCATTCGTAGCGCAACTCTCTTGCAGCCATTTGAATAGAAATATGATTGGCAGCGGCATAGTCCTGTGTATCAAAACGGCTGGTAAAAAATGGCACATCCAGTTCATTAGCTAGCTCTTCTGTGAAACGCTCATCCAGCTCAGATTCTGTTCCTCTCAGGTTGAAGTTGCAGTGTGCAATACCAATATGATATCCGGCAGCTTTAAACAAATGGGACATCAATACAGAGTCACGGCCGGCGCTTACAGCAAGCAGAACACGCTCTTTACTTAAAAAAAGGGCATGCTGTTTGATGAATGATTGCAGTCGGCTAAGGGCTTCCATAAGCACAAAATTATTTAATTAAAATCCTTAGCCAAAAAACTATTTTTGTAAGGTGAGGAAAGTCCTATTTTCAATTCTGTTTTCAATTCTATCGGTGGTAGTCCATGCTCAAGGGCGGCAGATTGAGATCAGGTCATCCGAATTGGTCAAGGGCTTCCAGTCTTCCGGTTTTACAAGAATCATCCGTCCGGTATTTGTACATGATGGTTCAACTCTGGCTTCAGACAGTGCTGATTTTAATCAAGCTGCAAATACGTTTGAGGCCTTTGGGCATGTGGTCATCACGCAGCCATCCGGCACAGTCATCTATTCAGACCATCTGAACTACGATGGAAATACCAAACTGGCAATTCTTACCAACAATGTAAGGTTAATAGACGGGGATGCTACATTAACTACCAATTATTTTACCTATAACATGACAACCAAGATCGGAACCTATACGGGTGGAGGCAAGGTAGTGAATGGTAAAAATGTGTTGACCAGTAAGAACGGCTATTATTTCGAAACGTCAAGAGATGCCTATTTCAGATATGATGTGATTCTTACTTCACCGGATGTATTGATTAAAACCGATACACTCCGATATAATTCTACTTCCAAGATTGCTTATTTTTATGGTCCTACGCATATTTATGGCAAGGATGATACACTTTATACCGAAAATGGAACCTATAATACTGTAAGTGATCAGGCCCGTTTCGGCAAGAAAAATCTATATACCCAGGGCAGTAAATCACTAACCGGCGACAGTCTTTTTTATGATCGCAAAGCGGGTTATGGCAGAGCGATTGGGAATGTATTCTTTGTGGATACTGCTGAAAAGGCTCAGCTTAGAGGAGGGGTAGGATTTTATAAGAAGGCTGATGAAAGTATTCTGGTAACGATAAACCCCTATGTGGTAATTATTTCAGAATCTGATTCTTCAAAGGTTGATTCTATCTGGATGACTGCGGATACCTTGTTTAGCAAGGTGGTTTTTACCCGCGATCTGATTCCGTACAAGAAGGAAGAAATGATTCCGGACGATCAACTTGCTGCAAAGGAAGAACCGGCAGAAGTCACGCAAAAAATGCCCGATGATCAGGCAAATATACGAGAGGTAATTGTCCCCGATAAAACTTCTGATGCCCCCGACTCTCTTAAAACTCCCGGGAAAATAAAGCTACCCGAAAAAGAAATTAGTCCTCCGGACAAGATACTTAGCCTTCCTGATAAAAAGATTAGCCCTCCGATTAAGGAAACTAGTCCTCCAGATAAGGAAATACTGATAGAAAAATCTGATCAGAAGCCGCCGTCCAAATCAAAGACAGGTAAAAAGGCAGGTAAAATTGAAAGCTCAACTGAAAAAGGTAAATCAGATACAATAAAAGCACCGGAATTAACTGTAGATACGGTTTCAACAGATACCGCGAAATCAAGGATTGTGATCGCCTATCATCATGCAAAAATATTTAAGTCGGATTTGCAGGCCAGGGCAGATTCTATGTTCTTCAGTTATTCTGATTCAACTGTAAGATGCTATGTAAACCCAATGATTTGGGCTCAGGGCTCTCAGCTTTCGGGTGATACAGTTTATTTGCAAATGAAGAATAAGAAAATGGACAATATGTTGTTACAGCATAACAGCTTCATTGTTAACACAGAAGATGCCGACTCAACAAATTTTAATCAAATAAAGGGCAAAGTGATTAATGGCCATTTCAAAGATAATAAGCTAAACAGCATGTTTGTGGATGGGAATGCAGAAAGTATTTATTACCTCAAAGAGGATTCTGCTTACAGTGGATTGAACCATTTGGTTAGCGGTCGTTTAAAACTTATGCTCAAGGATGGTAAGCTTCAGAGCATCACTGCAATCAGATCTGTTGATGCCTCTGTTACGCCCATGGCAGATCTCAAAGAGGAAGAGAAGGTTTTAAAGGGCTTTATATGGAAGCCTAGAGATCGTCCTAAATCTAAGGAAGAGATTATTCCGCAGTTGGCGAAAGAGGGTAAAAAGTCGGATGTTGCTAAAAAAGTTCCGGCTAAAACACCGGCCAAAGCCTCGGTAAAAACGCAAACCAAGGAAGAACGCCCTCTTAAGGGTAAGGAGCAAGTTAAAACGCCTGCTAAACAGCCTGTACGTAAACAATAGAACTAAATTTGTGTTTTAAGGAAAGTGATCAGTTTCTTGATTGCAATGGCCCGATGGCTGATTCCGTTCTTTTCGGTAGGATTCATTTCAGCGAAACTAATCTTATAGCCATCAGGCTGAAAAATGGGATCATAGCCAAAACCCTTGCTTCCGGATCGTTTTAACGTAATCTTTCCTTCAATACTTCCTTCAAATAACTGTTCTTTGCCATTTAGAATTAGGGAAATAACAGTTTTGAAACGGGCAATGCGGTTTTTATGTCCCTCAAGCCTATCCAAAACCAATTGCATATTCTCCTGGAAATCCCGGTTACCTGAGTAACGGGCGGAATAGACCCCGGGCTCACCATTCAGAGCATCAATCTCTAGCCCCGAGTCATCAGCGAAGCAATTACATGCATAGCGATCAAAAATATACCTGCTCTTTTGACCTGCGTTTTCTGCAAAGGTGCTTCCAGTTTCTGGAATATCATCAAAGCAAGCAATATCATTTAGGCTTTTCAATACTATATCTGTACCCACAATTGCTCGGATCTCAGTTATCTTATGCTCATTACTGCTTGCAAAAACTAGTTCCATCTTAAAAGTCTTTCATCACATTCCAAAATTCCCTTTTTTTATTAGTATCCCTAATCATCTCATCGATGCTGTAGGTACAGAGAATCTTTGCACTTTCTAGTTTAACGATTTGGTTCGAACTCTGTGCTGATAACGCAATCTTTTGAGGGTCAATTCCAAACAATGTTATTTTATTGAAACTAAAGAATTCTTGCAGATCAGTATAGGTTACTCCCGGATATTGATTCAGGTTGAGTACTGCCAGGTCGCGTAACTCCATGCCTTTTGCAGACATGATTTTAAGCAGAGTTTCTTTGTCAATGCTGCTGATATCCTTCTGTTTAGGCTCATCAATCAGGATCATAAAATATTTATTGTTTTCACCTAGGTAGGCAAACTCTTTGATTTTTTGATCTTCAGCAGATTTTTCTGGCAATGCTTCCTTCGCTTCCTGAACCGGAGTTTCTGGAATCTCTTGGACTAGAATATCGCCGGGTATTTGATTTGTTATTACTGGAGATTGGACTGCTTTAGTGGGAGAAAGTCGCTCATTTTCAGGCAGAATATAAAGATCCTCGGTCATCAAAAGCCGCAAGGCATTGCTATTCTTTGTGAGCAGGTTTGACATCTTTTATTTTTTTCGCTGATTGTATGCTGCAAACTTAGTAAAAGCATCTGTTAAAAATAGTTAAAAGCACTCAGCTTCTTTTTCAAAAGCTTAACTTAGAGGCAATGTTGGGGGTATTAATCCCTGCCTTGAAAATGTAATTTTAAATTGCAGAATATTCAATACTGATTCATTTAAATCATTGATTTATGAATAATATCTGATAATTTTGCAGAATTCAGTTTTTATAGAGTCTCTGTTGTGAGGCTCATGTTTTTTATAGTGATTGAATTGTTAGTAATATGATATTTTGCGGGCTTACATCGCAAGAAAAAGAAGAAAATCAGAAATGAGAAAGACCTTAGGGATATTAACTATACTATTATTTGTGAGCCTTGTGCAGCTATATGCACAGAATAAGAAAAAATCCCTTGATAAAGTTGCAGCGGTAGTTGGAAGTTCAATTATTTTACAATCAGAAATTGAGTTGCAATATTCTCAATACCTGGCTCAGGGAAATCCTCCGAATCCAAATGTGAAATGCAGTATTCTGCAGGGATTACTTTCACAGAAAATTCTCGGTCAGCAGGCAATTATCGATTCGGTTACAGTAACAGAAGATCAGATTGATGGTGAGATTGAGAGACGTTTACGTTCAATGACTGGTCGTGCCGGTGGACAAGAACGCCTTGAAGAATTTCTAGGTCGCTCTTTGATCCAATATAAGGATGAAATCAGGCCGGATATTAGAGAAATGTTGGTTGCACAGAAAATGCAGGCAAAGATTACGGAGAATGTAGCAGTTACCCCATTGGATGTAAAGCGTTATTTTGATTTAATTCCGAAAGACAGTTTGCCTTTCTTTAACACTGAAGTGGAAATAGCAGAAATTGTGGAGTTTCCAAAGCTAAATAAATTAGAGAAGGAATCTTTTCACGATAAAGTAGAAGTTTTACGATTGAGAATTAAAAATGGAGAAGATTTTGCTACCCTTGCCAAATTGTATTCCCAGGATCTGGGTTCTGCTAGGGAGGGTGGTGACTTAGGATTTATGGATAGAAGCAGCTTAGTGAAAGAGTTTGCAGCCACAGCTTTTAAACTGAAAGCTGGTGAACTATCTCAGGTAATTGAAACTGAATTTGGATTCCATGTGCTTCAAGTTATTGAAAGGCGTGGAGAGCAGGTAAATGTGAGGCATATTCTGATCAAAACTGAACCATCACCTGCAAGTCTGGATAGAGCGAAGGTGCATATAGACAGTATTTACCAACTGGTAACGAATAAGAAGCTTGATTTCGGAGCTGGAGCATCGCTATACTCTGATAATAATGAAACTAAATATAACGGTGGTATGATGTTAAATGCGGATAATGTTCAAAGCCGTACTACATTTATACCAACCGATAAACTTGATCCTCAGGTATTCTTAACGGTAGATACCATGAAAGTGGGTAGTATTTCTAAACCAGCGATATTCACCCAAGCTGACGGAAAGACAGGCTATCGGTTTTTAAGCCTTAAATCAAAGACCGGTCCACACCAAGCAAACCTTGGCCAGGATTATCCGAAGATAAAGGAAGTTGCCTTTGAAGATAAGAACAACCGAACAGTCAGTGAATGGTTTGAAAAACGCCGTAAAATATCGTTTATAAAAATTGACGCTGAATTTCAGATCTGCCCTGAGCTTTCTGGCTGGACAACTGCAAAAAATTAGAAGATGGAATTATATCAGTCTGATGTAGAAGCCGTGGATGCCTTACACCTCTATTATAAGAGGATTAGGGAAGAAATATCGCAGGTTATTGTTGGTCAGGATGATGTCGTAAAATCGGTACTCATCTCTATTTTTAGCAATGGGCATTGTTTGCTGGTAGGGGTCCCCGGACTTGCGAAAACACTCCTAGTACAAACAGTTGCGCAGGTTCTAGATTTAACTTATAACCGGATTCAGTTTACCCCCGATCTGATGCCTTCGGACATTATCGGATCAGAGATTCTTGGTGAAGACCGTACTTTTAAATTTATTCGCGGACCGATTTTTTCCAATATCATTCTAGCTGATGAGATCAATAGAACACCACCTAAAACTCAGGCAGCTCTTTTGGAGGCTATGCAGGAAAAAGTAGTAACGGTTGGCGGACAAACACATCGCTTACCGCAGCCATTCTTTGTTTTAGCTACCCAAAATCCGATTGAGCAAGAAGGAACTTATCCATTACCTGAAGCACAATTGGATCGTTTTATGTTCAATGTGTTTTTAACCTATCCTTCATTTCAGGAAGAGCTTCAAGTGGTAAGAAATACTACAACTAATCGGAATGTGGAGTTGAAAAAAATATTGAACGCTCAGGAGATCAGCTATTTTCAGCAACTGGTCAGAAATATCCCGATAACAGACAATGTGCTTGAATATGCAGTATCACTTGCGACAAGAACTCGTCCTGGAACAGCTTCTGCTACCGATGAGGTTAATAAATTCTTAAGCTGGGGTGCTGGACCAAGAGCTTCTCAATTCCTTGTCCTCGGGGCTAAATGTCATGCAGCCATAAGCGGTAAGTATTCTCCGGATAAAGAGGATGTTATGGCTGTTGCCGAATCAATACTCAGGCACCGGATTGTAAAGAATTATAAGGCCGAAGCTGAAGGCATCAGCACCGAAATGATTATCAGTAACCTACTCTAATCAATTACTTCAATACTAGAAATGAAGGCGGCCTTATGCTCATCTGAATAGGCACCATAAGCATCTATCATAACACCTTTGTGGTCGCCATGCTTGCTTTGTATTGCGTAGATCACCGAACTATCTTCAGGGTCGCTCATTCCTTCAAAACGATAGTACTCTGTAATCTTTAAATCACTGGGTTGGAATTTCTCACTTATTTTCTCACAGTAAAGACAGGCGTCTTCATAGTTAAACTCATAGGTATAGCCTCTCTCGCGAAGGCCATTTACAGCTTCAAGAAGATTGCGGTAATTGTGGGGACTTGCGCTCATGGGTTGGTTGGTTAGGTTTTAGTTGTTAGTTGGTTAGGTTTTAGTTGGTTAGTTATAGTTGTCTGTTGTTAGGAATGTAGTGGTTCACTGTAATATTCAAGTTTTCTCAATTGTGAATTCTCCACCATTACTGTCCTGTTAAAATTGTGTTTCCTGACAAATCATGCTTATACTCTTTTGGAGGAATGATTCTGTCCAATTCTCAACTCTCCTCCGGCGTATATATCTCCAAAACCACATTCCATTTACGTTCTTCCTGTGATTCCCATATCCGGACATAATGGTATTTTGTGATTTCTTTTTCCCTTGTGATATAGGCAATGCCATAGGAGTAAGCTAGATCGCTCCCCAGTGCGCGATCAGCACGGATTGACTCAGATTCAATACTGATTTGATTTTTGCCGACAAAATTATGGATCCTTGCTTTTCCAATAATTGGCTCTTCACCCGGGAATAAAAGTCGGGCATTGTCTGCTAGAAATACATCATGGGCAAGAGCCTGGTCTTTCATCAGAGTATTAGAATACAGTTTATCTGTTGTTTTGACTATCTCTTCCCTTTGCTTTAATCTGGCAAGGGAGATTTGCTTAAAGAATTTAATATTTTTAGGGTCTGTAAAATTTAATTTAGGTTCAATAAGAGGTTTCTGATGTGAAATTCCCAGATTAAGTGCTAATTTCCAAACACCTTTAAAATCTGTTTTCCATATCGAAAGATATTGACCGTAAGATGGTTCAGTATTTGTTCTGTTTAAAAAGGTATATGGCCCTGTGGTGAATCCCCAATCGCCGCTTTGTGATATTTTAGCATAAACCGGTTCCCAACTCAACTGACCGGGTCCATCTATTGTTCCCTTTCCGTAAAAATCTTTAACTTTTATTGGACCCGGACGGAAAACTAATGTTTCATCATCTGAAACTTTCAAAAAAGCCTCCCTCGACCCATTTTTTTTGGCGTTAGCTGAGAAGTAATTTTCTGCTGCTACAAGCGAGCTTACTCTTCCATTGCTTTCCTGTCCAAAACTATTGAATGAAATAAAAATCAGCAGGACGTATAATATTGAAAATCGATTCATTTGGTCTTATTGTCTTGACTAGGATGTTTAGCATAAAATATGCCATAATAATCTTGAAGGGATATTATTACTAATTTTTTAAAAGATTTTTAATAGAATTTCAAAATGCAATCCGTTATGGGTTGGTTCAAATCTTATTCCAAGTAGTACCTTCCTTGTTATCCTTTAACTGTATTCCGATTGAGTTTAATCCAATCCGAATCTTATCAGAAGTTGCATAATCCTTATTCACTTTCGCTTCAGAACGCAGATTGATAATAAAATCGAGCAATTTCCCAACATCATCTGTTTGATTGCTTTCTTCTTTCAACCCTAAAACGCCGATAACAAAATCTTCCATCAGCTTTTTCAAAGCTTCAATATCAGCTGCAGTTGATGCAGTTTTGCCATCGTAGATACTGTTGATGATATGAACGGCTTCAAAAAGTTCGGCAATCAACACCGGACTGTTAAAATCATCATTCATTGCAGCATTACATCGTTCTTTAAGACTTTTTAAATCAATATCAGACTTATCAGAAGGGTTTAACTTATTAAGCAGTCCGTATGCATTAATCAGACGTTTAAATCCTTTATCAGAAGCTTTTAGCGATTCATTCGAAAAATCAAGCGTACTCCTGTAATGTGCCTGAAGCATAAAAAACCGCACAGACATTGGCGAATAACCTCTTGAGAGCAGTTCATGACTCCCGGTAAAAAGTTCATGAGGCAAAAAGCCATTCCCTTTGCTCTTCGACATTCTTGTGCCGTTTACAGTCAGCATATTGGTATGTATCCAGTATTTGGCAGGCTGAACATGATTACATGCCTGTGATTGTGCAATCTCATTGGTATGGTGGGTAGCGGCAAGATCCATTCCACCGCCATGAATATCAAAACTATTACCAAGGTATTTATTGCTCATCGCAGAACATTCAATATGCCATCCTGGAAAACCAGTACCCCATGGAGAGGGCCATTGCATAATATGCTCAGGCTTAGCCTTAATCCATAAAGCAAAATCAAGGCGCCCACGTTTTTCATTCTGACCACCCAGTTCCCGGGTATTTTCTAAAAGGTCGTCTAACTGCCTATTAGTTAGAATAGTGTAATTAAACTCTTTACAATATTTTTCTACATCGAAATAGACTGTACCATTTATTTCATAAGCATAGCCGTTTTTCAGGATCTGCTGTACCATTTCAATTTGTTCAATGATATGACCGGTTGCAGTTGGTTCAATCCCAGGAGGCAATGCATTAAAAAGTCTCAATACTTCATGAAAACCCAGGGTGTATTTTTGAACGATTTCCATCGGCTCAAGCTGTTCAAGTCTAGCTTTCTTTGCAAATTTATCATCACCTTCATCCATATCGCCTTCCAGATGTCCTGCATCTGTGATGTTGCGTACATACCTCACTTTATAACCTAAATGTAGCAGGTAACGGTAAATCAGGTCGAACATTACAAAAGTCCGGCAGTTCCCTAAATGAACATCACTGTAAACTGTCGGACCGCAAACATAAAGACCAACAAGTGGCGGATGCAGCGGCTCAAACTTTTCTTTGGTTCTTGAAAGGGTATTGTATATGACTAGGTTACTATCCATGCTGCAAACTTAAAAATTGAAAATCGATTTTTCGGGGATATTTAATGCTTTTATTTTAATTCCAAATCAGTTCTGATAGGGAAATGATCGGATAGTTTCTTGTCAATGATCAGATAATTCTTAACACTGAACTCAGGAGAGGTGAAGATATAGTCAATCTGAAAATTTGGGAACGCACCATTATAAGTTACACCAAATCCGCTACCTTTCTCACGAAAGCTGTTATTCATCCCTGAAGAGATAGTTTTTACTGTGTAAGAAATTGGGGTATCATTAAAATCACCGGCAATTATATACGGGATCGTGCAGGAGTCGGCATGACTTTTTACCATTTTTACCTGATTTCCGCGTTTAATGAAAGCCCGTTTTAGTCGGCTGCCAATCTTTTTCGACGATTCAACATCAGTATCAATCTCCTTCCGCACTTTTTGCAGATATCTATAATCTTCCGGTTGAAAACTGATTGATTGGAAATGTACATTATAAACCCTGAAAGTCTGATCACCTTTCTTCAGATCTGCCCAAATTGCCTCATTCCAATTCATTTTTTTGGCAAACTGTATGTTTCCTCGATTCACTATTGGGAATTTTGAGAAAATTGCCATGCCAATGGCCTCATAACCATTATCTGTTGATGGCTTGAAATAATAATGTTCAGAATTAAGGATTTCCAGTATATATTTCTTGAAATTATATTCCCCTTTTTTTCTACTGAAAAATTCTTGAAAGCAGATTACATCAGGCTGTTCATTGCGAATCACATTCAAGATTTGGTCTTTGGTAAACTGATCGTTTTTATCTCCAAATTGTTTAAAATTATGAACATTATAGGTCATAATCCGGATAAAGCTTTTTGAAGATTTTGGAACCATTATCGCGGTACTTTCTCTAAATCCGATGTAGTTCAGAATCACACTCCAGCCGGCAAGAATGGCAATTGCTGAGATCAGTGCAAATTTAGGCCAACGGATCAGCCAATAAAAAACAAAGAGGACATTTATAATTAATATTGCCGGATAAGCCAGTCCGAAAAACGGTGCTATCCATAAACTAGAAGGATCTATATAAGATGCCAGATAGCTTATTAGCAGCGATATGACCGCAAAAATGTTGGCAGTAAGGATAAACTTACTGAAGAGGTGAATGCGAGGCCTTTTTCGAGTTAATTTTGCCATTATTTTTTACTCGCTTTAAACAATGACTCTTTTTCAGATTTATTTAAACTATCATAGCCTGATTTGGAAATCTTATCCAGAATCTTATCAATAGTTTCCTGATCAGTATGTATTGCCCCCGAACCGGTATTGCTCTTATTCTGTACAACTTTAAGTTTGGATCTCTTTTTCAGGATCTTACTCAGATCTCTTCCACTGTTCAACTGCTTTATAAATACAAATCCTAAAATTGCGCCCCCGATATGAGCAATACTACCACCCGGATTTCCTCCACCCATTCCAATTAAATCAAGAACAAAATAGGCAATTGCCAAGTACTTTAAGCGAACTGCGCCAAAAAGTAGTAAACGAATGGTAAAATCAGGAACCAGAGTCGCGGTGCCGACAACTATTGCCATTACGCTGGCCGAGGATCCTAAAATCATAGAATTTTCTGCAAGCCCGGTAAAAGCAGGCAAGGTATTATAAGCAATAAGGTATAATACAGCTCCTGCAAGTCCACCAGCCAAATAGGTGAAAATAAATTGGCGCTTGTTCAGAAAATCCAGAAAGATCATTCCCATCCAATATAACCAGAGTAGGTTGAACAGTATGTGGAAGACTTCCCTTTGCAGGAACATATAAGTGATTATCGTCCAGAATCTATAAGGTAGGACATTGAGATTAGCTGGCATGGATAGTTGTCGGGTAAGCCAAGCGGCTACCGTAGTATTGGTCTTAAATAAAAACTCAGCTACAGCAATGAGCCCTATCACCAGAAATACAAGAATATTTATCCCAATGAATAAAAAAAGCGGATTTCCGGAACGGAATGCCTTAAAGTATAATTCGCTTAATATATTTTTATTCATAAAAATTATCGCGGCGTTTTAGATGCCACATTTTTACTAAGATAAAACCAAATAAGGCTCCTCCCAAATGTGCGAAATGCGCCACCGAGTCGCCTGAGAATTGTTTAACCCCCAAAAATAACTCGAGTAACACATAAACCGGAATGATATATTTCGCTTTTACAGGCACAGGAATGAACATAATAAACAATTCAGCATTCGGAAAAAGCATCCCAAAGGCGATCAGGAGGCCAAAAATTGCACCCGAAGCACCAACCATTGGAGTGAGATAAATACCCAAAAGTGTGGATGCCTGATCCTTAGAAATTAGGTCGGGATTAAAAGAAATGGTTCTTTTCAATGCATCAACCATAAAAGTACCATTGTTTACTGCACTTCCGGTAATACTATATACCTCAAAACTTTGAACTAGTAATTGCAGAGCTAAAGCACCCAAACCTGTAATCAGGTAAAAATTCAGGAATCGCTTTGAGCCCATAATGTGCTCGACGGAAGATCCAAAGGTATAAAGGGCGAACATGTTGAACAGGATATGGAATAAGGAAGAATAATCATGCATGAACATATAGGTGATTACTTGCCAGATCCTGAAATCAGGACTATCAAAGTAATGTACTCCCAAAACCTGAGTCATCATCGGGCCACCGAACATTAAGGTAGCGACATAAAAAATTATATTGATGATCAGTAGGTTCTTTACAACCGGTGGGATATGCGAAAAAGGAGAAAGTCGGTCATTCATAATATAAGATACTGGAATTATTTTTCAAATCTTTGTAAGAGTTCTTCAAGAGTAAAAGTACTGATTACCGGTTTTCCGCTAATCGAGGTATTTGGCATTTCGCAGGCGAATAATTCATCAATCAGCAGGTTCATTTCATCAATGGATAAAGGCAATCCTGCTTTTATCGAGGAATTGCGTGCAAGGGCACGCGCTAGACTGTCGCGTTTGTTTAATTTTAAGGCGCTCTGGTTATTCTTAAAACCCTCAATCAGATGTTCAAGCATTTCAACTTCGCTGATATTTGTTCCAATTTCTGCCGGAATCCCATCAATAATAAACGTATTTTTTCCGAATGTACGAATCTGGAAACCGAGGGCATGAATATCCGGTAAAAGTTCTTTAACAAGCTCAAAATCACTGGTATTCAACGTAACGGTTTGCGGGAAAAGACTTTGCTGACAAGCACCTTGTTGGTTTTCCAGATGCTGAAGGAAACGCTCATATAATATCCGCTCATGAGCAGCCTGCTGATCAATAAGCATGAAACCCGACTTAATTTGTGTAATAATAAAACGGTTATGCAACTGAAAGATCTGTTTTCCGAGAACTTTCAGTACCTGATTATCAATTTCAATGTGTCGATTTCTGCCCAGCTCTATTTCACTTTGCCTTGACTGGTCCGGTTGCACTATTTCATACAATGAGCCCCAATTCTTAGTTGAGCTCCTTCTTTCCTCTCCCGTATTTCGAAGAAATGGAATTTCTCGTTCAGTTTTTTCCGGACTAAATGGGTTGAAATCGGGATTGAATGCGATGGATGGTGGCACAATATCCTCATGTGCCTTATGAGTAATCATCTGGCTGAAACCGGTTTCTTGATTGAAGTCGAGTGTCGGACTGATATTGTACTTACCTAAGGAACGCTTTACAGCCGAGCGTATGATGGCATAAATCGCTTTTTCATCCTGATATTTGATCTCCGTTTTTGTGGGATGTACATTGATATCGATTTTTGAAGGGTCGATATCAATAAACAAAACATACAAAGGAAAGCTGTCAGAACTTAAAACCTCTTCAAAGGCATTCATCACTGCATGATTCAGGTAGGGATCTTTGATGAAGCGGTTGTTTACAAAGAAGAACTGCTCACCTCTGGTTTTTTTTGCGAATTCCGGTTTGCCGATATATCCTTTGAGTTCGATAATCGAAGTATTTTCTTCAACAGGAACCAGTTTCTGATTATAGGCATTTCCAAAAAGGTGGATGATCCGCTGTTTCAGGCTTCCTTTTGGCAAATGAAAAACCTCATTCCCATCGTGATGAAGGGTAAAGAATACTTCCGGATTCGCCAGTGCAACACGCTGAAATTCATCATTTAAATGGCGCATTTCTACCGGATTTCCCTTCAGAAAATTACGTCTTGCAGGTGTATTGTAAAATAGGTTCTTTATACTGGTGCTAGTCCCCGGCGGACAGGAAACAGGCTCCTGACTGATGATTTCTGAGCCCTCAATTCGGAGGCAAGTTCCTAGTTCATCTTCATGCCGCTGGGTTTTTAACTCAACCTGAGCGATAGCAGCAATAGAAGCCATTGCCTCACCTCTGAAACCCATGGTTCGAATGGCAAAAAGATCTTCAGCTTTCCTGATCTTGGATGTGGCATGGCGCTCAAAGCACATGCGTGCATCGGTCATGCTCATCCCGCATCCATTATCTATCACCTGGATCAGAGATTTACCCGCATCCCTGATCAGAACCTGAATCTTATCCGCGCCTGAATCAATCGCGTTTTCAATTAGTTCCTTCAATGCTGAAGCCGGTCTCTGCACCACTTCGCCCGCTGCAATCTGGTTGGCAACAGAATCAGGTAAAAGCTGTATTATATCAGACAAATTAATTTAGTTTTATTGTAATAATGAGAATTACATGCCGTATTCTCAACGTAATTTAATTGAAAAACGCATTGGTAAAATAACAGAAATATTTTAGGGTTTCGAATATTTTGTGTTTTCCTAAGTCAAAGATAAGGTGTTTTACGCTTTAGGGAAGTATTTTAAGAATAATGGGAGAGTGGAATGATAAATATGCTTTTTTTTATAAAACAATTACACTTTTACTCCTGTCCGTCGAGTTAAGCGCAGCGTCTCTACGGATTGTCAAATGACGGGGAGTCTTCAGACTCCCTCCTCATAAATAAATAAACTTCAGACAGCAAATTAACCTCCGTTGACTTTATTTATGGATGGATCAGATAAAAATAGTACTGTATTACGTACCTAAACCCGATTGTAGCGGATACCGGCCAGTGCTAAAGGCCTGTGTGGTATAAGCGCAAAGCGGGATTGCCATTATAAGGGGCACAACAGCAGGTTTCCAAACCATAGAAAACTTAACACCACTGTAAAAATGAATTATAAAGTCTACTATAAAATATATTTATCTCGAAATCAGGTTAATGTAAATATGATAGACTGAATTTATAAGGATTTAAAATTTTTAACTTAAACTTCTTAGGAGGTTTTTAATTCAGTTTTGCAGGGTAATTGCCTTTGCTTAAATTATATTTACCGTTTGAAAGCATATCTCACATAAATATTATATGATTAGGAACTTCTTTTTACTAGCTATTTCTGTGTTGATTTTTTCCTGCAATGCCCAAAAGCAGGCTGATTTAATTGTTCACAATGCAGTGGTCTATACAGTGGATGATAAATTTTCAGTCGCTAGTGCATTTGCCATCAAGGATGGAAAGATATTGCAGGCTGGAAGCTCTGAAGAAATCTTAAAGAAATATAAGGGGAAGTTACTTGATGCCCAAGGTAAGGCTGTTTATCCAGGATTCATTGATGGACATGCTCACTTTTATGGATATGGACAGGGCCTTCAGCAAGCTGATTTGGTAGGAACCAAAAGTTGGGAGGAAATCCTTGAGAAGCTAAAGCAATTTGGCCAAGAAAATCCGGAAGGATGGATCATTGGCAGAGGCTGGGATCAGAACGATTGGGCTAAACGGGAATTTCCGGATAATTCTAAGTTGAATGAATTTTTTCCAAACCGGCCAGTTGTACTTACTCGTATTGACGGGCATGCTGCAATTGCAAACAAGACTGCTCTTGATCTTTCAGGCCTGAAACCTGGACAGAAAATCACAGGCGGAGAAGTTGAGACTATCAATGGAAAGCTTTCAGGTATTCTGGTTGATAATGCCCAGGATGCAGTTTATTCCAAAATTCCGGATCAAACAGTAGCTCAGATCCAGAAATCGCTGATTGATGCTCAGAAAAATTGCTTTACCGTTGGATTAACTACTGTCACGGATTGCGGTATTAGTCATAAACTGATCCCACAGATCACTGAGCTTCAGCAAAAGGATCAGCTAAAGATGCGGATCTATGGAATGCTAAGAGATGAGCAGGAGAATTATGATTTTCTGTTTAAAAATGGTGCTGTAAAAACGGATCGTTTAAATGTTCGTTCCTTTAAAATTTATATGGATGGGGCTTTGGGATCGAGGGGAGCCTGCCTATTGGAACCTTATAGCGATAAACCAGGCTATTCAGGTTTCTTGTTAAGTGAAAAAATACATTTTGCAGAAGTAGCACAGAAAATTTTCAAGGCAGGTTTCCAGATGAATACTCATGCCATTGGTGATTCGGCAAACCGTGAGATTCTGAATATTTATGCCAAAGTCTTAAAAGGTAAAAATGATTTCCGCTGGAGGATTGAACACGCGCAGGTAGTGAATCAGGCTGATTTTAAATTATTTGGTGAAAATAATATCATCCCTTCCGTTCAAAGTACCCATGCCACATCAGATATGTACTGGGCAGAAGATCGTTTGGGAGCCGAGCGGGTTAAAGGTGCATATGCTTTTAAGCAATTATTAGATCAAAATGGCTGGCTGATTCTCGGGACTGATTTTCCTGTAGAAAATATAAATCCTTTGTACACTTTTTATGCAGCTGTGGTAAGGAAAGATATGAAAGGTTATCCTGCACATGGTTACCAGATGGAAAATTCAATGAGTAGGGAACAAGCACTAAGAGGAATGACGATCTGGGCTGCAAAAGGTAATTTCGAAGAGAAGGAAAAGGGTAGCCTTGAAGCTGGAAAATTCGCTGATTTTGTGATCCTTGATCAGGATATTATGAAAGCTGATGCGGAACAGCTGTTTAAGGTTCAAGTGTTGAAAACTTTTTTAAATGGCGAGAATGTTTATAATAAATAAATTATTGAAAATCAGCGGCTTACCAATTGCAGTCACATTGATAAGCTTTTTTACCCTGTCTGCTTGTGCTCAGGTGACAGAACATTTCAGGAATGAAGCCTTTTTAACTGAATGGAAAAACATTGAAAGCTCCACGGTATTACTAAACAATGAAGATCAGCTTGTTCCATTAAAGGATCTGACGCCTTTAACGATTGCCAGTGTAAATATTGGCTCTGCTTATGCCTCAGAATTTGACAGTATCTTAAACAAATATACCAAGATTCAGTCCTTTGCTTCAACTTTATATAATCATGATATGCTCAGCTTCAATGATCTGAATGATGATCTGAAGTTTTATAATACCATAATCGTTCAGGTAACAGATCAGTCACTGAATGATCCGCGGACGATACCTCTATTGCTTGATCTTCAGTTAAATAAGAATTTGATTGTTAGTCTTTCAGGTGAGTCTGGGAGCCTGAAGCTTTTAGAGGCGTTGAATTCAGCAATTATATGGTGTGAAAGGAAATCGGGCTTGTCTGCGAATTTTACTGCACAGTTGCTATTCGGCGGACTTGCGGCAAATGCCCGCCTGAATCAGGGTATTTCAGCCAAGTATGCAACAGGCTCAGGCTATTCCACCAGTCCTATCCGTTTAAAATATACAGTTCCCGAAGAACTCGGAATCAATAGTGCTACTTTAAGTAAAATTGACGACATCGCTGAAGAAGCAATTAGTCAGAGGGCTACCCCAAGCGCTGTTGTACTGGTAGTTAAGGACGGAAAAATAATTTTTAACAAAGCCTATGGTACTCGTACTTATGTCGACCGTACCCCAACTCGAATCACAGACATCTACGATCTGGCTTCAGTAACAAAGATCTCGGCAACAACGATGGGGGTAATGCGTTTGTACGAACAGGGTAAGCTTAAACTTGATACCAATGTTGGAGCCTATATTCCCAGAGCCCGAAATACAGATAAGAAGGATATACCTGTCCGTGAAGTGATGCTTCATCAGGCAGGATTTATTCCATATATCCCTTTCTTTAAAAATATACTAGAGACTGACCACAGCCGTGATTCATCCGCAGCATATCCAGTAAAGGTTGCTGATAGTTATTACTTGCGTAAAGATTATTTCAAGCAGGTGATGTGGCCGCTCATGTTAAATTCTACCCTATCAAATCAAGGCAAGTATGTTTACAGTGATTTGAGTATGTATTTTATGAAGGATATTGTTGAAAGCCAATCAGGGAAATCATTGGAAACCTATGTAATGGATCAATTTTATAAGCCGCTTGGCATGAGTAGGGCAGGATTCAATCCGCGGCTCCGATTCCCAAAAGAGGAGATTATTCCTACAGAGGATGATAAGGAGTTCAGAAAAACCTTGCTTGAAGGCTATGTTCATGATCAAGGTGCTGCCATGGTTGGAGGGGTTTCGGGTCATGCCGGACTTTTTTCAAGTGCAAATGATTTGGCAATCCTTTATCAGATGATTTTGAATGGTGGAATTTACGGCGGAACCCGTTATTTTAAGTCAGAAACGGTTAATATGTTCACTGCAAAACAATCGGCGGTTAGTCGCCGAGGACTTGGTTTTGATCGCTTTGATGAGGAAAGTACAAGAGGCTATCCTTCAAAGCTGGCATCGCCGCTTACATTCGGACATACCGGTTATACAGGGACTTGCGTTTGGGTGGATCCGAAATTCAATCTGGTTTACGTGTTTTTATCGAACAGAGTAAATCCCGGAGTTACGTCGAAACTTATTGACTTGAATATTAGGGGTCGCATTCAGGATGTGATTTATGAAGCGATTAGGAAGTAAAATGCCAAGGGCTTGGCATGGCTTTTGATTTGTTACATTTTTCTAACATAATTTTCCTTTTAAAGAATTTACTTTGTAAGCTTCTACAGGATATGACAATTACTTACAGGCGCTATTCTGATCATTATTAGTAAATTTGTTCCCGGTAGAAACCTTAATATGAAACCATCATGATTTTGCTAAAACCCGCAGGGGTATGATTATCAAATCTTGATTGCTTCATCACCATTAAAAAACAATTAAAAACAGATGAAAATTGGAATTGTTTGTTATCCTACCTTTGGTGGTAGTGGAGTGGTAGCCACAGAATTAGGTAAAGCATTGGCTGATAATGGTCACCGGGTTCATTTTATTACCTACAGGCAACCAGCTCGCCTTGATTTCTTTTCCGAAAACCTATTTTACCATGAAGTTTCTGTCTCAAACTATCCATTGTTTGATTATCCTCCATATGAACTTGCTTTGGCAAGTAAACTAGTTGATGTCGTTAGGTTTGAGAAACTTGACCTGTTGCACGTTCATTATGCCATACCTCATGCTTCGGCAGCTTTCATGGCAAAGCAGATTCTTGCAACTTTTGGCATTCACATCCCAGTGGTTACAACCTTACATGGTACAGATATTACACTAGTAGGGAAGGATCCAACATACAAACCGGTCGTTACTTTTTCCATTAATCAGTCTGATGGTGTTACTGCTGTTTCAGAAAATCTGAAGCAAGACACCTATAAGCACTTTGATGTAGTTAAGGACATCAAGGTGATTCCTAATTTCATTGATTTGCAGCGTTTTAGTCTGAAGGCTAAAGATCATTTTAAATTGGCTATTGCTCCAAATAATGAGCGCATCATTGTGCATACTTCCAACTTTCGCAAAGTTAAGCGGACGCAGGATGTGGTTCATATTTTTGAAAAAATTCAAAAAGAAATTCCCTCCAAATTGTTAATGGTTGGCGACGGGCCTGAAAGGGTTTATTGTGAACAACTTTGCCGCGATCTGGAAATATGTGAAAATGTCAGATTTCTAGGTAAACAGGATGCAGTGGAAGAGATTCTGTCTGTTTCAGATCTGTTCATTATGCCTTCTGAATCAGAAAGCTTTGGTTTAGCAGCTCTGGAGGCAATGGCTTGTAAAGTTCCGGTTATCACTTCAAATGCGGGGGGCTTACCTGAACTTAATATTAATGGCGTTACCGGATTTATGGATAATGTGGGCGATATCGAAGCTATGGCTCAGCACTCCATATTTATCTTAAAAGACGATAAGCAATTGGCGGCATTCAAGGATGGAGCCCTAAAACGTGCTCAGCAATTTGACCTGAGTCTGATACTTCCGATTTATGAGCAGTATTATATGGATGTGTTGAAAGAGGCTGGGTCTAAATAATTCGTAACATCTACTTATTCTGCACCATTACTTCGAGAATTAAAATTTGAGTATTCTAAATGAGAAATGACAGAAAATTTGTGACTGCGAGCGGAGCGTTTTGTGTCGCATGCTGAGAGCCCATTTTTAAATAGTATTAGATGTACAGAACCTAATCTTAAATAGCATTTTTAAGGATTTTTTCTCTTAAATAATGACATTGGGTTCGCGCGTGCCGCGCGTACCATCAATTAATCATGAAGCAAACGCTGCACGCGTGGGCTAACAAAACTTAAAGACAAAAATTAGCATAGCTATTCCTCAGTTTCAGAAGATCGTTCCTCCAGCAATGCTTTCCGATCCATTTTACGAATCAAACTATAGATTACTAGCAAAAAACCAAAACCAAAGGCTATAGTCCCGGTAATCATTGCCCAACCATACTTGAATGCTTCGCCTTCCATCAGATAATATCCAAGGAAGTTAAAAGCAATTCCAATCAAGATAAACCAAAGGCCGCGACGCATATATTTATTTCCCATAGAGCAACATCAGATTAATGCAAAGATAAACAAAATACTTATTTCGCTTTCTGCTATTCCTTTGGCTGATTAATGATTTCAAAAACCTGCGTTTTAAGCCTTAAATTTCTTAACTTTGCCTTCTTAAATTTTGGGAGTTAAAGCACGGATGTACAAAGAATATAAGCAACTTGATCTATCAAAAACCGGGAAAGAGATCTTAGATTATTGGAAGCAAAACCAAGTATTCGATAAAAGTATTTTCAATCGGCCTGCTACTAAACCTTACATCTTTTATGAAGGGCCCCCATCTGCGAATGGGATGCCGGGCATACATCATGTTATGGCTCGTTCCATTAAAGATATTTTCTGTCGCTATAAAACTCTGAAAGGTTATCGGGTGAACCGTAAAGGCGGTTGGGACACCCATGGCTTGCCAATTGAATTGGCGGTAGAGAAAAAACTGGGGATAACTAAAGATGATATAGGTAAAAGTATAAGCGTTGACGATTACAATGCTGCTTGTCGTACTGAGGTGATGAAATACACCGACGTTTGGAACGACCTTACCGAGAAAATGGGTTATTGGGTTGACATTGAAAATCCGTACATCACTTATAAAAATGAATATATAGAAACACTTTGGTGGATACTGAAGCAGTTTCATGAAAAGGGCCTTTTGTACAAAGGTTATACTGTACAGCCATACTCGCCTGCTGCAGGTACCGGATTAAGTTCTCATGAATTGAATCAGCCCGGCACTTACAAAATGTTGAAGGATACTTCCATCGTTGCTCAGTTTCATTTAAAAAATAATCAGGATCATCCGTTGATGGATATTCTTTTTGAAAATGCCGAAGAGGACACAGTAATACTGGCTTGGACAACTACCCCATGGACACTGCCATCGAACTGCGCTCTAGCTGTTGGAGCATCAATCACTTATGTAAAAGTCAGAACATTCAATCCATATACCTTCCAACCAGTTAGTGTGGTTCTGGCAAAGGATCTTGTTTCAAAATTCTTCAAAGATGAAGCTAAAGCTATTTCCTTTGAGGATTATACTGCTGGCGACAAGCTTATCCCATGGCAGCATGTCGAAGAATTTAAGGGTTCTGAACTTGTCGGATTAAATTATCATCAGCTGATGCCTTATGTCAGCAATGCTGATCTTGAAAAAAATGCATTCCGTATTATTCCTGCCGACTTTGTAACTACTGAAGATGGTACCGGTATCGTACATACAGCTTCTATTTTCGGTGCCGATGACTTCAAGGCTGCACGTGAGAATAATGTTCCATCGGTAATGATTAGGGATGAGAAAGGAAACGAGCTTCCACTTGTCGATAAACGTGGACGTTTTGTTGATGAGGTCACAGATTTTGCCGGAAGATTTGTAAAGGAAGAATATTACAGTGATGAGGAACGCAAAAACCCCGATTTCAGGCCTACTGATGTACTCATTGCCATCAAATTAAAAGAAGACAATAAGGCTTTTGACGTTAAGAAATACGAACACAGCTACCCGCATTGCTGGCGTACAGATAAGCCAATTCTTTATTATCCTTTGGATAGCTGGTTCATTAAAACTACAGCAGTAAAAGATCGTCTTGTTGAACTGAATAAAACTATTAACTGGAAACCCGAATCAACCGGAACTGGGCGTTTTGGCAATTGGTTGGAAAACCTGGTGGACTGGAATCTTTCCCGTTCCAGATATTGGGGTACACCATTGCCAATCTGGAGGACGGCTGACGGAGCTGAAGAAATGTGTATCGGTTCGGTTGAAGAACTCAGATCGGAAATCAAAAAATCAGTGGAAGCAGGATTTATGGATGCTTCTTTTGAAATCAATGATATGCATCGTCCTTATGTTGATGATGTAATCCTTGTGTCCAAATCGGGGAAGAAAATGATCCGTGAAACGGATTTAATCGATGTTTGGTTCGATTCAGGATCAATGCCCTATGCACAATGGGGGCTTCCTCCAACAGCAGAAGGTAAAAGCGGAAATATCAGTCCGGAAGCATTTTTAGAATACTGGAATAAACAAGCAGGTACTATCGACGAGCCGGGCTCAATATACCCTGCAGATTTCATTGCAGAAGGGGTTGACCAAACCAGAGGATGGTTTTTTACTTTACATGCCATTGGTGTGATGCTGCATGATAGCATTTCTTTCAAAAACGTAGTTTCAAACGGCCTTGTATTGGACAAAAACGGCAATAAGATGTCGAAACGTCTAGGTAATGGGGTTGATCCCTTTGAAACTATTGAAAAGTATGGTGCAGATCCTACCCGCTGGTATATGATCAGCAATGCTTCCCCATGGGATAACCTGAAATTCAACATCGAAGGAATTGATGAGGTTCGCCGCAAGTTTTTCGGAACCTTGCACAATACCTACGTATTTTTCGCTTTGTATGCCAATATCGACGGTTTTAGTTATAAAGAACAAAATATCAAAGATCGTCCTGAAATTGACCGCTGGATTATTTCATTATTGAATTCTCTGAGTCTTGAGGTAGATCAGTATTATGCAGATTTTGAGCCAACACGTGCTACACGCGCCATTCAGAATTTTGTGGATGAACATCTGAGTAATTGGTACGTCCGTTTATGCCGTCGTCGCTTCTGGAAAGGTGAGTATACCGAAGATAAAATCTCGGCATACCAAACACTCTATACCTGTTTGAGTACCATTGCTAAATTAATGTCGCCCGTGGCGCCATTCTTTAGCGATCGCTTATTCATTGATCTAAATAAAGTAAGCGGTAAAGAAGAGCATATTTCTGTTCACCTCGCAGACTTCCCGGATTATAACAAAGCCTTGGTTGACAAAGAACTGGAGGAACGCATGGGACTTGCACAGGATATTTCTTCGCTCATACTCTCTCTTCGTAAGAAGGTAAGTATCAACGTTAGACAGCCCCTGAGTAAAGCAATGATACCGGTACTCGACAAAGGATTTAAAGCAAAAGTTGAAAAAGTAAAGGATCTCATACTTTCTGAAACAAATCTGAAACATATCGAGTACATTAGCGATACCTACGGAATCATCAGCAAAAAAATAAAACCAAACTTCAAAGCTTTAGGCCCAAAAGTTGGTAAGGACATGAAAATAGTGGCAGAAGCATTAAACACGCTATCTCAGAAGGACATCAGCCACTTTGAAAACGAAGGCTGTATTGCCATTACAGGAACTTCCTATGTAGTTGAGCTTGAAGATGTTGAAGTCCTTGCAGAAGATGTTCCAGGCTGGCAGATTGCAAGTCTTGGAAGCTTAACTGTTGCTTTGGATGTTACGATAACAGAAGAATTAAAACAAGAAGGGATTTCAAGAGAATTAGTTAACCGAATCCAGAACATGAGAAAAGAACTTGGTTTTGAGGTAACTGATAAAATCAGAGTAAAGGTCAAAGAGCATCCATATATTGCTGAAGCCCTGAAAAATAATTTAACTTATATTTGCGCTGAAATCCTGGCTGACTCATTAGAGCTTATAGCAGATCTTGATTCGGGTGAAAAAGTAAGCATAGATGATAAGGAATTAATAATACAAATAAACAAAGGATAGAAATGGACAAGCACGAAAAAACTAGATATTCCGATACAGAATTAAAGGAATTCAAAGATCTCATTATTGAGAAGCTACGTAGCTCAAAAGAAGAATTAGCTGCCTTAACGCAATCGTTAAGTAATCCGAATATGAACGGGACAGATGATACTGCAGGAACCTACAAAACACTAGAGGATGGTTCTGCAACACTTGAAAAGGAATCAATCAACCAGCTGGCGGCACGTCAGAGAAAATTCATTGATAACCTGGATAGCGCTTTAATTCGTATCGAAAATAAAACTTATGGTATTTGCAGAGAAACCGGAAAACTCATTCCCAAAGAACGTTTACGTGCTGTTCCACATGCTACTTTAAGTATGGAAGCTAAATTGAAGCAGGCGTAAATGAAAGCTTATACCAAGCCCTTTTTTGCAATTATTATTATTCTTTTAGCTGATCAGGCATTAAAATTCTGGATTAAGCTTAACATGTCCTTAGGACAGGAATATAAAATATTTGGTAACTGGGCAATTATACATTTTACTGAGAACAATGGGATGGCATTCGGCATTGAGTTTGGTGGGGAAGCAGGAAAACTTGCATTATCCTTATTCCGAATTGTGGCCGTTTGCGGGATTGGTTATGGCTTGGTCCATTTAATCAAAAAGAAATATCACCGCGGATTGATCATGAATCTTGCACTTATATTTGCCGGAGCATTAGGAAATATTATTGATTCAACCTTTTATGGTATCATTTTCAATGAGAGCAGTTATTATGAGCCTTCGGTACTTTTCCCAGCCGAAGGGGGCTATTCGAGCCTTTTCTATGGTAAAGTGGTTGATATGTTTTATGTTCCAATCCTTCAGGGTATTTATCCGCAATGGTTTCCCTTGTGGGCAGGTGAAGAATTTATTTTCTTCAGGCCGGTGTTCAATTTAGCCGATTCTGCCATTTCTATTGGCGTCATTCTGATTCTCATCTACCAGAAAAGCTATTTTAAAGAAGAAAAAGAAGAAGAAGTCTTCCCGAATAACGAAAGTATTGAAGAATAAAACTGAGGCCTGAAAAGGCCTTTTTTATTGCCTTTAATATCATTTTAGTGTAGTTTAAAACGCAATTCTCAACTCTCAAATTGTCAATTATCAACTGTTAACTTTCAATTATCAATTGTTCTTATGGATTTGGCACGAATTTTTCATCATATATTTATAAATTTAAACAAAGAAACATGAAAAATATACTAGCCATTGTCCTTTTAAGCGTCTTCAGTTTAAGCGCTTTTTCACAGAATATTGATACCCGCAGAAAAATTGAGGTGAACGGATCTGCAGAAGCTGAAGTAACACCGGATATTATTTATATCGGAATGTCATTAAAAGAATACTTTAAAGATTCTAATAACAAGAAAAAAGTTGAGATAGAAGAACTTGAACGTCAATTACAGTCGGCGGTTCTGAAAGCAGGTATTCCACAAGAAAATTTCACAATCAACAATATCTCAAGCTATAATAACTGGTGGGAAAAGAAAAAAGCACCCGACTTTTTGGCTCGTAAGCAATATCGGATCAAGGTTACTGATCTCACTAAATTCAATGAAATTATGAGTGCTATAGATCCTAAAGGAATAGAGTATAGTAATATTGAAAGCTATGATTATTCTAAAATTGAAATATTAAAAAAAGAGCTGAAAATAAAAGCCCTTCAGGCTGCAAAAAATAAAGCAGACTATCTGATCACTTCAATCGGTGGAACTTTGGGTGGGCCAATTGAAATTCAAGAAATCAATAATGAATATTATCCTCAGCCAATGTACCCTGCGAACGTGATGATGAAAGCTGATGCTATGACTTCAAGCGAAGCAATCATGCCTGATATTGATTTTAAAAAAATCAAGTTGAACTACCAAATGAGGGCAGTGTTTGAGATTAAATAGTTTTTTAATTGACAGTTGATAATGGATAGTTGACAATGAACAATGGACAATTGATAGTTGACAATGGACAGTTATTAATTGATAATGGACAGTTGAACTACTTATTTGACACGTATCAATACATCCCTAACAGACCAACCAACTAACCACTAACTAAATATAACAGACAACCAATATGCATATACAAAAAGAGCCCAGAGGTATTGTCCCCTCCAAGAAAAAAACTCTTTACCCAATCAGGTCTGAGCTTCGTGACTATCTGATAAAATACGACCGTGAGGTAAAACTTCCTGTACAATACACAGATTTACTTCGATTTAATTTAAAAACACCTCTTCGGGATAAAGAAGGGCGCGACACCCTCTGGTATACAGTATATTATGATGAAAGTGAAATGAAGGAATTGTTCCCGAATCTCACTTATATCTATGCATTAATGAATACTGATGGTGATACTGAAGGGATGGAACATCTTTCAGTGGCACGTATTGATTACTGTACTTTTGCCAATACTAGGCCTTTTAGAGTGCGGATCATTAACCGTCTGAATGATAATTATGATCATTTCTATATTAAGGTTGGGGATGCATCAAGAGTGTATGGCCTTGAACTGGAGCATGTCTTATCCCCAAACCGGATCATTTATATGACTGACGGAAACACTCTAATTGAAGAGCATATTCCAGGTCTTCCCGGTGATGATTTTATCAAGAGAAGCCTTCACACTTCGAAATTTAATCAGATCCGTATTTGTAAGGAATTCGTTAAATTCAATGAACGCTGTTTTGTGAGACTTTTGGGAGATATGCGTTCCTATAATTTCGTTGTTGATATTACACCTGATATTGAAGGCAATCAATACCGTTTCAGGGCAATCGACTTCGATCAGCAATCTTATGAGGGAAGGCTAAAAATGTACCTTCCACATTACTTCAAGGAAAATCTGGCACTTGTTCAGCTTGGAATGCAGCATATGGATCTCACCACTATGAGGCAGTATCAGGAAGAAGAAAGAAGTTTGATCGCTAACCGTTTTCGTTCCGGATATTACCGTTTGCAGGATCTTTTTAAAGTTATGAATATAGACCATGTTGCACCTGAAGAAAAAGTCATTCAACTAGGAAAAGAGCTTGCGTCCTACCACAAAAACCCAGCTTTCAAAAGCTGCGATACAATGGGGAAATTGGTCTTTGAAAGTTTGCACCAGATTGTGGGGAAGAGAATGGGGTAAGGGGGTTATCTGTTATCTGTTGGCTGTTATCTGTAGTTAGTGGTTAGTTGATTGGTTGGTTAGTTAGTTGGTTGGTTAGTTGGTTAGGGAGGTGTTGCTATATGTAAAATGAAAAGTCCTATTGTCCATTATCAAATATCAATTATTAATTATCAATTATCAATTATCAATCAATACTGTCCGGTTAAAATTGTATTTCCTGATAAAACATGCTTATACTCCTTTGGAGGAATGATTCTATCCAATTCTCAAAGCATTCCCCAGCATAAAATATCATTACTTTGACCCCGAAGGTGGTCACATGTTTATAGTAAATTCCGTTTAACCTTTTTTCCGACCCCGAAGGTGGTCGTATGTATTCAAAGTTCCCACATACGACCACCTTCGGGGTCGATTTTTCAGCGAAATCTGATCCTCTATAAATATACGACCACCTTCGGGGTCGAAATATAAAATCTTTATCGGACACTAGTCATTGTCCACTCTCCATTTATTCTCTGCTTAACTGAGTTAGATGCTTATTGTCAGTTTATTTCTTTCACAAACAAATATTTATTGCACTGCCTACGTTAATGACGGTAGCGGCTTACTTTTTTAGATC